>Ga0066187_1000302_pt1 | contig 17954 bp, 13 predicted proteins | sample WorMetexBAHAMAS1_FD_58706 | JGI IMG/M metagenome (GOLD analysis project Ga0066187, IMG submission 58706) | Marine gutless worms symbiont microbial communities from Max Planck institute for Marine Microbiology, Germany - Inanidrilus exumae... | ecosystem: Host-associated > Annelida > Digestive...
GAACTTGGTGCGCCCCTGCTCCACCGCCTCGATCGCCGGCTTGGCCAGCGTCTTGGCGTCCACATACCACTGGTCGGTCAGGTAGGGCTCGATGGGAACGCCGCCACGGTCGCCGTAGGGCACCGTGTGGACATGCTCCTCCACTTTTTCCAGCAGGCCCAGCGCCTCGATGTCGGCGACAACCTTCTTGCGGGCCTCGAACCGGTCCATGCCGCGATAGGCTTCGGGCGCGTTGTCGTTGATGCGGGCCCGGCGGTCGAAGATGTTGATCATCTCCAGATCGTGCCGGCGGCCGACATCGAAATCGTTGAAGTCGTGCGCCGGCGTCATCTTCACGGCACCGGAGCCTTGTTCGGGATCGGCATACGCGTCGGCAACAATCGGGATACGCCGTCCCACCAGCGGCAGGATGCAGTGTTTGCCCACCAGGTCTCGATAGCGCTCGTCGTCGGGATGGACGGCCACGCCGGTATCGCCCAGCATCGTCTCGGGCCGGGTGGTCGCTACCGTCAGGCTGACATCCTCCATCCCCTCTACGGGGTACCGGAAATACCAGAGATGGCCATTCATCTCGGTCTGTTGGACCTCCAGGTCCGAGATGGCCGTTTCCAGTTTCGGATCCCAGTTGACCAGGCGTTTGTCCTTGTAGGCCAATCCCTTCTTGTAGAGATCGACGAATACTTTCAGGACCGCGCGGGACAGTCCCTCGTCCATGGTGAAGCGCTCGCGGCTCCAGTCGCAGCTGACGCCCATCCGGCGATCCTGGTTCAGGATCGTGCCGCCGGATTCCGCCTTCCATTCCCAGACCTTTTCGATAAAGGCCTCGCGGCCCAGGTCGCGGCGGTCGATTCCCTTTTCGCCCAGTTGGCGTTCGACGACCATCTGGGTGGCGATGCCCGCATGGTCCGTCCCCGGCTGCCACAGCGTGTCGCAGCCGCGCATCCGCTCGAACCGGATCAAGACGTCCTGCAGCGTGTGGTTCAGCGCGTGGCCGATATGCAGCGAACCGGTGACGTTCGGCGGCGGCAGCACGATGGTGAACGGCTTGGCGCCCTCAGGCTGGCCACAAGCGAAGTCGCCCTGCTCTTCCCACAGGGCGTAGATACGGCCTTCGACGGCCTCGGGTCGATACGTTTTGTCCAGCATTGCTGAACGCGCCCCTTCGACGCTTCGAATATGAATGCAGGTGCGGCCGAAACCGCACGGCTGAATGCGCTACCGGCCTCTTGCCCTGTTGGACATTTTTTCGATTTCCTCGCGCACGAGGGTTTCGACCATATCGGGCAGGTTGGCGTCAAGCCATTGCCGTAGCATGGGACGCAGGATTTCTTTCAGCATTTCCTCGATGGTGAGGTTGACGTTGCCGATCTGGGTAACGCTGACAAGTTGGGACAGTGCATTCGATGCGGCCGCTTCGGTCTGTTGCGACACAATCCGATCAACCGGCGCCATCGGCGGCTCGTACGCCGGCTCCGGTGCCAGCGCCGGCACGGGTTCGGGTTCATCTTCGACCATCTCGATTTCGGCCGGCTCCTCGGCGACCTCCTCGGTCAGTTCCAGCGGCTCTTCCACGACAGGTTCGGGCTCGGCGATCGGCTCGGGTTCCGGTTCGGGCGCCAGCTCCGGTTCGGGCGCCGGCTCGGGCTCCGGTTCCGGTTGGGGCTCCGGTTGGGGCTCCGGCTCCGGCTCGGGTTCGGGCTCCGCAGGTTCGGCCGCCGCTTCCGCCGGTGCCGAATCGTCTTCCGCTGCCTCTTCGCCATCATCCTCGGAAATAATCTTCCGAATGGAGGCCAGGATTTCCTCCATCGATGGTTCTTGCTGCGTGTCACTCATAGACTACGTTCCTACGGTTTGCCCGATGGCCGATGATCGGGACCCTCCCTGGGCTTGTGTATTACTCGGCCGGTGCGACGGTCGTGGGTTCCTCGACTGACGGTTCGACTTGTCCTCCAAGTCCCCACCAAAGATTGCGAACGTCGTTATAATATTCCTGTTCGTCATAATATTCGAGCGGTAGTGCAAGGTCGCGTGCCGTCAGGCCGCCGACCGCCGACAGCAGTTCGTAACCGTCGACGAGCACGTCGCGCCTTGCCCGGACGAGCGACACCTGGGCATCCAGGAATTCCTGTTCGGCATCAAGGATGTCCAGCACCGTACGGGAACCGACGGCCGCTTCCTGCTGCACGCCTTCCAGTGCGATGCGGGTTGCCCGCACCTCGGCCTCGAATGCTTCGATCTGTGCCCGCGAGGACTCCAGCCGCTCCCAAGCGCTGGTTGCGTCTTCGACGGCCGTACGCCGCTCGTCGCGGATCAAGTCGTCGGCTTCACGAAAGAACTGTTTGGCCTCGCGCACCTCACTGGTGGCGGAACCGGCCTGATAGATGGGGATCGTCACACTGGCGGTCACGCTGGCCGTGTTCACCGTGCGGTCGTCCACGCTGTTGTTGCGGCGACGTTCCACCTCGCCGTCGAGGTCGACGGACGGCAGCAGGTCGGCGACCTCCTGATCGATCGCCTGTTCCGCGGAGCGCCGCTCGTAATAGCGCTGCAATACCGCGGGGTTGCGTTCCGACGCTAAGGTAACCGATTCCTCGCGGCTGAGCGGCAGGCCGGTCTCCTCGTCGGGAATCACCAATTCGCCGGGCGGCTGGCCGACGACCTGTTCATAAAAGGCGTTGCTGACCTCAAGATCGGATTCCGCCGCGATGCGGTCACCAGTCGCTCTGGAAAGGCGCGATTCCGCCTGGGCGACGTCCGTGCGCGTGACCTCGCCAACTTCGAACCTGTCCTGGGTCGCTTCCAGCTGTCGCTCGAGGCGCCGCTCGTTCGCGACGTTCAGGTCAAGCACGGCGCGGTCCCGCAGAACGTTTACATAGGAGGTGGCAACGTCCAGCAGGACATCCTGCTCCGTCGTCAAAAGCGCGGCGCGCTCAGCCAGGACGTCCGCTTCGGCCCGGGCGATCGTTGCCTGAGTCCGTCCGCCCTCGTAGATGTTCTGGGTCACCCTGACCCCGGTGGACCAGCGCGTTCGGTAGTCCCGGTCGACACCTGTATTGCCGGTGTTGCGGACCCGCCCCAGATCGCCGTTGAGCTCGACGGTCGGCCGCCAGCCGGCGAGGGCCTGGGGCACGCCTTCGTCGACGGCCCTTACGCGCGACCGTTGCGCCTGCAGGCTGGGATTGTTTTGATAGGCGGTCGCCATTGCTTCATACAAGGTCTGGCTGGATGCCGGTTCCGCCGCACCGAACTGCAGCAGAAACACGCCCAGCGCGGTCGCACATGCAATCCCGCGCCCTGCCGACTGGCGTCTGTTGCTTGCCCTATGCACGGTCGTTCCTAACTCTAATCTCGGTCCAATTACCAAACGCTCTGTTGCCAACAACCTGCGGCGAGAGATCCGATTAGAACCACAAACCCATGACCGCGAGATTAACCAATTTACCCTACCAAATGTAGTTGTTGCCAGCCCTCAGAATACAAATCCTGCCTCTTTTTCGAAGCCTGGCACCATATTCACGGCCGCATCAAACAGCGCGCGATGGGAAACCGTGCCGCCGCGTTTGCCGTACAGGGTTGCCCGGCCGACCATTTCGGGTTGCTTGACCACCGTCACCAGGCGCCCGCCTTCGCCCAACTGGTCGAGAATCGCAGCCGGCACATCCGCCACCGCTCCGTCGATCAGGATCACATCGTAGGGACCCTGCTCCGGCCACCCTTTGGTGTGGTCCGCCACTTCGACAACCACATTGTCGATCGACTGCTCTGCCAGAATGCGCATCGCCTCGGAAGCCAGGTCCGCGTCGGATTCGATGGCAAGAACCGTCGCAGAAAGCTGCGCCACCACGGCGGCGGCGTATCCGGTCGAGCAGCCGACGACGAGTGCAACGTCGCTTGGCTGAAGAGCGGCCGCTTGCAGCAGCCGACCAAGAACGAACGGTTCCATAAGGTATCGCCCGGGCGCCACGGCAATGTCCTCGTCGACGTAGGCTAGCGACTGACTCGCTTTGGGGACGAAGCTCTCCCGTGGCAGCGTCAACATGGCATCGAGGATGCCGCGGTCCGTCACCTTGTTCGTGCGGACCTGGCTCTCGACCATATTGCGCCGGGCGGCGGCGTAGTCCATCGGTTTGTATTCTCCCTATGACAGCGCAGATCGTGCGCGACAGAGATATTCGGATCTCAACACATTGCCCAGAATCTCGTTTATATGGGCGCGCGCCCTGCAATGCAACGCGGTGCAAGCCGTTGAGACGCTTGACCCTGTTCCATGCGCAGGCGTATATGACCGGCGCCGTCGGGGGGCACTGCGACCGCAAAGACGCATGAGTTCGATCCCGGTGGCGCATCCTTGTCGGCGCGGTGGCGGAGTGGCTACGCAGAGGACTGCAAATCCTTGCACACCGGTTCGATTCCGGTCCGCGCCTCCATTTCCCTAAATTCCTAAGTTCAAGCCCGTTTGACGTCGGCCCTTGCGCGGGCCGTCGCGCACTGCGTCCGGCGGCTGTCGTCTTTGCTTCCCGTCGGAAGAAATCAACGTCCCATTAACCAAGAGTCCGCATATTTCGCAGGCTGCGAGGAGAACCGCGGCGCCTTCTGGCCGTTCCGAGCCCGGCGCCGCCGGTATTTGGGTACATCGAGAGCAGGGAATACGGGTGCGTAGAGATGAGCTTCACCGGGCTTAAGATCAAATACAAACTGCCGCTCTTGATTCAGTCACTGGCGATCCTGTCTCTCAGCGCCACGGGACTGACGGGATATTTCGTCGGCCAGGAACAACTCCGCTCGGAAGCGGTGCTGAAACTGACCGGCCTGCTGCAGTCCCGAAAGACGACGTTGGAACAGTATCTGCAGTCGATCGAACAGGACCTGCGTGTGGTCGCCAAGACCGACACCGCAATCAGCGCCGTCAGCGCGCTAGCGTCCGGCTACGTCAACTTCGAGGCCGATGCCGAACGGGTCCTGCAGGATGCCTACATCACCAAGAATGCGCACCCCGAAGGCGAACGGCACATGCTGAACGCCTCCCCCGACGATACGCCCTACGACTGGGCGCACGAACGCTTCCACCCGTGGTTCCGCCATGTGATGCGGGAAAAGGGCTACAAGGATGTCTTCCTCGTCAGCCATAAGGGCGACGTCGTCTACAGCGTCCAGAAGAAGGTCGACTTCGCCACCAACCTGCTGAACGGTCCCTACAAGGATACCGGCTTGGGCCGGGCCTATCGCCAGGCGGAAGAACAGAAGGAACTGATGTCGGCCGAAGACATCGGCATGATCGCCTTCACTGACTTTGAAGCCTACGAACCCAGCAGCGGCGCCCCCACCAGTTTCATCGCCACGCCGATCTTCGGCCGGGACGGCTACAACCAGGGCATCCTGATCGTGGAAATGCCGATCGACCGTCTCAACGCGGTGCTGCAGGACAGCGCCGGCATGGGCAAGACCGGCGAGACCTACATCGTCGGCGAGGACCGGCTCATGCGCAGCGACTCGCGCCTGGCCCGCAACTCCACGATCCTGGACGTGAAGGTCGATTCCGATGCCGTGAGCAATGCGCTCAGCGGCGGATCGGGCCTGTCCACCAGCACCGGCGTGCGTGGCGACATCGTCATGGCGGCGTATGATTCGATGGACTTCCACGGCACCACCTGGGCCATCATCGCCGAGATCGCCGAAGCCGAGATCCTCGGGCCCGTCCACCGCATGCGGGATCTGATGCTGGCCGGCAGCGCCGTTATCTTCCTGGTCGTTGGCGCGGTCGGCTTTTTCGCCGGCCAGGGCTTCACGCGGCCGCTGACCGCAATGTCCGATGCCATGCGCCAGCTTGCCGACGGCAATCATGATGTCGAGATTCCGGCCCGCAACAACAAGGACGAAATCGGTGAAATGGCGGCGGCCGTTCAGGTCTTCAAAGAAAACGCCGTCGAATCCGAACGCCTGCGCGAAGAGCAGGAAGAGATGAAGCGCCAGGCCGAGGTCGAGAAGCGCGAGCAGATGCTGAAACTCGCCGACGAGTTCGAGGCCGAGGTCAGCCGCGTCGTACACGACGTCGCCGGCGCGGCCGGCGACATGCAGGCCCGATCGAGGGACATGAGTAATATCGCCGAACAGGCGCAGGAGCAGGCGACCGGCGTGACGACCGCCACCGAACGGGCCTCTTCAAATGTTCAGACCGTCGCCACCGCCACCGAAGAACTCACGAGCTCCATCAAGGAGGTCGCCCGCCAGGCCGAGACCGCACGCCAGGTCGCCGCAGAGGCGGTCAATCAGGCGGAGACCACCGACAACTTGGTGCACAGTCTCGACCGCGCGGCCAAGGAGGTCAGCGAAGTTGTCGAACTGATTGCCGAGATCGCCGACAACACGCATCTGCTGGCGCTGAATGCCAACATCGAGGCGGCGCGCGCCGGCGAAGCGGGCAAAGGTTTCTCGGTGGTCGCCAACGAGGTCAAGACCCTGGCCAGCCAGACCGGCCAGGCGACAGAACGAATCTCAGCGCAGATCGGTGCCATGCAGTCGGCCACTCAGGATTCGGTCAGCGCCATCCAGCATATCCGGCGCGTCATTACCGAAATGAACAGCGTCGCAACGACCATTGCGGCCGCCGTGGAAGAACAGAGCGCGGCGACCGACGAGATCGCGCGTAACGTCCAGGAAGCGTCGCAGGGCACAGCCCTGGTGGCCAACAACATCGTTCAGGTTAGCAGCGCGGCCAACCAGACCGGCGAGGCTGCGGGTGAAGTGTTGCAGATCGCCGAAGGAATGAGCGGCCGATCGGAGACGTTGACGTCGCGCGTGAAGGAGTTTTTGGACCGGTTGCGCGCTGCGTAAACGCGATGCCACTGCCCGCTTGGCAAGCTCTGGGACGGCTGTTATAAGCCTGTGCTCCGGCGCTGCCCAAAAAGCAAGCCTTTCGGCAATCCCGGACTCTGATCCGCGGTAGCTCAGTGGTAGAGCGATCGGCTGTTAACCGATTGGTCGTAGGTTCGAATCCTACCCGCGGAGCCAATAAGTCAGGCGGCTCGACAGAACTCTGTCGGGCCGCTTTTTCGTGGACCGGCACCCCCGGACAGGTCCGGAAACCAGGGACTCCTCTGGTTAATTTATACTAAGAATATACTTTGACTAGAATTCGAAATTCTTTATCACCACTTCAGTATATTTGACGTTATACTTTACCGGCGGCTGGATTTCAGGCGGCCGGCTTGACCATGGTGACAGTTATGAGCGGCTGGGTGGAACGTTTTTTCGGTGACCGTGTCCGGGATCGGCGCAAGGCCGCGCGTATTCGAAGCAAGCTCAACAAGGTGGAGATCGATCGCCACGTGTTCCAGGTCGTCAACTGGAGCACCGGCGGCTTCATGCTATCGCCTTACGAAGGGCGACTGAAGGAAGGCGAACTCGTCGATATCCGGTTTTGGTTGCACACCGAAACCAGAGGCCGAATTGATTTTCCCGCCCAGTGCAAGGTGGTCCGGCTCGAACCCAATGGTCTGGCGGCCCAGTTCGTCTCCATGGACGACACGTTCAAGGGCATGCTGGAAAAGGAGACCGAGCGCCAGCTGCGCCATCTCCGCGCCTGAACCCGAAAAAAAGATGCGGTTCGCGACCGCGAACCGCACCGCAGGTTCAGGGAGGTCAGGTGGAGAATCACACTGCCCGTGTCGGACCAACAAGTGTCCGCAACTCTCCTAATAACAGATGAGATCGGGAATTCGCTTGGCGGTGGCCGGACGCCGACGGTCAGGCCGGGAGCGGGTCGGTTCGTGGCCGACGGTCTCAGTTGTCGAAACGACGGGCGCGGTAAAGCAGACGGCCAAAATTGCCCATCGAGACGATCTGCGCATAAGCGGCTGCGCCCCACCCTTTCGGCCACCATTCGGCCACCACGTCGGCCGGCAACTCGCGCAGCTTCTTGTCGTCGATCACCTTGAAGCCGCGTACCTCGATGCGCTCGCCCTTCGGCATCTTCAGGTCCACGTTACGGGACACTAGCAGGTCGTTTTCTTTGAGCGCGTTGACGAAGCTACGGGTCGGGATCTGCTGGCGCGCGTAGGCCACGCACATCTTCGCCGCATCGGACGCCAGCTTGGTCGGCTCACCCTCTTCGAACAGCGGCCGTTCCGAATTGTCCGAGACCAGGTGGGACCCAACGTCGATACAAAGCGTGAAGTCCTTGCCGTCGTCCTTGCGCCGGATCAGGAACGGATAACGCCTGGCGACGGCCGGCACGTGGCAGCCCTCCGCCCAGGCGCCCTGGGCGTCCACGAACAGGTTCTGGTGTTGCCGGATACCCAACAGGACCACGGGCATCGACCTGTCGTCGCCGGTGAACAGGATCGGATAGTGGCGCGCCGCCGGGATGAACTCCACTGCATTGATTGGCAGAGCGTTGGTATTGCTCGCAAAGTCGTAACGCCACGGAGAGGCCAGGCCAAGCGAGGCATGCTTGTCCGGATCCAGCGATTCCACCTTGCGGTACATGGCGCGGGCGCGGCGTTCCCGTTTGTCCTCGTCGGAAACGGGTTCGCTCGGCTTGGCCGCCGCAGTGGCTTCGGTGATGTCTGCCATGGTTCCCCTTCTTCGGAAGACGTTAATACTAGGGGTATTCCCCCTAAAAGAAAGTTAGCGCATAGGTGATGGCCGGCCGCGGAATTCCGGCGGAATCGTGGTTAATTCGTCCGTGACTTCGGCTCAGGGCCGCGCGGCAGCCTCGGCTTCGACCTTCTCCAGCACCGGCGGCACCTGGACCAGTTCCTCCCATGGTATGTGGCAGGCGATGTGGTGGCCGCTCGGTCCCTCGGTCAGGGGCGGCCGCTGCTCGTCGCAGATCGCGCCGACCTTGCGCGGACAGCGTGTCGCGAAGGGGCATCCTTTGGGTGGATCCAGCGGCGACGGGACATTGCCCTCCAGGACGATCCGCTTCTTTTTGACCGACGTATCGGGCACTGGCACCGCGGCCAGCAGCGCTTCGGTATAGGGGTGGTAGGGCGGCGCATAGACCTGCTCGACCGGTCCGTGTTCCATGATCATGCCGAGATACATGACGACGACACGGTCGGCGAGATACCGGACGACCGCGAGATCGTGGCTGATCACGATCAGAGTCGTGCCGTGAGTCCGCTGAATATCCATCAGCAGACCGGTAATCGCGGCCTGCACGGAAACGTCCAGCGCCGACACGGGCTCGTCGGCAATCACCAGCTCGGGATTCCCGGCAAAGGCCCGGGCGATTCCGATGCGCTGCTTCTGGCCGCCGGAGAGTTGCCGCGGTTTGCGCGACGCGAACTCCTGCGGCAGTTTGACGAGGTTCAGCAGCCGTGCCACCCCGTCCCGGACGTCAGCGCTGGTATCGGCCTTGCCAAACTTCCTGAGCACGCGCCCGATCTGGGCGCCGACCGTGCGGCTCGGATTTAGCGTGTCGTTGGGGTTCTGGAAGACCATTTGCATGCCGCCGATCTGGTCGGAGCTGCGCTCGTGCACGTCGCGGGTTGCGATCTCGTCGCCCATGAACCGGATCGACCCTTCGGTCGCGGTCTCCAGTCCCATCAAGACGCGGGCGAAGGTGGATTTGCCACATCCCGATTCGCCGACGATCGCCAGCGTCTGCTGTTTCTGGGCGTCAAAGCTGATGTCTTCGTTCGCCTTGACGAACCGCTCCTCGCCGCCCGACAGAAACGAACCGAACGGCCCTTCGTCGACGGGATAGTATTTCCTCAGATCGTTGACCTCGAGCACGTCTTCGCCCGGCTGCAGTTCGGGCTGTATCTCGATGTCGGGACGGTAGTTGTCCCAGTCGATCTCTCGCCAGCGCTTGCAGCGCACCCGATGGTCGGTGGTGTCCGGAACGTCCGACATGGGGATTCCGCCGGCGGTGTCGCAGACGCCGGCTTGGAAGTGGTCGCATCGTGGACCGAAGTTACAGCCCTCGGGACGCTCGTTCGGCAGCGGCAGGCGGCCGCGGATCGGAACGATCGGGTTTGCGTTCTTGTCGGCCGCCGGCCGCGGAATGCAGTCGAAAAGGCCGCGGGTATAGGGGTGGCGCATGTGGTCGAACACGTCCACGACCGATCCGTATTCTACCGCCTCCCCTGCATACATCACGTAAATCCGCTGGCAGGTGTCCAGGATCAGGCCGAGATTGTGCGAGATGTAGAGCATGGACGTGCCGAAGTTCTCGCTGATCTCGCGGATCAGTTCCACGATGCCGGCCTCGACGGTGACGTCCAACGCCGTCGTCGGCTCGTCCAGCACCAGAAGCGAAGGGTTCGACAACAACGCCATCGCGATCACCACGCGCTGCTGCTGGCCGCCGGAAACCTGGTGAGGATAGGAATCCATGAGACGGTTTGTGTCCGACAGCTTTACTTTTGTCAGCATGTCGGCGGCGCGGTCCCGCGCCTGCTGAACGCTGCAGTCGGCCTCGTGGAACAGCGGCACTTCCATCAACTGTTCGCCGATCGTGATCGACGGGTTCAGCGCCGCCATGGGTTCCTGATAGACCATGGCGATGTCCGAGCCGCGAAGTTGCCGCAGTTCCTCTTCGTTCAGGTCCCGCAGGTCGCGACCCTTGTACAGGATGCGGCCGCTATCGATGCGGGCGTTCTTGCCGAGATAACGCATCAGCGCCATGGCCACGGTGGACTTGCCGCAGCCGGATTCTCCGACCAGGCCGACGCTTTCGCCGCGTTTCAGTTTTAGCGTGAAACCCTTGACCGCCTGCAACTCCGCCGCGCGGGTGATGTAGGTGATCGAGACGTCCTCCATGTCGAGGATCAGGTCATCGGCACCTGGTGTCTGATCGGTCACCGGATCCTCCTTCAATCTCGCAATGAAATTTCACGCAGGCCGTCGGCCAGCAGGTTGAGACCGAGCACGAGCGACGACAGCGCGAGACACGGGAACACGGCCATGTGCGGGAAAGCCTGCGCCATCTTGTAGGTCTCGGCGATCATCCCGCCCCAGTCGGGCGTGGGCGGCGGCAGTCCCAGGCCCAGGAAACCGAGCACGCCGATAGTGATGGTGACGTAGCCAAGCCGCAGGCAGGCGTCGACGATCAGCGGTCCCTTGGCGTTGGGCAGGATTTCTACCAGCATGATGTACCAGGAGTGCTCGCCGCGGACCTGCGCGGCGGCGACGTAGTCGCGCGACCGGAGATCGAGCGTCAGGCCGCGAACGATCCTGAATATGCCCGGCGCGCTGGCAAACACCACCGCGAGTACGATGTTGATGCCCGACGCCCCGATCACCGTGATGATGACCACGTAGAGCACCAGGACGGGAAAGGACAGGATCACGTTGGCGATGAAGGACAATATCGTGTCCACGGCGCCGCGGTAGTAGCCGCCGGCCAGACCCATCAGAATCCCGACGACATAGGCGCAGAACGTCGCGATCGGTGCATAGATCATCACCGTCGTCGAACCGTGAATGATCCGCGAAAGAATGTCGCGGCCCAGGTGATCGGTGCCCAGTAGGAAGACGTCGCCCGGCTCTCCACGGGCGTAGGCCATGCCCGGGAACGCCATCGGTTGCATCGTGGCCAGCGGGTCGAAGGGCGCGATCAGCGGCGCAAAAATCGCTACGATCACCCAGAACAGGCATATGCCCGCCCCAACCATGCCGACGGGGCTCTCGCGCAACAGCAGGACGGATTTGAACGCCTGCGACAGGATGCCCGGGTGTTTGATGGAATCGGCTTTGATTGCTTGATCGGCCATGGCTAAGCGAACCGGATACGCGGGTTGAGGTAGGTGTAGCCGATGTCGGCGATGAGCTGGGTGGCCACGGCAACGAAGACGGCGACCATGGCACAGGCTTCAATCAGGTAGATGTCCTGGTTGAGGGACGCCTCCAACAACAGCAGACCGAAGCCTTTGTAGGAGAAGAACGCCTCGACCACGATGACGCCCGACAGCAGCCAGTTGATCTGCAGCATGATCACCGTGAACGGCGCGATCAGCGCATTGCGCAGGGCGTGCTTGAGGATGACCCGCCGGTAAGGCAGGCCCTTCAGCACGGCGGTGCGGATGTAATGGGTCGTCATGACCTCGGCCATGGACGCCCGGGTCATGCGGGCGATGTAGCCGAAACCGTACCCCACCAGGACCATGGTGGGCAGGATCAGCTCATAGAAGGAGAATCCGCCGGACATGGTGCTGGTGCCCGGCAGCGCCTTGAGCCAGAAAACGAAAATGGCGCTCAGGAACACGGCGCTGGCGAACTCCGGGATGGAGGTGGTGATGGTGCAGATGACCGTAATGATGCGGTCGACCCAGGAGCCCTCCCGCATGCCCGCCAGGACACCGAGGACCAGCGCCAGCGGGACCATCACGGCGAACGTTGCCAGTGCCAGAATGCCCGACTGCGCCAGGCGCGGACCCAGCACGTCCACGACCGGTACCTTGAAGCGGCTGGAATCCCCGAAGTCCAGGGTGATCGCCTGCCACAGCCAGCGCAGGTAACGCTCGTAAAACGGGTCGAGATAGCCATTCTCCTGCAGCCAGATCTGCCGCGATTCCTCCAACGAATAGGGACCGAGCACCTTGATGGCGACGGATTCGATGTTGAATTCCAGCAGCAGGAACAAGAGCAGCGACACCGCCAGCATCGTCAGAAGCATGAGACCGAGCCGGCGCGCGATCAGACTAGCCATGAGAGTTTCTTCCCCAAGGCTTTGATGGTGCTGTCATAGGAGCAATCCGACGACGAAGGTGGGCGGAATCGAAAGGGCGGCGCCTTTGTATGCGCCGCCCTTCGGTTCAACTTAGACGTCCAGCCAGACTTTGTGCCACTGGTGATAAACCGTGGGATGCTGTTCGTATCCCCTCACCTTGTCGCTGACGGCCGAGAACACGGCGCGGAAGAAAGGCTGCACCATGATGGCGTCGTCCTGCAGGATCTGCTCCACCTCGACCATCGCCTTGCGGCGTTCTTCGACGTCGAGGATCGATTCCGCGATCGTCAGCGCCTTGTCGAAGTCGGGGTTGTTGTAGCTGGTCTCGTTCCAGGGCACGCCCGAACGATAGGCCAGCGCCAACACCATCGTGCCAAGCGGGCGATGGGTCCACGAGGTCAGGCTGAACGGGGCCTTGTCCCATTGCTCCCAGTACTTTGCCGCCGGCATGACGTTCACCGTCAGATTGATGCCCGCCTCGGCCAGGTTCTGTTTCAGGACCACGCAGGAGTCCTGCTCCCATGTGCCGTTGGTGTTGCCCACATTGATGGTGAGATCCAGCCCGTCGCCGTGACCGGCTTCCGCCAGCAACTTTTTGGCCTCGGCGACGTTGCGTTTGAACGGCGCAAGCGGGGCGTATTCCGGATGGATTTGGGCAACGTGATGGTTTTCGCCCAACGTTCCAAGCCCTCGATGGGACTTCTCGAAGTTCTCCTGGTTGTCGGAAGCCAGCTGCACCGCTCGGCGGATGCGCCGGTCGGTGAAAGGCTCTTCCGTCACCTTCATGCGAATGACGCCGGTCTGCGCGGTTGCCGCCTGAGCGATGACGACCCCGGGAATGACCTGCGCCGTGTCGAGCGTGGTCAGATCCAGCCCGTAGATGCCGTCGACCTGGCCCGACGCCAGCGCCGCGATCCGCGCCGCGGCGTCGCCGCCGACGTCGATATAGTGGATCTCGTCCAGATAGACCTCGCCGCCCCAATAGGGCTCGGGCCGCCGCTTCAGGATGGCGACCTCACCCACCCGGAACTCGGTCAGCATGTAGGGGCCGGTTCCGACGGGGTTCTTGGACAGATCGCCGCCGTCCTTCTTGAAGTTCCGGTGCACGATCGCCGTCGGATAGTTGTAGCAGTTCTCCGGAATGGACAGCACCGGTGAGGCCAGTTTCAGCCGGACCGTGTGGTCGTCGATCTTGGTAACCGCGCCGTCGATCATGCGGGTTTTCATCACCGGTTTGCCGGCATCGTCTTTTTCGCCTGAATCGTACTGTTCGGTCATGGCCGAGAACAGGCCGATATTGGACGAACCCGTGGCCGGGTCGAGCCACCGGTTGAAATTGAACACCACGTCGTCGGCGCCGAAGTCGTCGCCGTTCGACCATTTGATGCCCTTACGCAACGCAAACGTCCATTCGGTCAGGTCGTCGTTGGCCGTCCAGCTCTCGGCCAAATAAGGCCGGGTAATGTTGTCTGGGCCGGTTATGGCCAGATACTCGACCATCTGGCGTGCGACGTTGGACTTCTCCGTCCAGTCAAATGTCGCCGGGTCCTGCATTTCCTGAACAAGCATGGCGAACTTGAAAACGCCGCCCTTTTTCGGTGTCTGGGCATGGGCCGTGGGAATAAGCGATTCCCCCGTGATCCCGCCGACAGCGGCATAGGCCGCCGTCGCCGACATCCCGAGCAGACAGGCTGTTCGCAGAAACTCCCGTCGGCCCACCCGGCCGTTCTTCAGTTGATCGATGAGTTCGGGAATGTACGGATGAATTTCGGCGCCGTTTTCTTCATCTCTGGCGCGATTGATTAGCAACATGGGGCTGCTCCCTGTTCTGGCATTGCCGATGTTGGTTGCCGGGCGTCGAATGCTTCGATTCCAATGCGGACGGGCGCGGCTCGTCTGAAAGCGGCCGACGAATACTTGGAATGTAAGAAGCTCTCCACCCTGTTAATTCGGTTTTATTTCTGTTTTTTTTGATCGTGTTGAAGCCACCTGCAGTGACGATTATTGACGGCGGCACCCGGCGGAGTCAAATACTAACCCCCCTGCAGTCTGGGTCCTCCAGGATCTGCACTGCACTTCGGAATCCCAACCGGACCGCGGTCGCGCGGTGCGCCTCCATGAAACCGTTCGGAGCACCGGAATGAATCGCGACGATGTCGAGCTGATCAAGCACGAGACCCTGTTTCAGGGATTCTTCCAGATGGATCGCATCACGGTGCGACACCGCCTGTTCGCCGGCGGTATGGGAGAACCGGTGACCCGCGAGGTCTTCGAGCGCGGCATGGCGGCGGCGTGCCTGCCCTACGATCCCGAACGCGACAAGCTGGTCCTTATCGAGCAGTTCCGGCCCGGCCCTTACACGGCCGGCGATCCGGAGCCCTGGTTGATCGAGGCGGTGGCCGGCGTGGTTGAACCGGGCGAGAGCGTCGAGGATGTCGTGCAGCGGGAGGCGCTGGAGGAAATCGGCCGGCCGGTCACCGATCTCATCCCCATCGTCGATTTCTATCCCACACCCGGCGGCAGTTCCGAGCGGATTGCGCTGTTCCTGGGCCGGGTGGATGCAGAGGGCGTCGAAGGCATCTACGGCGTCGACGAAGGCGAAGACATTCGGGCGAGTGTCGTGTCCTTCGACGAGGCCATGCGGCTCTTTGACGTGGGACGCATCACCAATGCCAACTTGATCCTGCCGCTGTTGTGGCTGGCGCTCCACCGTGACCGGTTGCGCAAGTCGTGGAGCGCGCGTTAACGTCCCTCCCCGCCCGCTCCGGCGAGCCTTATCCCAACACGCAAGAGCAAGAACGGCAGCACGGCAATGGAAATTCGCGAAGACTTCGTCGACGCCATCGGCAATACGCCCCTGATCAAGCTGACACGGGCCTCCGAAGAGACCGGGTGTTTGATCCTGGGCAAGGCCGAGTTTCTCAATCCCGGCGGATCGGTGAAGGACCGCGCCGCGAAGTACATCATCCTGGATGCCGAGAAGAGAGGTCAACTCCGGCCCGGCGGCGTGGTGGTGGAAGGGACTGCGGGCAATACCGGGATCGGACTTGCGCTGGTTGGCAACGCCAGGGGATATCGGACCGTCATCGTCATCCCGGAAACCCAGAGCCAGGAAAAGAAGGACATGCTGCTGTTGTGCGGTGTGGACCTCAAGCAGGTGCCGGCGGTCCCGTACAAGGACCCGAACAATTATGTCCATGTCTCCCAGCGGCTCGCCGAAGAGTTGGCCGCCAGCGAACCCAATGGCGCCATCTGGGCGAACCAGTTCGACAATGTGGCGAACCGCGAGGGTCATTATTTGAGCACCGGTCCAGAGATCTGGGAGCAGACGGAAGGCACGGTCGACGGCTTCATCTGCGCGGTCGGCACCGGCGGTACGCTGGGCGGCGTCGAAGCCGCCCTCAGGGAGCGCAATTCCGACATCAAGATCGGCATCGCCGATCCCAAGGGCGCAGCCTTGTATGAATACTACGCTCACGGCGCGCTCAAGTCGGAAGGAACCTCGATCACCGAAGGTATCGGGCAGGGCCGCGTCACCGCCAACATCGAGGAGCTTTCCGTCGACCACGCCTTTCAGATCCCCGACGACGAATGGCTGCCGGTTTGCTTCGACCTCCTGAAGCATGAAGGCCTGTGCATGGGCGGGTCGGCGGCGCTTAACGTCGCGGGCGCCATCCGGTTGGCAAAGGAAATGGGCCCCGGGCACACGATCGTGACGATCCTCTGCGACAGCGGCACCCGCTATCAGTCTCGACTGTTCAATCCGGCCTGGCTGCGCGAAAAGGGCCTGCCAACGCCGGACTGGCTGGAGTAACCCCAATGACCGAGGAACTGTTCAGGGAAGACGCATACCGGCGCGAATGCGAAGCGACCGTCGTGGCCGTCAATGATCGCGGCGGAATCGTTCTCGATCAGACCGTGTTTTATCCGACCGGCGGCGGACAGCCGGGCGACGCCGGCGTCTTGCGCCTCGACGGCGGCGAGGAGATCGGCATCGCCACGACCGTGAAGGGCCAGGGCGAGGAAGGCATCGTTCACGTGCCGGCCGAAGGACAGACCCTGCCCGCCCCCGGCGCCAGGGTCACCGCCGTCATCGACTGGGAGCGGCGGCACCGGCTGATGCGTATGCACACCGCCATGCATCTGCTGTGCTCGGTGGTCAATTGCGGCGTCACCGGCGGACAGGTCGGCGAGGACAAGAGCCGGCTCGATTTCGATATCGGCGAGGCGACGCTGGACAAGGAGCACATCCAGACGGAGATAACCCGGCTAATCGGCGAGGATCATGCCGTTCAGCCGCGCTGGGTAACGGATGAGGAAATGGACGGCAATCCCGATCTTGTCCGGACCATGTCGGTGGCGCCGCCGCGCGGCTCGGGCCGGGTGCGTTTGATGGACATTCCCGGTGTCGATCTGCAGGCCTGCGGCGGTACCCACGTTACCCATACCGGCGAGATCGGTCCGATCCGCATCGGAAAGATCGAGAACAAGGGCAAACGGAACCGGCGCGTGAATATTCATCTGGAAGACTGACGCCCATGCCGTTCTCCAATGCCGACGCGCTGGTGTCGACAGAATGGCTGGCGGACCGGCTGGACCGGTCAGACGTCCGCATTCTGGACGGGACGTTCCACTTGCCGACGACCGGCCGGGACGCCGCGGCGGAGCATGCTGCCCGGCACATTCCCGGCGCGCTTTATTTCGATATCAATGCGGTCGCCGATCGGGAAACCGACCTACCGCATATGTTGCCCGACGCAGACGGGTTCGCAGCAGCGGTTGGCGCCATGGGTATCGGCAGCGACAACACCGTCGTCGTCTATGACCAGTACGGCGTCTATTCGTCGCCGCGGGTCTGGTGGATGTTCACGGTATTCGGACATCACAATGTGGCGGTTCTCGACGGCGGCCTGAAGAAGTGGCTGGCCGAAGGACGCCCGTTCTCCGATCGGACGCCGACCGTCGAACCCAGGCCCTTCGCCGCGAAAGCCGACCCCACCCGGGTGCGGTCCTGGCAGCAGGTGCTCGCCAACATCGACGGGGCCGACGAGCTGTTCGTCGACGCACGGTCGCCGGGGCGATTCCAGGCCAGCGAACCGGAACCCCGGCCCGGCGTGCGCGGTGGCCATGTGCCGGGCTCGATCAACCTGCCTTTCAATACCCTGGTCGATCCGCAAACCGGCTGCCTGCAGCCGCCCGAGACGATCGCCGGGCTATTCGTCGACGCCGGCGTCGACGGTTCGAAGCCGGTGGTGACCAGTTGCGGATCGGGTGTGAC
>Ga0066187_1000303_pt1 | contig 17950 bp, 16 predicted proteins | sample WorMetexBAHAMAS1_FD_58706 | JGI IMG/M metagenome (GOLD analysis project Ga0066187, IMG submission 58706) | Marine gutless worms symbiont microbial communities from Max Planck institute for Marine Microbiology, Germany - Inanidrilus exumae... | ecosystem: Host-associated > Annelida > Digestive...
GCCCGCCTTAAGGCGGGCATTTGTAAGGACCTCTTCAAACAGATCGTCCTCAAGTCCCATGACCACACAACCGAACATCTGGACCAGACGCCGGTATGCATCGTACACGAATCGAGCGTCCCCGGTCAGCCGGACCATGCCTTCGGCGGTCTCATCGTTGAGGCCGATGTTGAGCACCGTATCCATCATGCCCGGCATGGAAAATTTTGCCCCGGACCTGCAGGACACCAAAAGGGGGTTTTCGGTATCTCCGAACATCTTGCCGGTCTCTTTCTCGACGGCGGCAAGGGCTTCCATTACCTGATCCCACATTCCATCGGGAATCGCACCCCCGGAGTCGAGATAGTCATTGCAGGCCTCTGTGGTTACGGTAAAACCGGGGGGAACTGGAATGCCGATTCTGACCATCTCTGCCAAATTGGCCCCTTTCCCGCCCAGAAGGGAAAGAACGTTTTCCATTTTTCCGCCGGCATAGGACAGCGCCGCTTCCATCTCGTCGAACCGATAGACCCACTTTTCTGGCATTTCTTCACCTCATTCGAATCACGATGATCCCTAATTATTTGTTAACTCAATAGATTGAAACCGATGTCATACGCAGAGGAAAAGGGCTGATATGCAGATGAATGGTTCCTTGCATTTCCAGGCAGCCCTCGGTTTTCAAAAAAGATCCCTATTCGTTTCCAGTATTAAAATCAACAGCAAATCGGAATGTCCCGGTCTATTTTTTTTCCCGGTAGCCTTCCGCACGGATGCCGTAACGCCGCATCACCTGCTGAAGGGCCTGCCGCTCCAAGCCGCAGGATTTTGCCGCCTGGGTGACGTTTCCCCCGCTGGCCGACAGAAGATTGCCGATATAATGGGCATTGAATTCCTTCAAGGTGGCCTCCTTGGCCTGCTTATAGGGCAGCCGGTCCACGTCGCCGCCAATGGGTGCCACGGCTTCCGATTCGCTTTCAATTCGTACATCTTTCGGGGTGATCATCTCTTTTGCCGAGAAGAGAATCCCCTGTACAATCACATTTTCCATCTCCCGCACATTCCCCGGCCAGGGACGGCTGCAAAATATCTCCATCAGTTCGGAGGAGAACCGTTTCAGCGGTTTGTTCAACTCCGCACAATGCTTTTCCAAAAGATGGTTGGCGATGAGCGGGATGTCCTCCACCCGCTCCCGCAGCGGGGGCAGCTGGATGGGAAGGACATTGATCCGGTAAAAAAAATCTTCCCGGAACTCTCCATCGCGGATCTTTCGCGCAAGGTCCCTGTTGGTGGAGGCGATGATGCGGACATCCACGGATACGGTCTTGGTGTCCCCAAGCGGCTTGATCTCCTTTTCCTGAAGAACCCGCAGCAGTTTGGTCTGGATGGTGGGAGTGATATCCCCGATCTCGTCTAGAAAGATGGAACCGTTTCGGGCCTCCTGGAACAGCCCGGTCTTGTTCTGGGTGGCATGGGTGAACGCCCCTTTTTTGTACCCGAAAAGCTCGCTTTCGAGAATGTGCTCGGGAACCGTAGGACAGTTCACTGCCACGAATGGGCCGTGGCTGCGGGAACTCAGGGCATGTACGGCCCGGGCCGTCAGATCTTTCCCGGTTCCCGATTCCCCAGTGATGAGTACCGTCAGCTCGGTATTGGCCACGGTCTGGATGGTATCGTAGACTTGCTTCATGACGGCGCTGTTTCCCACCAGGTCCTGAAAGGCGGCCATTTGGCCGCAGGCCTGGTTCAACCGTATATTCTCCTTTAGCAGATGACTTCTTTCCAGTGCCTTTTCAAGACGCACCACCAGGGCATCATGATCGAAAGGTTTGGTGATGAAATCGTAAGCACCGTTTTTTACGGCTTCAACCGCAGCGTCGATGGATCCGTATGCGGTCATCATTACAACGGTTTGGTTCGGATAGGTCCGCTTGACCAATTCCAGCAGCTCAAGACCGTCCATCCCCGGCATTTTGATATCCGCCAGAACCAGGTCGAAGGTTTCCTCAGAAAGCCGTTTCAAGGCCGCCTCCCCTGAAGCGGCGGATGTCACCCTGCAGTTCAGGTCCGGTGCAAGGCTCCGTTCCAGAAGCAGCCGCATATCCTTTTCATCATCCACTACCAGAATGGATTTTGTCATGCGCTCATATCCTCGTTATCCGATTCGGCAGGTAAAATCACGGTAAATACCGACCCCCGCCCCAATTCGCTTTTTACCCGAATCTCTCCCCCGTGATTTTTAATGATGCCGTAGCTGACGGAAAGCCCCAAACCGGTTCCCTCGCCGGTGGGCTTCGTGGTGAAAAACGGGTCGAAAATGCGGGAAATATTTTTGGGTTCAATACCATATCCGGAATCCGATATCCGGATCAATATCCGCTGGGTATCCGGTTCATAAATACTGGAAAGGATGATGGTCCCTTCCTCTGCCACGGCATGGCGGGCGTTCATGATGAGGTTCATAAACACCTGCCGGATCTTTTTTCCATCCACCACCAGCGCAGGCAGCAATGGGTCGTAATGCTTCTCAAAGGTGATACGGTCGGTTCGTGAATGCTGCTGAATGAAATTGACCGCATCGTCCATGATCTCGTGAATCCATACCTCCCCTTTCTGGGGACGGGAACTGCGGGCGAAGTTGAGAAGATCCTCTACAATGGTTTTACAGTTCCGAACATGTTTTTCAATGGTTTTGAGGTCCGCGTATCGTTCAGAATCCTTTTTCTCCCCCCGGATCATCAGTTGTGCATATCCCAGGATAATGCCCAGTGGGTTGTTGATCTCATGGGCGATACCGGCGGAAAACTCCCCGATGGAGGCCAGCTTGTCTGCCTGAGCCATCTGCTGTTCCATCTGATGGTGGCTTTCGATATCCTTGATCAGAAAATGGACGGTGTCCTCCGACTCTGCGGCGCCCCTGTCCAGACTGCCGGTAACAAGGGACCGGACCGTGGTGCCGTTGGCCTTTTTAAGGTCGATCTCCGCATTTAAGACCGCACCCTCTTTCCGGATGGTTTCCATGAGCCGCTCCCAGTCCGACTCCCGGGAAAAAAAAACCTGCATCGATCTCCCCATGGGATGGTCTTTGTTTTGGCCGTCTCCCAGAAGCTGGAATCCAAAGGGATTGAGGTCCACAATCTTACCATCTTGGTCTGCCACCAGTATCACGTCCTTGGAAAGCTCGAATATCCGCCGGTATCGATGCTCGGAACGGACCAGCTTTTCGGTGCGCTCTGCCACCAGGTCCTCAAGGTTCTGGTTCATGTAGATCAATTCGTCCCTTGTCGTTTGGATCGCCTTTTTATCCGAGAGGATCTCGCGGTGAATCACCCAGACCCGTTCAAAAAAAAGGGTGACCGATCCCACCAGCACGAACATGACCGTATTGACGGCACCGCTGTAGGGGCTGATGGCCCGCCACATGCCGGGGTTCCCGCCCAGAATGAGGATTTGTTTCAGGATATGGCCGGCCGATCGTGACAACGAAAAACCGGCAAGCCCGAGACAGACCCACCACAGGTAGGTCCAGATCAGGTTTTCCGGTTCGCGTGCCTTGAGTCCGTGGACGATTTTTAGACAGAGAAAGGAAAGGACGATCATAAGGACCGAACCCACCAGGTCCACGATCAGAATAGGGACAAAGGAGAGCGTCATTCCATGTCCCCTTTCATCCCGTCGGCTTTTCCTTCCCCTGCCAGACGCCTCAATCCGAGGAAAAGCATCAGCATGGCCGGAACGGAAAACAGGTGGTCCAGTTTAATAAGGTAGTAGACCGCTTCCAGCATTTTGTAGGGGGCCGCTGCCCGGATGGTGATATCCCAATGCCCCTGCCGCTGCACCTCCAGTATGTCGATGAATTCATCCAGGGTGTGAACGGCAAAGGCATCCAGGTTCCAGACCATCAGAAGGATGGCGCCGTACTGGATATACCGCCAGCCGCTTTCCGTTGTCAGGCGACGGGCCCTGAGCCAGTACACCAGTGTCCCCAGGGAAAACAGGAAAAACAGGTGGGCCATCTGGTGAACCACCAGCCCTTCCGGCTCACCGTGGGACTGGGTGGCCACGGCGATTCCCGCATCCCAAAGGATGCCCCACAGAACAACTGCCAGGATCGATAGCAAACGAAGCATTTTCATTTGAGCGTCGCTCTTTGGCCGACTTGCATGTGAAACCGGCTTGGGCGGGTCGGTTTGTTTCGCGACTTGACTTGACTTTTAAAAATCTTTATCACTTGAAACTTTGCCGGGTTTGGTATTTATTGTCAATGCCCATGGCACCGGTAGAGTCGGATAGGGCGAAAGATTACCGAACTTGTAATTATTCAGGTGGATCGTCTGAAGGCTGTAGACTGTTAGGGAAAGCGTATTTTAACACCCAATTTGATGCAAAAATAGGATGGTTCAGCAAAAGCACGGCAATCGTGCTTGTCTAATCCTTCAGCCTTGCTACGTGAGTAGTTACCAGAATTTTAAGATTAATCATCAAACACTATCCTGAGATTTTTTTCGTTAAGATCGATATAGATCGGGCAAAAATCGCTCATCTCAGGACGATATTATTATGAAACAGAAAATAAGACGAATTATAACAGAGGCCGCGAAACGCGCCCATGCAAGCGGGGTCCTGCCATCACCCGATTTTCCAGAAGTGGAGGTGGAGGAGCCTAAAGTCGAAACTCACGGCGATTTTTCCACCAACCTGGCCATGGTCTCCGCAAAGGTTCAGAAAATGGCGCCGCGGAAGATCGCCGAGGCTGTCCTGGATTATTTGGAGGACCCGGAAGGCATCCTTATGAAATCCGAAATCGCCGGACCGGGATTCGTCAATTTCTTTGTCAGACCCACAGCCTGGCATCCACTGCTATCGGAAATCCACAGGAAAAAGGATCGATACGGTGAATCGGATATCGGAAAAGGGGAGAAGGTTCAGATCGAATTTGTCAGTTCCAATCCCACCGGACCGCTCCACGTGGGCCACGGCAGGGGAGCCGCCGTGGGAGACAGCGTGGCGCGCATCCTCGATTTTTGCGGTTTCGACGTTCAAAAAGAGTACTACATCAACGATTCGGGCCGGCAGATCCACACCCTGGGAAGATCGGTTTTCCTGCGCTACCAGGAATTGACGGGGATGGCGGTGGAATTCCCCAAAGAGTGCTACCAGGGGGATTATATAAAGGATTTTGCTGAAAAGATCCGTCATGAAAATGGGGACGACCTCCTTGAGCGGGATGAAGAAACGGCCATCGCCACCTGTGCAAAATTCGCCGCCCGCCACATCGTGTCGGAAATCAAAGAGGACCTGATTTCCTTCGGAGTCGAGTTCGACCAATGGTTCAGCGAGCAGAGCCTGTATGACAGCGGCCGCGTGGACGCCATGATCGAGACATTCAAGGAGACGGGCCGAATTTACGAAAAGGATGGCGCGTTTTGGTTCAACACCTCCCGCTTTGGCGACGAAAAGGACCGGGTGGTGGTGCGGCAGAACGGACAGACCACCTATTTTGCATCGGATATTGCCTATCATCAGGAAAAATTTGAACGGGGTTTTGATCGAGTGGTGGATGTCTGGGGTGCGGATCACCACGGTTACATTCCGCGCCTTAAAGCATGCGTGGAAGCCTCGGGTTATAAGCGGGATCAGTTTCAGGTGATATTGGTACAGCTGGTCAACCTGCTCAGGGGCGGAGAACCGGTGGCCATGTCCACCCGGGCCGGTGAATTCGTCACTTTGAAGGACGTGATCGATGAAGTGGGTTCCGACGCAGCCCGCTTTATCTTTCTGACCCGCCATTTTGAAAGCCCGCTGGATTTCGACCTCGATCTGGCCAAAAAGAAAAGCAACGACAATCCGGTCTACTATGTCCAGTATGTACACGCCCGCATCTCCAGTATCGTCAGAAAAGCCGAAGAAAGGGGCGTTTCCATCGCCGACGAAAAGGCCGTGGCGATGTCGCGTCTCACTGCACCCGAGGAGATCGGACTTATCAAATCCATGGCCCGCTATCCTGAAATCGTGGCGGGAAGCGCCAGAATGATGGAGCCCCACCGCGTCACTTACCATTTGATGGAGTTATCGGCCGCGTTCCATGCGTATTACAACCGCCACCGGGTGCTGACCGATGATCTCGAGCTTACATCCGCGCGGCTGGTCCTGGTGCGGGCTGTTCAACAGGTGATCCGCAACGGGTTGACCCTGCTCTCCGTATCGGCACCGGACCGCATGTAAACGGACTGAATTTCAACCGAAAGATGGATTGCCGTGGCAGCCAAAAACAGGCGGAAGCCGAAACCGAAAGAGAAAAAACCACCGGCCATAAACGGGTCCAAAGCCATGACCCGTCAGGCGCTGATCTATTTTGTGATCGGTGCATGTATGTTCACCCTGGGTATTTTTGTGGGGAGGGGGACCGCCCCGGTGCGGTTCGACATCCAGGAGCTTCAAAAGGAGCTCACCCAGCTGCGGGAGGCCATGGTTAAAAAAGAGGCGCAGCAGGCGTCAGTCTATCGCCAGGTCATCGACAGCAAAGCGCAGCTGGATTTTTACGAGGAGTTGAAAAAAACAGGAAGCTCGGGCAAAATCGCCGTATTCTCCGACACCCGGCCCGAAAAACCGGCCAAATCGAAACCGCAACAGAAGACGATCCAAAATCGCGACACGCCTTCTAAACAGGCGGTGTCCCGGACAGCCGGGAAATCGCCCTCCCCGGGGAATCTCACCATTCAAGTGGCGTCGGTCAAGGACGTGAAAGCCGCGGATGCGATGGTGAGCAGGCTGAAACAAAAAGGATATGCGGCGCATCGCGTCATCAGCAAGATCCCGGGAAAGGGGATCTGGTTCCGTATCCGTGTGGGCGCTTACAAGCGAAAAGCGGACGCCGAATCAATTATGAAGCGGCTTGAACGGGACCGTTTCAGTCCGATGATTGTCAACGCCAATTACTAGCGCGACAGCGGGGTATGATATGAAAATTTCAAAAGAGGAAGTGGTGCACGTGGCAAACCTGTCACGGCTTCATCTGGAGGGGGAGGAGATCGACCGGTTCGCCGATCAGATCAGCCGGATACTGGAATATGTCGCTTCCCTGGAAAAGGTGGACACCACCGGCGTGGAACCCACCACCCATGCAATCTCCCTTACCAATGCCTTTAGGGAAGACCACGAAACAGGATCCATCGACCGGGACAGAGCGCTTGCCAACGCTCCGGAGCAGGAGGACGGTACTTTCACGGTGCCCAAAATCATCACCTGATGAATTCGCGATGTCGCAAATTTATATATAAAATTGAACCTGGATCCATAGAACGTCTAAACCACCATCGAATATCGGCCGGTCGGGATATTGTATTTGAGCTTTCCAGATGAGCTCGAAATAGAAATTAGGAGTTATGGACATGAACCTTTGGGAGCTGACCATTCATGAAGCGGCGGGAATGCTTAGAAAAAAGGAGATCTCATCCGTGGAGCTCACAACGGCGGTCTTAAACCGGATTGCAGCGGTGGACGACAAGATCGCCGCCTATATCACGGTGTGCGCCGATTCGGCCATGGATGCCGCAAATGCAGCGGACCGGGCCATCGCAAACGGACGGACCACGCCGTTAACCGGTATCCCCGTTGCCATAAAGGACCTGATGTGCACCAAAGAGATCCGCACCACCTGCGGTTCCAGGATACTGGAAAACTTCGTCCCACCCTATGATGCCACCGTAGTGGAAAAACTCAACACAGCGGGGGCGGTCATCGTGGGCAAGTTGAATATGGATGAATTTGCCATGGGCTCCACCACCGAGAACTCCGGGTTCAGCCCCACCCGTAATCCATGGGACATCACGCGGATTCCAGGGGGATCCAGCGGGGGGTCTGCAGCAGCGGTGGCAGCGGACATGTGCCTGGGGGCATTGGGGTCGGATACCGGCGGATCGATCCGGCAACCCGCTTCTCACTGCGGGGTGGTGGGGCTGAAACCCACCTACGGCCGGGTATCCCGTTACGGGCTGGTGGCGTTTGCCTCTTCCCTGGACCAGATCGGCCCCCTTGCCAAAGATGTCACGGACTGTGCACTCATGATGAATGCCATCGCGGGACATGACCCAAGGGATTCCACCTCGGTGCCCCGGGAGGTGCCGGACTACACGTTGTCTCTTAAAAAGGAAACGCTTGACGGTATGGTGATCGGCATCCCGCGGGAATACGGATCCACCGAAGGCGTGGATCCGGAGGTTTTGGGGTTGATCGACGCGGCCATTCGCCGACTGGAGGAGATGGGGGCAAAGTGCGTGGAGGTCTCTCTGCCCCACACGGAATACGTGGTGGCGGCCTACTACGTGATCGCCCCGTGCGAGGCCAGTTCCAACCTCGCCCGTTATGACGGTGTCAAATACGGTTATCGGGATGCCGCATCCGGACAGCTCCTGGAGATGTACCGTACAACGCGATCGGCAGGCTTCGGCAGAGAAGTTCAGCGCCGGATCGTGATCGGCACCTATGCCCTCTCCGCCGGTTATTACGATGCCTATTACAAAAAGGCGTCCCAGGTCCGCACGCTGATCATGTCGGACTTCAAAAAAGCGTTTGAAACCTGCGATGTTCTGGTGTCGCCGGTGGCCCCGACCCCGGCGCTCAAACTGGGTGAAATTTCAGACGATCCGCTGCGGATGTATCTTTCCGACATTTTTACCCTGTCCGCCAACATGGCGGGCATACCGGGCATATCGGTGCCGTGCGGCTATTCGGCCGGTGGACTTCCCGTGGGCCTGCAGATTCTGGGCAGTCACTTTGAGGAATCCACGATTTTAAGCCTAGCGGCTGCCTTCGAAAGAGGATTGGCGCTTACCGACCGAAAACCGAAACTGTAACGTGTTTCTGTAAAAAACGCCCTTTTTGCCAACCGCCGCGGGCGGATAAATCTCGGTGTTGGATCAATATTTTAATCCTCTTCCCAAAAGGAGACAGCCATGACAACCCTCCAACCCAAAGGCGACGATTTAAGAAATGCGGTGAAGTGGATTTCAGATGAACTGAAATTCGAAAAAAGCGGCCCCTTGGCCACGCTGATCCAGAAAGCCTGCATGAAGTTCAATCTTTCCCCCAAAGATGAGGAATATTTAAATCGGTTTTATCAGGAAAACCCGCCCGATAAAGCGTAAGGCGCCGTATGTCCAGAATCAACATCCTTCCTGAGATCCTGTCCAACAAAATCGCCGCTGGTGAAGTGGTGGAACGCCCTGCCTCGGTGGTCAAGGAGCTGGTGGAAAACGGGCTGGATGCCGGAAGCCGGCGGATCACGGTGGAGGTGCGACAGGGGGGGAAATCCCTGATCCGTATATCCGACGACGGGATCGGCATGGGCCATGACGATGCGCTGCTGGCGCTGGAAAGATATGCCACCAGCAAGATCCGGAAGGACCAGGACCTCTACGACATCCGCACCCTTGGCTTCAGGGGAGAAGCCCTTCCCAGCATTGCCGCGGTTTCGCGTTTTTCCGTGACGACGCGTGAAAAGGAAGCCGATGTCGGGACCGAGATCACCGTCAAAGGGGGCAGGATCTTAAACGTGGCAGAGACCGGAGCCCCACCCGGCACCATGATCACGGTCAAACAGCTTTTTTTCAACACGCCCGCCCGCAAAAAATTCTTAAAATCGGTGAACACCGAAATGGGACACGTGGCCGACACCCTTGCCGGCATCGCCATGGGCTGGCCGACCGTCCATTTCCGTTTGATACACAACGACCGGGTGGTGAAGCGGTGGTCCGCCGCCCCGGATCCGAAAGACCGGGTGGCCGACATCCTCGGAAGAGAGGTTCGGGGTCGCCTATATCCCATCGATTTTGAAAACCGCCACCTCTCAATCTCCGGCTGGCTGGCAGCCTCTGCCGTCAACCGCAGCACCACCCGGGGCATCTACGTCTATGTCAACGGCCGGTTTGTCCGGGACCGGGTGATTCGCCATGGGTTGATGGAGGGGTACAGGGGCCGGCTCATGAAAGGCCGCTTTCCGGTGGCCGTCATTTTCATCACCCTTCCCTTTGATCAGGTGGACGTCAATGTCCATCCCACCAAGCACGAAGTCCGGTTCGTTCACCAGAAAACTGTTCATGACGCCATCGCGGACACGGTCCGTCAGACGCTGGAAACCAAAGAGCGCCCGGCGTGGCAGGAACCGCCCCTCCATGAAACAATCCGGGTGCCGGAAGAAAGGATCCGCACGCAGACCGAAACAGCGCCTTTCCAGAAATGGGAAAGGCCCGGGAATGGTCTTTTGCACCAAATTGCAGAACCGGTCACGTTTATGGAAAAACAGCCGGCGCTTTCTCCTGAACCGGTCGAAACCCGCAACGATCCCCAGAACCCGCTGTGGGAAAAAAGCCGTTTCTCCGATGCACGGATTATCGGCCAGTTTCACAATACCTATGTCCTCTGCGAAGTGGAGGGGGCGCTTCTGATCATCGATCAACACGCCGCCCACGAGCGCATCGTATACGAACAGCTCAAAAACCGTTCCCGGGCGCACAAACCGCCGGTGCAGCAACTGCTCATGCCCGAAACCATGGAGCTGGGATATCGGGAGGCCGATGCCATGCAGCGGCTGATAGAGGACCTCGCCGGTATCGGTTTCGAAATCGAGCCCTTCGGGGGGAACACCTTTGTGGTGAAATCGGTGCCGGCCATTTTCGCCGGCAGGGAGGTGGTGCCCATGGTTACGGAAATCGTGGAGAATGCAGTGGAGATGGGTTTTGCCACCGGAACCGATAAAATTATGGATCGGAGCCTGATCCTCATGGCCTGCCACAGCGCAGTCCGTGCCAATCTCAGCCTGGAGGATCGGGAGATCCGAAAACTGCTCGACGACCTGGACCGATGCGACGACCCGTCCCATTGCCCCCATGGCCGCCCCACCTGGATCCGTTGGACAGCGAGGGAGCTGGAAAAAGCATTTCACCGGATTGTCTGAGACCATTTAGGCCCCTCGGAATTCGGTATTTGCACCAAAAGAGGTCACCAATGGGTGCTTAAACATGCACCACAATTTGAACAAAAGGGGACACCATGAAGCGATGGCTCATCATTTTTGCCGGCCTGATCATATCCGCCACGGTGATGGCGCAGCAACCGACATTCAACCCGGGTCCGCCGCCCCATCCTCCCGGGGTATCTTTTATCGACCGGTTGGATAAAAATAAAGACGGCAAGGTCTCTAGGGACGAATTCGACGGCCCCAGGCATCATTTTAAAACCCTGGATCGCAACAATGATGGTGCCATCTCCAGGGATGAGGCACCCAAGGGACCGCCTTCGGGCCGGGGGCAGGGACAGCCAATGGGTCAAAGACCTCAAATTGGAGCGCCATCCGGTGATTCGGGCATGCCCTATCGGAGCGGCGGATCCCAGAGCGTGATGGACGTTCATGGCGCCGGCGCCCAGCGGAGTGATCCCAAAAGCGGCGATCCTTTAGATTATGCCAGTGGTCATGGGCCTCAGGGCGACGTGGTAAGAATCTACAACTACGTTCGTTGCGTTAGCGGCGGGATCGGGGAGGCCGGTATGTCGGCAGCGGGCTATCCGATAGTGGATACGGGTCAAAGCCGTTGCTACGATGACGGAAGCCGGGGAAAGCTCTGGCGCTGCCCGAAACCGGGCGCCCGGTATTACGGTCAGGATGCCCAGTATAAAGGGGCTCAACCCGTTTATAAGGACAACGGGGACGGCACCGTTAGCGATAGCGCCACCGGCCTGATGTGGCAAAAATCCTTTTCCAAGGTTTCGTGGGCAGATGCGGCGGCGGCGGCCAGAGCCGCCGGAACCGGCGGGTATACCGACTGGCGGGTGCCGACGATCAAAGAACTGTACTCCCTGATCAATTTTGACGGGGCGACCGGAACGGCCAGTCCCGGTTCCAGCGCAGCGCCCCGGGATGCCGTCCCCTATATCGATACGAAGCTTTTTAATTTCGAATATCCCACAAAGGGCCGGTACATTGATGCCCAGTACGTCACCGCGACCTCCTCGGTTGCAAAGGTTTTCGGTGGTCAAGACGTGTTTTTCGGCGTCAATTTCGCAGACGGCCGGATCAAGGGGTATCCCAAAAAGGGGAACATGAGCCGAAGCAAGTTCTATGCACGGTTTGTCCGGGGAAACCCGGCCTATGGGAAGAACGACTTTACGGATGCCGGAAGGGGCGTGGTCCAGGACCGGGCCACCGGTCTGAATTGGATGGAGAAAGACAGCGGGGATCCCGGATTCATTGGCCGGTTGTCCGCTTTCGACCGAAAAGACGGATCCATGAAGTGGGAAGAGGCGCTCCGGTTTTGTGAAGATCTAAGCCATGGCGGACGATCGGACTGGCGGCTGCCCAACGCCAAGGAGCTGCAAAGCCTGGTGGATTATACGCGATCCCCTGACACCACCGGTTCTGCGGCCATCGATCCCATATTCTCCGCCACTGCCATCAAAGATGAAGGGGGGTCAACCGATTTTCCCTTTTATTGGACCGGCACCACCCACCTGGACGGGCGCAATACCGGCCAGTGGGCGGTATATGTGACTTTCGGCGAGGCGCATGGCTACGGTGGCAGCAGAGGTAAATCCAGCGGGTCGCCACCGCCAAGAAAACCCGGCCGAAAGTAGCCCGATTTTCAAATGATGTAAAAGCGCCAGATTTGCCTTTTGATGTGTTTTACAATCCGGACCGGCAAGGAGGTCTCATGTCCGATCGAAGGACCGATATCATCAATAAACTGGAAGACAACCTGGAGACATCCATTACCTTTTTTCAATCCCTGACAGCGGACCAGCTCGCGATTCAGGTCTATACGGAGGATCCTTTCTGGACCGTCAAACAGGTGCTGGCCCATTTCATCACCATCGAAAAGTCCATGCAGTGGCTGTTCAAGGATATGCTGTCCGGCGGGCCCGGAACTCCGGACGATTTCGATCTGGAGAGGTATAATCGAACTCAGCCGGCAAAACTGGATCCGCTGACCATAGAGGAGCTGATAGCCCAATTCAGATCCGTGCGCGACGACACGATCCGAGTCGTCAAGGAGATGACCGATGCAGATCTGGACCGGGAGGGACGCCATGCATTCCACGGACACGGTCGCCTCGAACGATTCCTTCGCTGGACCTATGAACATATTAAACTCCATGAAGGGGACATCCGCACTGCCCTCGGAAAAAAATAATCCGGCTTACATGCCATAGGCCTCGTCCGACACCCGCGGTAAGGTTATTTTTATTTGACAATATTGTTTAGCATGTATACACTTATCGGCAATGGAAAACCTCAAACGCAAGTTTAATTCGGTAGTGGAACTGGCCCAGCGACTACAGACCGAACCCCGAAAATATGGAACGGACATTATGCTCACCGGGGTCGAAATCCACCTTATCGAATTGATCGGAGACAACGAAAACTCCAGTGTGACGGATATCGCCAAACTGTTTGGTGTCACCAAAGGAGCCATTTCACAGAGACTCAAACAGCTTGAGGAGAAAGGGTTTGTAAAGAAAAACGTGGATCCGGACAATGCTTCCCGTTCCATGATCCTCCTGACCTCCAAAGGTAAAGTGGCTTTTTATTCCCATAAGCACTGGCACGAGACCATGGATGGTGGTTTCAAGGATTATGTCAATCGTCTCAGTCCTGATAAAATCGTGGTTATCGATGAGTTTTTAACCAAAGTGGAAGATTTTTTTAATCGATTGCTGAGAACGGCATAAATTTTTTAACCAGAGCGTATATGTACTAAACACAAATTTTCATAATGGAGGAAAAATGATCGCGCGCGAGCGAAGTGTATGCCCTGTAGAAAATGCAGGCCATCTTGACAATTTCATCCGCAGATGGCTGCAAAATCCTAAAAAGATCCTGGAACCATTTATCAAACCCGGGATGTCGGTTATGGACTACGGGTGCGGTCCCGGTTTTTTTACGGTCGATATGGCTAAAATGGTCGGACCGACCGGGCGCGTTTTTGCCGTGGATATCCAGGAGGGTATGCTGGAAAAATTGAACCGAAAGCTGTTGAATACCGACTTGGCAGATCGAATTCAGCCGCATCTCTGTCAATCCGAAGGCATCCGTTTATCGGAGAGGATCGATTTTGTACTGGCATTTTATGTTATTCATGAAATTCCCGGCCAGGAGATGTTCTTCAGGGAGATTGTATCGATGCTAAAACCCGGCGGATCTCTTCTGATGGTGGAGCCGCCCTTTCACGTGACGAAATCTGCTTTCAAGAAAAGCATCGCTCTGGCAGAGGCGGCCGGGTTACAGGCCGAACCAGGACCCCGCCTGATACTGAACAAGACGTCCCTTCTTAGAAAAGCCGCATAGCCGTTAGCTATTTGTTAGGAGCGAATAGCTTATTTTGGGAAAAACTGTAAACCTTTGAATTATTCCAGACCATTAAACCATGCTGTCGCTACGGTTATGTCTACCCATCTTCAGGGTTTCCCGGATCCATCACATCGTTGGAGCGGATCGACCGGCCCTGATCCGCGACAGGCGGAATCATCTCCGCAAGACGCGCACCCGCATCCTGATCCGGAGTCGGCCTGGCTCCCGGCTTTATATTTACCGTAGAAGGTCTTGGCCGTATAGACCGCAGACAACCCCACGATTAAAATAACAATGAAAAGTTCCATTTCTGTCTATCCCCCCAGCAGTCCCAGGGCCGTTCCTGTTTGATACACCAGCACAGAAAGGGAAAAAGCCAGAACCGTATTGAAGGCCATGGAAAATGCGCCCCATTTCCAGGAACCGGCTTCCCGGGCAATACACACCACCGCCACAAAACAGGGGGCGTAAAAGATGGTGAAAATAATCAGGCTCAGCGCCACCAGAGGATTCCAGCCCGGCTGGGCGGCAAGGGTTTCGGAGAGAGATGCGTTGTCTTCCGGATCCACTTCACCCAGTGAATAGGCGGTTCCGAGGGTCGAAACGACGACCTCCTTGGCAGCGAACCCGCCCACCAAAGCGATATTGGTCCGCCAGTCGAATCCGGCAAAGCGGCTCACCGATTCCAGGGCCACCCCAATTCTTCCAGCAATGGAGTGCCTCAATGCGGATTCAGCCTCCCTGCGCTCAATGACTGTCAATGCTTCTTTTAGGTCTTTCGCTTCTGTGGAAAGCGCGACGCTTTCGGTAGCGGCGTCTAGTTCTTCCGCCGCGGCAGGAGATGCTGCGAGCACTTCCTGACGTTCTTTCTCATATGCCACGGTTCGGGTTTCAGGCAAACCGGGAAAGGTCATCATCGCCCACAGGAGAATGGAGATGCCCAGGATCACCGTGCCGGCTTTTTTGATATATTGCCAGGTGCGTTCCCAGGTGTGAATGAACAGGCCCTTGAGCGTCGGTAGACGATAGGGTGGGAGTTCCATGACAAATGGGGTGGCTGCTCCCTTGATAATGGTCACCCGCAGCAGTTTGGCCACCAGAAGGGCGCCGCCCCAGGCGATAAGCGTAATCAGGAGCATGATTTTGGCTTCATTGGCGGCAAAAAATGCCGCAACGAGCAGGGCGAAAACAGGAAGCTTTGCGCCGCAGTTCATGAAGGGAACGGTCAGAAGTGTCGCCAACCGCTCTCGTGGAGACTTGAGGGTCCGGGACGCCATCACGCCGGGAACCGCACAGCCGCCCGCAATGCCGCCGGAAACGATGAAAGCCATGACGGAACTGCCGTGGAGCCCGAATATCTGGAATACCCGATCCAGCATGAACGCCACCCGTGCCAGATACCCTGAATCTTCCAGTATGGAAATCCCGAAGAACATGAACATAATCAGGGGTACAAATCCCATGACACCGCCCACTCCATCGATGATGCCGGAGATGAAAAGGGACTTGAGCAGGCCGTCCGGCATGTTGGTTTCGGCCACGCCGCCGAGCCATCCAAAGAAGGACTCCAACCACCCCACAGGGGTTTCGCTGTACGCAAAGGTAAAATGGTACAGGCCCATGAGCACGGCAATCATGATCACCGGTCCGAGTAATCGGTTGGTGAGCACCTTGTCGATTTTATCCGACAGAAAGAGCCGGTTTTGGTCCTGCCTGAAAGAAACGACCCCCCGCTTGAGGATCGATTTGATGTATCCATAACGGTGGTCCGCGATCATGGCCTCGGGGTAGGTCCCAAGGGTTGCCTGCAGATGATTGACCAGACGATCGGCGATTTTGTCCAGCCGATCCGACAGTTTCAGATTGGTTTTTTCGCCCAAAGAGCGGATCTGTTCGTCCTTTTCGAGGTATTTCAGTGCAACCCAACGGGCGTGGTAGGTATCGGTTAAAAACCGTTTGGAACCGATCAGCCCTTCCATCTCAGCAAGGGCTTCGTCCACGTCCGTCCCATAAGAGATGTCCGCACCCGGTGGGTCCGGCGTATTCGAAGCCATGTCCAGGGCAGCGGCCATGAGTTCCTTTTTACCCTCACCGGTCCTGGCAATCGTGGGGATCACAGGCACTCCGAGCAGCGTGGAAAGCTTGCCCGCATCGATTTCCACTCCTCTATTTTCAGCGACATCCATCATGTTCAGCGCGATGCAGATGGGGATTCCCATCTCCATGAACTGCAGGGACAGATAGAGGTTCCGCTCCAGGTTGGAGGCGTCCACGATGTTGATCACCACCCCCGGCTTTTCGTTTACCAGAAAATCCCTTGCCACCACTTCTTCCAGCGAATAAGCGGTCAGGGAATAGGTCCCGGGCAGATCCACAACGTTGAGCCGGTCTCCGTTGTTGGCATATGTGCCCTGTTTTTTCTCAACGGTCACGCCCGGGTAGTTTCCCACATGCTGGCGTGCACCGGTGAGTTCATTGAAAAGGGTGGTCTTACCCGAATTCGGGTTTCCCGCCAAAGCGAAAGTCGTTTCCATTTTGGTTATACCTCCACTTCCAGATGATCGGCTTCTTTGTTTCTAAGGGTTAAGGTGAATCCCATGACGCGAAGGGCCACCGGATCCTTGAGCGGTGCCCTGCCTTGAACTTTAATGGGCGTTCCGGGGACCAGGCCCATGTCGCGGATGCGTCGTCCCAATTCACCGTCAGCATTGATCTTTGCAATCACGCCATTCTGGTTTTTCTTCATCCTGCGTAGATTCATGATCATTTGGTCGCATCTCCTTTTTACGCACAGTTTTGTTAAAAAGCTAAAGTTAGGTATGCCTAAATTTAACCGTTGTCAAGTAAAAATTAGGAATACATAACTTTTTGCGATTTGACCAATTAAGTGCGGCATGCTACATAGATTCACCCGCGAAAAAGGAGGCTATGCAGTGGCAGAAAAAAGGGCTGAACTCACAGAGAGCATGGAAAACTATCTGGAGGTGATTCTCGACCTTGAAACCACCCATAAAGTGGCGCGGGCAAAGGATATTGCCGATCGGCTAAAGGTTCAGAGGGGATCTGTTACCGGGGCGCTCAAGACCTTACAGAAAAAGGGCTTTATCAACTACGAACCCTACAGCTACATCACGCTGTCCCCTACCGGCAAGAAAGTTGCCAAGGAGATCTCCCGGCGGCATCAAATCATAGAGGATTTTCTTACCTCCGTACTTCGCATCGATCCGGAAACCGCCTCGGAGACCGCCTGCCGCATGGAGCATGCCATCGATGAAACCACCTTGAAACGGCTGGTGTGCTTCATCGACTACCTGCACCTATGCCCCCGGGCGGGGCAGGACTGGCTGAAATCCTTTATCAATTATTGCGAATCCGGGGATATCGATACCGACAAATGTCGGGAGTGTGTCGCGGTCTGTCAGGAATCTCTTCCAAAGTCTTGAGGTAAATCCGTTTGTCCCGCCGATTTAGTGCCCATCCTCGGCAACTCAAAGGGCGCTATAAGTGTTCAATCCAGAAAAGAGTTATATTTTTGCTGAGCAAGGACGCACAAAAGACACGCGGTTTCCGGCGAGACGTACGTTTGTACGTCGCAGCCGTATATAGCGGTTTGCAAAAATCTGTTCCGTT
>Ga0066187_1000304_pt1 | contig 17926 bp, 17 predicted proteins | sample WorMetexBAHAMAS1_FD_58706 | JGI IMG/M metagenome (GOLD analysis project Ga0066187, IMG submission 58706) | Marine gutless worms symbiont microbial communities from Max Planck institute for Marine Microbiology, Germany - Inanidrilus exumae... | ecosystem: Host-associated > Annelida > Digestive...
CAATCTCTTTGTCGGGTCCTCGTTTCAAGTCCTCGAAATACAATAGTATTCCTGCGGCTTAAAACTTGGATCCTCCTCGACATTGAACAAAAATTCTAATTTTGAGATAAATTCAAGTGTTGATGATTTGGGTTTTGGAATTTCCATTTTTTTTGAAGATGGCGTAGTCTTTTAGGTCTGAATGGTATTTTGTTAAATCGATGTGCCGGTCCAGACAGTCTGGTGCAAAGGGCATATAGGCAAAAAGCTTTTTTTCCAACGCCACCGATTTTTCCCAGAGGAGTTTCAGCTTCAGCTCCATTTCACCGCTTTTCCCGTATCGCTCCAGAATGTAGGCCATCCGTTTATCAAGGGTCACCACTTGGTCGTGAAGCACCCTTTTATCGGCATAATTGACGATCTCCGCTTCGGTAGGATTCGAATCGCTGGAGTCAATTCTCAAATGGACGTGTTCCCCGACAATGGATCCCACCTCGGGAAAATTACGCTTTCTGAGATAGGCATCCCCGGTCATGGCATGGTTCTCGCCAGTGGAAAAGCCTCGGGTCTTGGTGATGTCGTGAAGCAGTGAGGCCGCAGCCACAAGCGAACGGCTCAGCCGGATCCCGTTTTCCGACAGGCCGTCCGACAGGAGCAGGCTCACACGGTGTACCATGAGGGAATGGGCCACGATATGGTCCATCATTTCCATATCCCGCATCATCCTGAAACACTCAAGTTTAGTGGGAACCTCCATATCCTGCTCCTGTAGAAAGCCAGGTCTTTTATCAGATCCAAATATAACAATCCAGTCATTTCATGGACAGGTGTTGGTTGAACCTATATTCGATGGCCATGCCGCATTCACAACTATAACTGATTATTTCACCTGCTTTTGTGGCATGTTTGTTGCATTGATATCTTCCGTGGAATACGGGCGGGGATGCATGGAGTCCCTTCCAGATTTTTAAAGGGAGCGCACCAATGGGAAAAAGAAAAGAGAATAAATACCTGCAAAAAGCGATCGCGTCTTATGAAAATCCGCTGTTTGTCGTCTCGCCCGACTTGAAGATCCTGGCGGTGAATGTGGCTGCCGCCAAACTGCAATCAGACGATGTCATCGGTAAAAAATATGGAGAGGCCTTTCCCGGCAACGGAACATTTTGCTCTGAAAGCACGATCCAAAAAGCCCTTGAGAAAGGACAGCCGATTTTCCAACAGTCCGAGCACTCGACCCAAGGGGGAAACCGGGTCCGCACCGGTTATTGCTGGCCCATTCACGATGGCGATAAAATTGAGGCGCTGGCGTGCACCACATTCGATCTTCCCGATACAGACAAGGTGGTCCGGAAGATGGAACTGGCCAATGCTTACCTGCTCAACCTCATCCAGAGTACTGCGGACGGCGTTGTTGCTGCGGATAGATCCGGAAGGATCCGAATCTACAATCAGAATGCAGAAAAGATTTTTGGATATACCGCCAAAGAGTCGCTCGCAGGCATGAATATTCGCGATTTTTATCCCGAGGGTCAGGCGCGTGAGATCATGTCGCTAATGAGAAGCGATAAACACGGCGGCAAGGGCAAACTTCTCTCCCAGACCGTCAATGTTTTGGCAAAAGACAAAACCGTGATCCCGGTCAATCTGAATGCAGCGATTATCTATGAAAGGGGGAGGGAGGTATCCAGCATCGGATTTTTTCATGACCAGCGGGACGAAATCCACTTGCGGGAGGAACTGGAAAGGAGCCGACACCGGCAGGGACCCGACATGGAGGGGGCCCTGCTGGGAGAGATCATCACCGGATTGTCCGAACAGATCGAGGTCTACAATCTGAAATTCGGCGAGATCGCCGTGAACCTGGGCATGATTTCCCAGGAAAAACTGGATAAAACGCTCAAAGAAAAAGAAAAACTGGAAAAGAAATCGAAGATGCCGATTCCCATCGGCAGGGTGATGATCAAGCTGGGTTATCTGAGCGAAGCGCAGCGGCAAACGATTCTGGAGATGCAATCCCTGGCCAATGCAGTGGGAATCAACGACGGATCCACGGAAAAACCGGCACTGGATCCGGATGCAGAGCTTACAGAATCCATAGAGGAGTCGCCTCAGGAAAAACCGGTCATTTCCATTGTCGTGGCGGACGACAAGCTGCAGGCGAGGGTGGAAGCCCGCAGGGATGTGCTCGCTGAAACCACCGCAGGGGAAATCCTTCAACTGATGGCAAGGGAGAAAATCGTATACGGAACCGTAGCGGAAGCTGAGATCAAAGCCTATCTCGACTCGGATCCCCTTCCCCGCCACCCTCTCGTCGTGGCCGAGGGGACACCCGCCATACCGCCCTCACCACCTAAAATCAACTATCAATTTGATACCGATCCCATGAAGATCGGTAAACTCAGGGAAGACGGCACCATCGATTGGAAGGACCGCGGTGAGATTCCCCAGGCCGAACCGGGAGACCTGCTGGCGGAAATCAAACCGGGAGATGAGGGCAGCCCGGGAAAGGATATTTTTGGCAGTATCATTCCCATACCGATCCCAGAAGACACGGCGCTCATATGCGGGGAAGGCGTGGAACTGTCGAAAGACGGCCTCCAGTACATTGCCAAGATCCAGGGCCATGTAAAACTCTCAATGGATGGAGAACTCAGCGTCTTTCCCGGTATCCGTATCGACGGGGATGTGGGAAATGAAACCGGTCACGTGGACTTCGTCGGCCATATCGATATTTCGGGTATGGTCCAAAAAGGTTTCAGCGTCAAGGGAAAGAGTCTAAAAGCCGGAGAACTTCAGGGAGCCGATATCGTCATTGAAAATGATGTGGACATTATTGGTGGCATCTATGATTCAAACGTCAAATGCGGGGGGCACCTGAAAGTATCCCACGTACACAACTCCACTATCGATGCCACGGGCGATCTTGTCATCAAAAAGGAGATCTTCGATTCCGATATCGAAACCCGGGGGCGGTGTGACATCAGCAGGGGCACCATCGTGTCCACCCGGGTCACTGCATTCAAGGGTGTCATCGCCCAGCAAATCGGAACCGGTGCATCTTCCCCCAGCACCCTCAAGGTCGGGTTCGATTACGGTGGCCAGAAAGAAAAAACCGCTTTGCGGAAAGAAGAAACGGAACTGGCCGCTGGAATGGAAAAGCTGGTCAAAAAGAAGGAACAACTGGAAAAACGATCGGATCAGATCAACGACCGGTTGGGAAAAATCGCCCAAAAGCAGGACAAGTTGATGGTGCAGCAAAGACGATTGGAAGAGGCCGTTAAAAAACAGGGCGAGCAGATGAATGAAGACAAAAAGAAAAAGCTCGAAGAGACACGCCAGCATCTCGCCACTCAGAAAAGCGAGATCGATGTCCAGGTAGAAGAACTCATGGCCGAAGATGAAGAGAACGAGGCCACCATCTCCCGGATCAAGGCCGGTATCCACAAGGCGCAAAACGACCTCGACACGCTGCAGGCGGAAATCGGTAATTCGGAGGATGTGGAACAATCCAGGAAAAACAAGGCGCTGGCCATGGTCCAGGTGAGTGGTGCCATCATGCCGAAAACTTCCATCAAGGGGCCCAAGGCCTCCATCCGCCTTGAAAAACCCCATAAGCGAGTCCAGATCCATGAAACCGGAGAGTTGAGTGAACAGGGTCGCCTCAAGTGGATCATGGATGTTTCTCCCCTCAGGTAGTGCCCGTCCAAAAATGATCTTTTTCCGCGATCCGTCAGAGGCGGACAGGCTATCGGCGTCGGATGCCATGATTTTACGCCTCAAAATTAGCACGCTATTCCTACGGGTTAAATCTGACGCCCTTCTTGATATCGCGACATCCCACCCTAGCGGGACTGGACGAGCACTGAAAAAAACATCTGTTGAGTAAGGATGTAAAACCGGATAAAATCATCCGGCAGATACAGGTGTTTTGTGGTGTTCAAAATCCAAAAGGAGGCAATAATGGAGGATTGTATTTTCTGTAAAATCGTAAGGGGAGAGATCCCCAGTATCAAGGTGTATGAAAATGAAATGGTCCTGGCATTCGCCGATATCAACCCGCTTTCAGATGGTCATACGCTGATCATTCCCAAAGGCCATTTCGAAAATATCCATGACATCGGAGAGGCGGAGCTGATGGCCATTCACTCGGCCTCCAAGAAAGTGGCCGCAGCCATGAAAGCGTCCCTGGATCCTGCAGGAATCGCCTGTATGCAGCTAAACGGCCGTGGCGTCAACCAGGTGGTCATGCATTACCATCTTCATCTGATACCAAGGACGGAAAGCGCCGGTAAATTGAAGATCACTTTATGGGATCTCGTCCCCGGTGATATGGATGCCATACAAAAAACCGCTGAGAAAATCGCAGCAAAGCTGGACCCGTAAGGATGACTGTAAACCGGGAAACGGTTGCATTTTCCGGAGTCGTCAATACATTATCTTGAATACCACAACCACAAGGGAGTTCTGCCAATGATGCGCTTCAATCGACAGTTTTGGATGACATGGCTATTTTTGAGCATCGGTATACTGGTCTCCGGCTGCGGCGGATTACAGCAGGCAGGGCTCGAAGACAACAGAGACAATACTGATGATGCCAGCTGGCCCATGCCCGTTGCCATAAAGGACGGAAAGGATACCATAAGGCCCGGCCTTGCCGTATGGTACTATAACAAAAAGATTCGACATATCGGCAGAATGCCGGATCCTCAGCAAATGATCCGTAAGGGCTTTCAGGGAGCGCCCATCGAGCGCATCGCCCACCGGTTCGGAAAAGGAGAAGTGTTCGGAAGCGGTGCAAGCCGGGGGATTTGTGTACAGATGTCCGGTTTCCTTGAGTTTTCCAAAACTGGCCGCTATGAGTTGAAGGCCAACTCCAATGACGGAATCCGGGTTTTCCTCGACCAGAAAATGATCCTTAACGATCCAGATGTTCATTCCGATCGCTACACCCCGCCGACTTCAGTGGAAGTGCCGCAACCAGGACGGTACCCGATCCTCCTGCGATATTTCCAGAGAAAGGGGACGGCCACGCTTGAGCTGTATTGGAAAGAACCCGGAGCGGATCAATTTACCCTCATACCGGCCTCTGCTTACTCGCATCGCCCCGAGACACAATAGGAGAATTGCATGCTGATGAACCTGCTGGAAAAGAGAAGAAGTATTCGAAAATACCAGCCGCGACCCGTTGAACAAGAGAAAATCGACCGGCTGATCGAAACCGCCCTCAGGGCGCCCTCCTCCAGGGGATTCAATCCCTGGCGATTTGTGGTGGTGGACCAACCGGAACTGCTGGAGGGTCTTTCCCGGGCCAAACCCCACGGCGCCGCTTTTTTGAAACGGGCCCCTCTCGGTATCGTCGTGTGCGGCGATCCTGACAAGTCGGATGTCTGGGTGGAAGACACCTCCATCGCCTCGATCCTAATTCATCTGGCGGCAGCAGACATGGGCCTGGGGAGCTGCTGGATACAGATCCGGAATCGGATGCACAAAGAGGGTGTTGCCGCCGAAAATCGGGTGAGGGACATTCTGCAGATTCCAGAGAATCTGAAGGTGGCCGCCATTATCGCCATCGGTTATCCGGACGAAGTGAAGTCTCCCCACGACCGGAATTCCCTTCAATTCGAAAAAGTGTCCGTCAACCGGTTCGGCAAAGGCCGGTATGGTGACTAATTTTGTTTATATGTCCATTAATAAAACAAGGGGGATGGAATGTCACTTTATCTCGTACAGCATGGCCGGTGTCTTTCTAAATCCGAGGACCCGGACCAGTCCCTATCAGACTGGGGGATTGGGCAGGTGGAGCGTATTGCCGGTGTGGCGAAAAACTACAACATCAACGTATCGTCCATCGAGCACAGCGTGAAGAAACGTGCCCGGCAGACGGCCGAAATCATGGCGGCCGCATTGAATCCCCCGGGTGGCGTCAGGGAAAAGACCGGGCTTAAGCCCATGGATGATATCGAGGCAGTGGCGACCCGGTTGGACCCGGGTGAAGATATCATGCTGGTGGGTCACCTTCCGTTTATGGAAAGACTGGCCTGTTTGTTAACCACCGGAAAAGCGGAACATACCGTTATCAAATTTCAAAACGGCGGCATCGTCTGCCTGGATCGGGAACTGGAAAAAGAAACGTGGCATATCAAATGGGCTCTAATGCCCGAAATTGGGTGACCCGTTTCAAGGAGGGCCTGTCGATCATGTCAAAATTCCTTCCGGCCTATATTGCATCCGCTGAAAACGGGCAGCTGGGAGAAAAAGCAGCCGCTGCCCGCGCTTTGATGAAATCCTGCGCCCTGTGTCCCCGAAGATGCGGAGTGGATCGTACTGCCGGTGAAACCGGTGTCTGTAAGACCGGAAACCGGGCCTGGGTATCCAGTTTCAATCCCCATTTCGGTGAGGAGGCTCCCCTTGTGGGCTCCGGAGGATCGGGAACCATCTTTTTTACGCATTGCAATCTGGGATGCTGCTTTTGTCAAAATTATGATATCAGTCACCAGGGCCAGGGCCAACCGGTGACGGATGCTCAGTTGGCGGGTTTGATGATGGAACTCCAGCGTGTCGGGTGCCACAACATCAACTTTGTAACACCCACGCACGTGGTGCCCCAGATATTGTCTGCTCTGGAGGTTGCGGTGGACAGCGGTTTGAAGCTGCCGCTGGTATACAACTCCAGCGGCTATGATAGTGTGGTAACCCTGAAACTGCTCGATTCTGTCATGGATATCTATATGCCGGATTTTAAATTTTGGGATGCGGATGCAGCTGGCACCACATGTGATGCGCCGGATTACCCTGAAATTGCCCGGCAGGCAATTAAAGAAATGCATCGCCAGGTCGGGGATCTTGAAGTGGATGCAAAGGGGATCGCCCAAAGGGGATTGCTCATCCGGCATCTGGTGATGCCGGAGGGAATGGCAGGCACCCGGGATATCATGAGATTCATCTCCAAAAAGATTTCCGTTGATACCTATGTCAATATTATGCCTCAATACCGACCCTGCGGGGATACCCGTGTATCCAAAGCCCTGGCAAGAAATCTGACGGCAGGGGAATTTAAAGAGGCGCTGAAAGCTGCCCATGCTGAAGGACTGACACGGTTGGACAACCGCAGGAGAAGCTTTATGATCCTGTGATCAAGGCTGTCTTGTTGGGCTTTTCAGATAACGGCAGTATGAAGAAAGCACGCCAACTATTGAATTATACCGGTAATTGTGATTATAGCAGTTACCAAATACATGTTCCTTTTCAAAAAAAATGTCAGCAGGTGGGGGTTGTAGCGGAACGGAACACGCATCGCCAATATAACCCAATTGGACACCATCATCATGCAACTCCGTACCTACGCGTGATCCGGGATGAAAACAGCAGAATTGAACCAGACTCATAACGGCAGGCAATTATCGGAACTGGTTTCCGTTGATTCTCCGAAAGCGGTCCTCGAGGAAGTAACCTATATCCTCAATCTGATCTCCGGTGAATTGGACCCTATGCCCGTTACATCCACCTATTATTCCATCCTCGATATGTTCAGAGGAGACCTGCCGGGGTATCAGGCTTGCAATACAGAATATCATGATTTTCAACATACCAGTCAGGTGTTTTTGGCCATGACGCGGCTGATCCATGGGGCCGTTGTGGATGGCGAAAAGTTAAACGATCGGCAGATCACCCTGGGTCTGATGGCAGCCCTGTTCCACGATTCCGGTTATATTCAGGAAACAGATGACACCGTTGGAACCGGCGCGAAACACACGGCGACTCATGTGGAACGCAGTATGGAATTTTTTGGAGCGTTCGGCTCCAACATCGGTCTGGATGAAGAATCAACTCTGGCGGTCCAATCCATCATCCTCTGCACCAACCTTTCGGTGGATATCTCCTCCATTGCGTTCTCTACGCCCACTATCGGCCTTTTGGGCAGACTTTTAGGAACGGCGGATGTACTCGCCCAAATGGCGGACAGAATCTATTTAGAAAAACTCCTGTTTCTCTATCACGAGTTCAGAGAATCCGGTATTGGCGGATATGAAAATGAGGTGGATCTGCTACGGAAAACCATGGGATTTTATGATTTCATTGCAGGTCGTCTCGCAACCAGTCTGGATCGTACCGACCGGTTCATGAAATCCCATTTCATCACACGATGGGAGATCCATGAGGATCTTTACCAAACCGCCATCGAAAAACAGCGACTCTATCTGGAACAGATCGTTTCCCTCCCGGACGGCGATCCACTGAGCTTTTTAAAACGCGGGAACATCGTCATGAGGGTTCGAGGCCAAAATACGGAGGAAACCGCATAATGGATCCCGGCACCTTTACCGGCTTGTCCAAACTGGACCATCCGGATATTCTGAGGCGACTGTTTCACCCCCGGGCGGAACGAGGGGTATATTCGCCGGACAAAAGCTCCATTGATGTGCAGATCCCGGTTGATGAGACCGTATCCATCGGCGCCCGGTTTCACCTTATTTCAAAAGACGCGCCCAATATTCTGTTCTTCCACGGAAACGGCGAGATCGTGGCTGATTATGATGAACTGGCCCCGTTCTACAATCGGGGAGGACTTAATTTTCTACCGGTAGAATACAGGGGATACGGTCTGTCCGGAGGATCCCCTACGGTCACCGCCATGATGCATGACGCTCACCGCATTTACAGGTACGTGGAAAGTTGGCTGGAAAATGAGCAATACACCGGCAGGCTTGTCGTGATGGGCAGATCCCTTGGAAGCGCTTCCGCCATTGAACTGGCCAGCCGTTACAGTGAACGAATTGACGGGCTGATCGTGGAAAGCGGATTTGCCCATACCGCTCCCCTACTTAGATTGCTGGGCATCGATATTGAAAGGTTTGGAATCGACGAGTCGGACGATATCGGAAATCTGGAAAGATGGGGAACTACCGCGATCCGGTGCTGGTCATTCACGCGGTGCAGGACCATATCATCCCGCTATCGGACGGTCAGGCGTTATATGATGCCAGCGTGAGCCGGAATCGGTCGATGCTGAAAATTCCCGGTGCCAACCACAACGATATATTCGCCGTGGGACTGTCTGCCTACATGGATGCAATTACCCGATTCGCGAAGCGTTTGTAGTCAAGACCGTTGATGTTCCCCCCGCCGGAAGTTGATCATACCGGGTACCGGCTTAACCTCCTGCCGGACGAATCAACAGCTTCTGTCCCACCTTGAGGGAACTTCCCGTAAGATTGTTCATACGCCGCAACTGTTTGACAGTCAGGTCATATTTCCGACTGACGGCATACAGGGTCTCTCCTTTTTTAACCGTATGGTAGATCGCTGGCAGCTTCCGGGTCGGTTCGGATACCGGTTTAGGCACCGGCTTCGCGATCTTTTTGGGGGCTGGTTTTTTCGGTGCGGCGACGGTTTTGGCGGGTTTGGATTTTTTTAGGTCCTCCACCTTTTTAGAAATATGATCCATCCTCAAAGCCAGAGCCGCCTCCATTCTATCAAAACGCCCTTTGAGCTGTTCGATTTTTTTTGCCTGGGAGTCCAATCGGGAACCGCCTTCGCCTGTCCCATCGCTTTGCTGAAGGCGTTCCTCGATTTTACCGAGACGGTCCTCAAGGGCTTGAAGCCGCTTGTCACCGGCTCCCCCATTCGGACCGGAAAAGATTCCCCAAATCACTCCTGCCATGATCAGGACACCCACCGCCAGAAGAATGATAGGCATGGTCGAACGATCGACAATTCTCGACAGGAGTCCTTCGGAAGACCCTCTTTTCCAAGGTGAGTAAGTTTCCTCGTCCAAATAATCTTCTTCCGAATTATCTTCAACCTCGCTATGCTCCGGTGTGTCTTTCCATTTCATAAGGCATGCCTCCGAATCGTGTGGTTATAGAACCCATCTCAAAATAAAGATTTTGATTCTAAATCAAGGCGGAGCCGAACTTCAACCCGCAGGCATACTCAAGTATGTCGAGGACTTGAAGCGAGGATCCAACGCCGAGTTTGGGACAAAAGATTATTTTGAGATAGGTTCTAATCCTGCCTGCGAGGCCTACATAAATCAAAACCACCTGATACATCAAGGATTATTCATATCTGTTTTGATAATACCTGAATCTCCTCAAGTTTTTATCCCGAAGGACGGTTTGTGTCATATCATATGGTGTGGTAAAAAGAGGGCCATCCTATGATACAATTGCCAAACGGTGAGAAACCCCGACGTTGCGTAAATTTTCTTCACCGACGAGTACGGTGTTGCACGGACATGTTACTTTTAAGAGATAGTTACTGGATGCTTGAAGCTGGATAATGGAAAGACAAAATCGCCAATGGTGGCATCGAGAACATCCAGAAACCAGGATCAGCTTCGGTCAGCAAGGGATTTCTTCGTAATCGCTGCATGTCAAAACACATCATTTTTGCAACTATGAGGTAAACAAGGCTTATGTCCACCCATTCACATGATTTTGTTGAATCTTATGAAGGATTTATCGGATTTGGATTGGATCGTGAAACCGATGAAAATACCGTTCAGGTGTATCTGCAGAAATTCTCTGATGACAACCTGATGCGCCGCCTCATCAAGCGATTGGATGATGAAGAACTGGAAGAGATATTTCTCCTGATTTCCAGATTGCTCAAGTCACACATGACCGAATCGGAATATCATGCGCTGTTTTTAAAGGATTCGCGCGGAGGGCGGGGCTGACATTCAACAAGCCATGCGCCGTAAGATGAGCGGAAGCGATATCCGCCACTGAAGTGATAGGATCTCTATTGGGGGATGGGCCGCCCGGCTTTCATTGATCCTGTACCGTCAACCGAACAAAGACGGAACTATACTTTGTATTTACCGAAGTCTTCAGGCGAAAGTTTTTCGAGATATTCCGCCCATTTTTTCCCCTCTTCACTTTCGTCGACCACTTCCACCGGTTCATCCTCGGTTTTCGATTTACGGATGACCTTGTCGTCAACAAACAGGGGGGCCCCAAATCGAAGGGCCATTGCAATGGCGTCCGAGGGGCGGGCATCCATCTTGAAGCTGCCATCGCCCGACTGGAACGAAATCTCGGCATAATAAGTATTGTCCCGGATATCACAAATCTCCACTCGTGATATCTCAGTATTGACAATCCCAAGAAAATTTTTAAACAGATCGTGGGTCATGGGACGATCATAGGTGATATCCTTCAGCGCGGAAGCAATGGAGGTGGCTTCCAGCAAGCCGATCCAAATGGGAATGGTCTGAGCCTCCTCCCCTTCTGTTTTAAGAATAACAATGGGTGTATTGGACGCCGGATCCATGGCCAATCCGGCGATATTCACTTTGTATATCATACGATTCTCCTTTAAGGACCGCCTTAGGGTGCGACGGTCAAGAGGCCTGACGCCAACTCGCCTCGCGCATCCTGCCAGTCATACGATTTCGTTAAAATGGACGATGTCAATCGACCGGTTTTCCCCAAAGGGAGTGGGAAAATGCCTTTTCGATTCGAACCGCCACCAGATCTCCGGGATGAAACGTTGGAGCCGGAGAATTCCGGTCATCAAGGGTAAAGTTGACGATCCGGTTGCCGGAGGTTCGACCGGTCCACTGAATCCCCTTGCCGACCTCTCTGTTGGCCCCATGGGTCTGCCCCTGCTTTTTGCTGAAACCGTCGATGAGCACCTCCTCGATGCTTCCGATCAGGGCGGCGGCCCTTGCAGTATTGCATGCTTCCTGAAGATCCAGCAACGCCTGTAACCTTTCCCCCTTGACCTTTTCCGGAATCTTGTCTGGATTACGGGAAGCGGGGGCACTGGGCCGATCGGAATACATGAAGGCAAAAAGGCTGTCGAAACCGACCTCGCGAATCAGGTCCAGTGTTTCCTGAAATTCCCGGTCACTCTCCCCGGGAAACCCAACGATGAAGTCGGACGAGATTGCGATATCAGGACAACGATGGCGCAATTTTTCAATTTTTTCAAGGTAAAGTTCACGGGTGTATCGCCGGTTCATTTGTTTGAGAATCCGGTTTGCCCCGGATTGGACCGGCAGGTGAATGTGGCGACACACTTTTTCCATCGATCCGAAAACGCGTATCAGTGCATCCGACAGGTCCTTGGGATGAGACGTGGTGAATCGGATGCGGCAAAGCCCTTTTACCGCATTCACCCTGGACAAAAGCTCCGGGAAGGCGCATTCACCATCCTTGATGCCGTAGCTGTTCACATTCTGTCCCAGCAGCGTCACCTCACGGATCCCTTTTTTCACGAGAGCTTTGATTTCGTGAATGATATTCTCCGGTTTCCGGCTCACCTCTGCGCCCCGGACATGGGGTACCACACAATAGCTGCAATAATTGTCACACCCCCTCATGATGGTCACAAATTGGGAGACCTTTCCGGTTTCACCATCCCAGGCAGGCGTGTCGAACTCTTGAATGCCCCGCATCATCTCCGTGTCCACATACCGCTGCTTTCGGGTCTTGATACGGGCAATATGCTCGGGGAGACGGGCGATGGCATGGGTACCGAACACCAGGTCGACACTGGGCATCCGCCTCATGATCCGGTCCCCCTCCTGCTGAGCGACGCATCCGCCCACTGCGATAATGAGTTCCGGGTTGCGTGCTTTCAGTTTGGCCAACCTGCCCAGAAAACTGAATACTTTCTGTTCCGCCTTGGCCCGAATGGCGCAGGTGTTCACCACGACCAGATCCGCCTGATCCGGTGATTCGACCATCGTGTAATCCATCGGCTTCAGAAGAGCGGCGATTCGTTGGGAATCAACCACGTTCATCTGGCAGCCGATGGTATGGACGTGAAGTTTCTCGGTTTCCATCGATCCGCTCGATCAATATCTCTTTCGCCAGGTTGGCCAGTACACCTTGCACCACCGGCTCACATCCCGGTGGAATGCGTATCGCCACGACGCCCTTTCCGGCGTCGATCGTGGTTACAATCGCGATTCCCTCGTATGCTTCGAAGATAAATCGGAGAAAAGATATCTGCCGGCGTTCCACACGATAGTATGTTGTAGCACACTTCAATGTTCCGACCGCCAAGCTCCTTTCTCAGGGTCTTAGCATCTCCCCTGAACCACCCGACAACACCCGTCAAATATAACCACCCCCCCCTCTTTTTCAATAAAAAAGTCCTGCGCGGCCCCCCTGTGTTTTTCATTCCGGCAGGAAAGGTCATTCATTCCACATCAGTTGTCTCCCTTTCTATTTTGGGCTATAGGGTAGGGATCATGCCCGGATGGAAATTGCAAAATAGAGACGAACCCATCGCAAAGGAGCTGTCGGTGGCACTAGACTGTCATCCGGTGGTGGCACGTCTTCTCGTCAATCGGGGAATCCGATCCTTTGAAATGGCTCAGCGCTTTTTCAACGCGTCGGCCGCTGACCTGACCTCGCCCTTCGCACTAAAGGATATGGATCTGGCGGTACGGCGCATCCATAATGCCATGATCAGCGGAGAAAATATCGTCATCTTCGGAGACTACGATGCGGACGGCGTCACTTCCACTGCAATGCTCATCGAATTTTTCCGTCTATCCGGTGTCAAGGTCCAAAGCTACATTCCCCATCGCATCCGGGAGGGCTACGGCCTTCAGCCCGGTCATTTCATCGAGGGTCGGATCCCGAAAAACACCGACCTGATCATTACGGCAGATTGTGGCATCGCTAGCCATGATGCCGTGGCATCTGCGCGGCAAATGGGTATCGATGTGATCATCACCGATCATCACGTCCCCTTGCCGACACTGCCGCGTGCGGTTGCCGTCATTAATCCCAACCGGCCCGACTGCCGAAGTGGTCTTGGAAACCTAGCCGGTGTCGGGGTGGCCTTCTATCTTGTCATGGCGTTGAGAAAACATCTGAGAGAAAAGGGGTTCTGGTCAGATCGATCCGAACCGAACCTCAAGACCTTTTGCGATTTGGTGGCCATCGGCACCATCGCCGATATGGTACCGCTCACCGGTAACAATCGTATTTTATCCAAAATGGGATTGTCCGTAATTGATGCAGGGCGTCGGCCCGGGATTCGGGCTCTGATTCGCCATTCCGGAATCGGGGGGGATCCGATGGATTCTGATACCGTGGCCTATAGACTGGCACCCCGGCTCAATGCGCCCGGAAGAGTACGCCATGCGGATACGGCACTCTCCCTGCTCACCTCAGGGACGGAAAAGCAGGCAAATCAGCTGGCCCGGGTCCTTGACGACATCAATTGGGAGCGTCGAAAAATTGAAGGCGAAATAATGGCCGCGGCAGAGAACCGTGTTGCAGAAAACACCGCAATGCGCCACTGCAGCAGTATCGTTCTATGGGACGAAAAATGGCATCAGGGGGTATTGGGAATTGTGGCATCGCGGCTGGTCCGAAAATATCAGCGGCCCGTCATATTGATCGCCATGGGACCGGACATGGGGAAAGGTTCCTGCCGCAGCATCCCGGGAATAGACATTTTAACGGTCCTTCATCGATGCGAAAACGAGCTGATCTCCTTTGGCGGGCATGCCATGGCTGCGGGACTCTCTATCACACCGGATCGCATCGAATCATTCGTGGAAGCGTTCGACCGGGCGACGGAAGAGTCCCAAGCGTCAGATGAATCTGAAACAGCCGTCCAGGTGGACGCCGCCCTGTCGTTTTCCGAAATCACCGAAGACCTGATGAATCAAATCGATCGGCTGAGGCCGTTTGGAAACGGGAATCCGGCCCCTTGCTTTATGACGCGGGATGTTACGGTAACCGATTCCAGAACGGTGGGAAAAATACACCTTCGCATGCGGCTCACCCAACTGCACGGCAAGAGGGGAAAAAGTTTCGACGCCATCTGGTTCAACTTCGGAAGCGAAAAACCTTCACCCCATCGTTTCGACCCGCTGATTTACCGGCCGTCATGGAACCGCTGGAACGGCAGAAAAAAGCTCCAGCTCATAGTGGAAGCGGACGCTTTGAGATCCTATTTCCGGGATAGTGAACCGCATGCCGACTCCCCTTGAAATCCCCAATATTCTCCTTGCAATTCAACCCACATCTATTTATTATGCCCGGCAAAATCGAATGTTCCACCATTATTTGGATTTTAACATAAAAGGTATGGAAAATGGCCAAGGTTTTTAGACCCAGCACTCGCGAATCCAGTATATTGTCAAAAATTGAATCCTCCAAAGAACGGTTGAGGCGAAAGGCGCTGTACGATCTGAAAGATTTTGGTGAGACCGTTGCCAACGCCATCGCCTCAAAACTGGTGGAAAGCGGGCTGGTGGAGACCACCAATAAGAATGCGCTTGAAGAGCAGATATTGAAAACCCTCGACCAGCTCAGCCACGCCCATGATTTCGATATCGATTTTCAAACAGCTCCCATCCGCAACCTGGTTCCCCAGCCCCATGTGGTCAGCCTGTATGTCACCGCTTTTGTCATCGAAAAACTGATCAATCATCAGAGTGTTGTGGACATATTCGGATCCGATGAGGAGATCTATTATTGTATCCATAAGCAGGTTGCCAGATATTTGACCACCTGATGCGCCCCTCCTTTCATCCCCGGCTCATTAACCCTCCCTTCGACGACCCTGGATTGTTCATCCCCTTTGCCTATGAAAACCGTGCGATTCTATTCGATCTGGGAGACCTCTCGTTACTATCGGCAAAAGACATTCTGAAGGTCAGCGATGTTTTCGTGACCCATACCCACATGGATCATTTCATCGGCTTCGACCAGTTGCTCCGCATTCAGGTCGGTCGTAAAAAAAAGCTGCGAATGTTCGGTCCAGAGGGTTTTATTGAAAACGTTAGCGGTAAAATGGGGGGTTACACGTGGAACCTTTTGGAAAACTACGATCAGCCGATGACCATCGAAGTATCGGAGGTGCGAACCGATCGAATGTACAAGCAGCAATACCGGAGCGAGGAGTGTTTCCGTCCCTTTCAACCGGCGTTAGAAGTGCCGTTTTCAGGGATCCTGTGCACAGAACCCCAGTTTACCGTTACCGGATCGATACTGGACCACGGCATCCCATGTCTGGGTTTCAGTTTGAACGAAAGGTTCCATGTCAACATCATGAAGGAACGGTTGGAAGCGCTGGGATTCAGTGTAGGTCCCTGGCTCAACCGATTCAAGAATGCACTTTTTAATGGCCGCGCGCCGGATACGATGTTTTCGGTGCCGGATGGCGATGAGGAAGATGTGGCGATCCCCCTGGGAGAACTGTCTGAAAAAATCGCCTCGATCTCCCGTGGCATGAAAATCGCTTACGTGGCGGATGTGGCCTATCATAACACAAACGCCCGTAAAATCGTCGATCTGGCACAGGGTGCCGATCACCTCTTCATCGAAAGCGCTTTTTTAGATGCGGACGAACATCTGGCAGCGGCCAGACACCACCTGACCTCTCGACAGGCCGGCACACTCTCAAAAAAGGCGGGTGTGGGCCGGATGTCGGTATTCCATTTTTCGCCCCGCTACACCGGTTCAGGCGCCCTTTTGGAAACCGAGGCGAGGACTGCGTTTAAAGGAAAATGAATCATGGACCATCGGCCCGAAAAGGCCAATCCACATAGCCGCTTGGCATCCGTGCAATAGTGGATCATTTTTATACCCGATAGATCACATGAACCCTTTTTTCATAGCTATAACATAGCTGTTATGATACAATATTAGCGTTTTCATCCAAAACCAAGGCCGAACGGCCAATCCCATGGAGAGTCCTATGACAAAATGAGGAGTTTCTCACCATGGGGATCTTTTTATCCCATACCCAATAGGATTGTTGAAAGGAGGTGAGTGACCCGAATTCGGCAAAGTCGTTTAGGATGTCAATCAAATCGCAAAGGGAGGTTTCCATGAAAAGACAGATTTTCTCATTTGTTCTCGCGACGCTGATCGGGGTGGCATTTGTTGCCACGGGTGCCGTCGAGGTTCAGGCCGGCCCCGTTAAACTCACTTACAGCAATTTTTTCCCACCCACGCACATCCAGAGCAAGCTGGCTGAATCCTGGTGCAAAGAGGTCGAAAAGCGGACCGGCGGCAAGGTGAAGGTGGATTACTTTCCCGGTCAGACGTTGACCAAGGCCAAACAATGCTATGACGGTACAGTGGAAGGGTTGTCCGATCTCGGATTTTCGGTGCTCGCCTATACCCGGGGTCGATTTCCCGTCATGTCCGCGGTGGACCTGCCCCTTGGGTATACCAGCGGAAAGGTGGCGACCCAGATCATCAACATGGTCTATGAAAAGTTCCAGCCCAAAGAGTTCAACGACGTCAAGGTGATGTACCTTCATGCCCACGGTCCCGGTCTGGTTCATACCAAGGGCAAGGCGGTTCGAAAGATGGAGGATATGAAAGGGATGAAGTTCAGGGGTCACGGCACCAGCGCCCTGGTGGTCAAAGCCCTCGGCGGAACGCCTGTGCCCAAACCCATGCCAGAGACCTACGAGATGCTTCAGAAAGGCGTGGTGGAAGGTGCGGTTTATCCCTTTGAAGCCAACAAAGGGTGGAAGCTCGGCGAGGTCACCGATTACGCAACCGCCGCCTTCAGTGCAGCTTATACCACCTCCTTTTTCGTGGTCATGAATAAGGACAAGTGGAATTCTCTTCCGGCCGACGTCCAGCAGACCATTAGCCAGATCAACAAGGAATGGGCGGACAAACACGGCGATGCCTGGGATACCAGCGATATGGTGGGGATCAAATTTTTCCTGGATCAGGGCGGCCAGATCGTCGGGGTGGATGCAAAGGAGCAGGCCCGATGGAAAAAAGCGGTGGCACCGATTGTCACGGAGTATGTGGCCAAAGCAAAGAAAAAAGGGATCGCCAACGCGCAGGAGATCGTGGATTTCATCGTCGCAAAACTAAAAGCAATGCAGTAGCATGAGTTAGTTTCTGTAGAAAGCAGTCAATTTTATTCGATTTCAAGGCGGATCAAAATTTTAACCACAGGCATACATTGAGTATTCCGAGGATTAAAATTTTGATCC
>Ga0066187_1000305_pt1 | contig 17925 bp, 12 predicted proteins | sample WorMetexBAHAMAS1_FD_58706 | JGI IMG/M metagenome (GOLD analysis project Ga0066187, IMG submission 58706) | Marine gutless worms symbiont microbial communities from Max Planck institute for Marine Microbiology, Germany - Inanidrilus exumae... | ecosystem: Host-associated > Annelida > Digestive...
GCAGGGCGGCGACGCGAATGCGCGCATCGAGAGCCAGCACACCGTGCTCGTCGACGAGCAGCGGGTTGATGTCCAACTCGGCGATCTCCGGGATGTCGATTGCGATCTGGGCGATCTGCATAAGCGCCAGGCTCAACCGGTCGACGTCGGCGGCCGGGCGGTCGCGATAACCCGCCAGCAGTTTCGAGATGCGGGTGCGCGATATCATGTCGCGAGCCAGGTTCATATTGAGCGGCGGAAGGGCGACAGCGGAATCCTCGATGACTTCGACCGCCGTGCCGCCGTGGCCGAAAAGAATGACCGGCCCGAATACCGGATCCTGGTTGATACCGACGATGGTCTCATGGGCGCCCGGGCGCATGACCATACGCTGAACCGAGAATCCTTGCACGCCGGCATCAGGCGCCCTTTTGGCAACGCGTTTGAGCATCTGCTCGGCAGCCGTTCTTACGCTGTCAGCCGTTTCCAGGAGCAGGGCAACGCCGCCGACGTCCGTTTTGTGGGAGATTCCTTCGGCTAGAATTTTGAGCGCCACGGGAAATCCGATGTCCGTGGCTTTGGCGGCGGCTTCCTCCGGCGAACGGGCGACCAAGGTTTCGACGACCGGAATGCCGTAGGCGTCGAGCACCGCCTTGGCCTGCGGTTCGCTCAACATGTCGGAGCCGCCTGCGATCTGGCTGTCGACGATCATGCGTGCGGCGCTGACCGACGGCGTGAACTCCTCCGGGGCCGACAACGGTGTTTCCATCAGCGTTTCCTGGTTGCGCTGATAGTCAATCATATGCATGAACGCGGCGACCGCTTGACCCGGTGTATCGTAGGTCGGCAGCCCGGCCTCGCGAAACAGTTTGCGGGCCGGTTCGATCGCCTCGCCGCCGACCCAACTGGTCAAAACATTGGCCTTGAGGCCGCGCGTGGCTTCAATCACGGCGTCCGCCGCTTCGGTGCTCGACGCCGTTGCCGTCGGTGCGTGCATAACGAGGATGGCATCGACTTCCTTCGCCGTGCCCAGAATACCGAGCGCGTCCGAATACCGCTTCCCCGGGGCATCGCCGATGATATCGACGGGATTGGCACGCGACCAGGTTTCGGGGAGAACGTCATCGAGCTTGCTTATCGTCTCAGGGGCCAGTTCGGCCAAATGCCCCCCTTCGGCGATCAACCGGTCGACGGCCATGACGCCGATGCCGCCGCCGTTCGTCATGACGGCCAGGCGCCCACCGCGCATGCGTTTGGCCCGGGCCAGGGTTTCGACGGCAGCGAACAGCTCATCGATGTCATCGACGCGCAGCATACCGGCGCGGCGGATCGCCGAATCGTAGACATTGTCCGAACCGGCCAGGGCCCCCGTATGTGACGCCGCGGCTTCGGCCCCTTCGGCGACGCGTCCCGACTTGATGACCAGAACCGGTTTGTTGCGGGCCGCCGCCCGGCAGGCCGACATGAACTTCCGGCCGTCCTGAACGGCTTCGATATAGAGGAGAATCGCCGCTGTACCGGCGTCCGTGGCAAGAAAATCGACGGTGTCGCCGAAATCGACATCGGCGCAGTCGCCCAATGAAACGAAATGGAAAAACCCGATTTCATGTTCTCGGGCCCAATCGAGGACTGCGGTACACATGGCACCGGATTGCGAGGCGAAAGCGATCTTGCCGGGGTGTGCCTGCGCGTGGGCGAAGCTGGCGTTCAACCGGATGCCGGGCACGATCAGTCCGAGACAATTGGGACCGAGGATACGCAGGCCGGACTTCCGGGCTTCGGCCAGCATCGCTTCCTTGACCGTTCTCCCGTCATCCGTCTCGACGCGATGAAGACCGGCGGTCAGGACGATGGCGGCACCGGTTCCGCGTTTCCCGAGGGTCGCGATCAGGCTCGGAATCGGTGCCGGCGGCGTACAGATGATGGCCAGGTCGGGCACCACCGGCAAGGCGTCGATGTCCGGGTAGGCAAGGACACCGACGACGGCCTGGCGTTTCGGGTTGACCGGCATAATGGGCCCGTCGAACCCGCCCTCCAGGAGGTTGTGCATGACGAGGTTGCCGATCCGGCCTTCTTTGTTCGATGCGCCGATCACGGCTACCGACTCGGGTCGGAACAGGCTGGTCAGATTTTTCGTCGACATTTCTCGCCTCCGAATCCTTACTGTCAATCTCGACCGTACCGCCAGAACGGCCTCGTTCCAGCACTTGGCACTGAATGCCAGCGCCGGGGCGACGCAGAGCTCACAACTTAAATATTAAACGCTAAATGTTGCACTGCAATATGCGTTTTTGCATTGCAGCATTAACCTTTTGTGATGGCTCGGAAAGTCGTGTACTGGAACGTGGTCAGGCCGGAATGCGGGTGTCGGCGATGATGGTCTCGATCTCCGTCCGGCAAGACCCGCAATTGGATCCGGCACCCAGCCGTTCGCCGATTGCATCGACTGTCATGCATTGTCCGGAGGTGACAGCATCGACGATCTGGTTAATGCCGACATTGAAACAGGCGCAGACGGTAGCCCCGGTGTCCAGTTGACCGGCTCCGGCCCGCCCGGCAAGAAGGGCCAAGGCGTTCGTGTCGTCAGTATTGCCCAGGCAGTCGCTGGCCCAGCGCCGGGACACGACAACGGGTGAGGGCGCGATGAACAGGGCGCCGCGGACCCGGCCGTCGTCAACATAGGTGAAACGCCGGACGCCTGAGGCGGGGTCCGAGTAGGCGGCCCAGCCCGGTGCCGAGCGGGCGCCGCCGAAGAGCCGTTCGGCGAGGTAAGGCCAATCGGCACAATCCTCATCGTGGGCCATCTCGACCCGCCAGCCGCCGTCGATGAGCGAGACGGCCCAGTAGTGCATATCCAGACGCCGGGGCCGTGTCGTGACGACGGCGAAGCCGTACCATTTGGCCTCGAAACGGGTCAATCGGACGGCGGTCCGTTTAAGGCCCGGCTGACCGGAGACGGGGTCGGTATCGGCACCGATCAAGGTGCCGACGCGGGCGTCGGCGGCGAACTGGTCGTTCCAGTGCATGGGGACGAAGCAGGCCCCGCGTTCCTGTCGCGTCGTCAGAAGGGCACGGACCGTGATCCGGGACTTACGCGAGTTCACCGTGACAAGTTCTGCGTCAAGGATACCCAGATCTTCGGCGTCCTTCGGATGGATTGCAGCGAACGGCTCGCCGATGTGGTGGCAAAGCCTGGCCGCCTTTCCCGTACGGGTCATGGTGTGCCATTGGTCGCGAATGCGCCCGGTGTTGAGGGTAAAGGGATAATCCGGGTCGGTATCGAGTTCGGTGGGAGTGGATACGGGAACGAAAGTCGCGCGCCCGTCGCGGGTGAAGAATTGGCCGTCCGCAAACAGCCGCTTCGCCTCCCGTTCCCGGTGGGTAGCGGTCCGCCGCGGCCATTGATAGGGGGGCATGGTTTCGTAGGCGGCATCCGCGATCGCCGCCTGGGCACCGATGTCGAAAGCCCGTGTGCGGAAATTTCCAAGGGCCGAAAGCAGGGCGTGTTCGCGGTAGATATCGGCCGGACGGTCATAGGAAAAGGCGTCCCGCCAGCCCATGCGCTGCGCCACTTGCGAAATGATCCACCAATCGGGTCGCGCCTCTCCGGGTGCGGGCAGGAAGGCGCGTTGGCGGGAAATGCGACGCTCCGAATTGGTAACGGTACCGTCTTTTTCGCCCCAGGCCAGGGCCGGCAGGCGCACGTGCGCATGCCGCGTCGTGTCGGTTTCGGCGGTAACGTCGGAGACGACGACGAAGGGGCAGGCGGCGAGCGCCCGTTCGACGGCGTCGTTATCGGGCAGGCTGTCGACCGGATTGGTGGCCATCACCCAGATGGCTTTGATGCGCCCATCGGCGACCGCCTCGAACATGTCGACGGCCTTGAGGCCGGGCTTGTCGGCGACGGTCGGGCTCGACCAAAAACCCTGCACCAAGTCTCTGTGGTCTCTATTGTCGAGCGTCATGTGAGCGGCCAGTTGATTGGCCAGCCCGCCGACCTCGCGCCCGCCCATGGCGTTCGGCTGGCCGGTGACGGAAAGGGGCCCCATGCCGGGCCGGCCGATGCGTCCGGTCGCCAAATGGCAGTTGATGACGGCGTTCACCTTGTCGGTACCGCAGGTCGACTGATTGACACCCTGGCTGAAGACGGTGACGGTTTTTTCGGTCCCGCGAAACCAATCGTAGAAAGCCCGGATGTCATCCGCGGCGAGACCCGTTTGGCGGATCATCTCGGTGTCGTCGGTGGCGAGGGCATGGTCGAGGGCGGTTTCGAAACCGTTGGTATGGGCTTGGATGAAAGAGTGATCGGCGGCGCCGGTCAGGTAGAGATATTTCAGGAGCCCGTTGAATAGCGCCACGTCACCGTCCGGCTTGATGGCCAGGTGCAGATCGGCGGCGTCGGCCGTCACCGTGCGCCTCGGGTCGATGACGACGATCCGCAAACCGGGGCGGCGCTTTTTTTCCGCCGCAATACGTTGGAACAAGACCGGATGGCACCACGCTAGGTTGGAGCCGACGACGACGATCAGGTTGGCTTCTTCAAGGTCTTCGTAGCAACCGGGCACGACATCGCCGCCGAAGGCGCGGGTCTGACCGGCGACGGTGGAGGCCATGCAGAGCCGTGAGTTGGTATCGATGTTGGCCGACCCGACGAAGCCCTTCATCAACTTGTTGGCGACGTAGTAGTCCTCGGTCAGCAGTTGGCCGGAGACATAGAAAGCCACCGAACCAGATCCGTGCCCAGAAATCGTTCGCGCGAAGACATCGGCGACGCAGTCGAGGGCCATGTCCCACGAAGTCCGGCTGCCGTCGATTTCCGGATACAACAGGCGATCGTCAAGGCCGAAGGTTTCGGCCAGGGCCGACCCTTTCGAGCAGAGGCGCCCGAGGTTGGCAGGGTGATCGAGGTCCCCCTCGACGGTGATCCCGCCACCGCCGTCGTCGGCGACGATGATGCCGCAGCCGACCCCGCAGTAGGGACAGGTGGTCCGCGTCCTCCGCGTCGGATAAACCCCGTCCACGACAAGGGCCTCAGGCGACGCGGACCATGGGGATGCCCATGTCGATGAAGATGCGCGTGCCGTCGAGGCGCACCGGGATCGTCGGCACGGATCCTTCGTCTTCGCCTTGCGCTTCGCCGGTTTTCAGGCTGATCACCCAGTTGTGCAGCGGGCAGGTGACACAGCCGTCGTGGACGATGCCCTGGGACAACGGTCCGCCCTTATGCGGGCACTCGTCTTCGAGCGCGAAGACCTGGTCGTCCGCGGTTCGGAAAAGTGCGACGGTATATCCCGGTCCCTTGACGCAGCGCGCGCCTCGACGCGGGATGTCGGTGATATGTCCGACTTCGATCCAATACTCGGGTTCTTGGCTCATTCTGCGGCCTCCAGTCTGGAAAAGTCAGCCATCGGCGCGAATTCGCGCCAATCGCGCCCGGCAACCCGCTCGGCCCAGGGGTCGATCTGGGCGAACTTCTGGGAATAGAGAAAACGCCGGTAGAGTTTCTGGCGCCGGTCAGCATCGTCGACGACCTGGGCTTTCACCGTGTCGTATCCGACCCTTTCGGCCCATTTGTAGATTCGCTCCAGGTATCGGCCTTGCTCACGATAAAGCTGCGTCGTGGCGCCGAGATACTCGAGGACTTCGACCTCGGTCTTGACCGAGCATAGGACCTCTGTGCCCTTGATATGCATTCCGGCGGCACCGGCGAAATGCAGCTCGTAACCGCTGTCGACGCAGATGACGCCGAGGTCTTTGCAGGTCGCCTCGGCACAGTTCCTGGGGCAACCGGAAACGGCCAGCTTGACCTTATGCGGTGTCCACGACCCCCACAGCAGTTTCTCCAACTGGATGCCGAGGCCGGTCGAGTCCTGGGTGCCGAAGCGGCACCACTCGTCGCCGACACAGGTCTTTACCGTGCGCAGGCCCTTGGCATAGGCATGCCCCGAAACAAGTCCGGCGGCGTTGAGATCGGCCCAGACGGCCGGCAGGTCCTCCTTCTCAACACCGAGCAAGTCGATGCGCTGGCCGCCGGTGACTTTGACGGAGGGGATGTTGAACTTGTCGACGACGTCGGCAATGGCCCTGAGCTCATTAGGCGACGTGATGCCCCCCCACATGCGCGGCACCACCGAATAGGTGCCGTCTTTCTGGATATTGGCGTGGACGCGCTCGTTGATGAAGCGCGACTGGTAGTCGTCCGTGTATTCGCCGGGCCAAGTGGCGATCAGGTAGAAATTCAGGGCGGGGCGGCACTTGGCACAGCCGCAGGAGGTTTTCCATTCCAGCTCCTGCATGACGGCGGCGATGGATTTGAGCTCCTTGGCGACGATCAGGCGCCGCACGTCGTCATGGCCGAGATCCGTGCAATTACACATGGGTTGGACAGCGGCGGGATCGTAAGCGTCGCCAAGGGACAGGGACAGCAGTTGCTCGACCAGTCCCGTGCAGGTGCCGCAGGACGCCGACGCCTTGGTCGTCGCCCGCACGCCGTCGACATCACCCAAACCCTTGGCCGAGATCGCTTCCAGGATCTCGCCCTTGCAGACGCCGTTGCAGCCGCAGATCTCGCCGTCATCCGGTAAGGCTGCAACGGCCGCCGTAGGGTCCAGCGGGGCGCCTCCGACGTAGTTCTGCCCGAAGATCAGGGTGTCGCGCATGTCGGAGATGTCGGTACCGTCCTTCATCAATTGGAAGAACCAGGCGCCGTCCCTGGTATCGCCGTAAAGCACGACACCGACGATCTCGTCACCCTCGAGGACAAGTCGCTTGTAGATGCCGTTGGCGGCGTCCCTGAGGACGATTTCATCGCGGTCCGGCGATTCGGAGAAGTCCCCGGCCGAGAACAGGTCGATGCCGGTGACCTTCAGTTTGGTCGACGTCACCGATCCCGTGTATATGGCCTCACCGTCGCCGGCGAGACGTGCTGCGATGGTCTTCGCCATCTCGTAAAGGGGCGCCACCAGGCCGTAGCAGGTGGCCCGATGTTCGACGCATTCGCCCACCGCCGAGATGTCCGGGTCCGACGTCAGCAGGTCATCGCCGACGACGATGCCGCGGTTCACCTCGAGCCCCGCCTTTTTGGCGAGGTCGGCATTGGGCCGGATGCCGACGGCCATGACGACGATATCGGCGCCGATCACGGTGCCGTCGTCGAGTTCGACGCCGGTCGCCGCTTCGTCGCCGAGAATGGCATGGCTATTGGCCTTGGTGATGACCCGGATGCCGCGCTCGGAGATGCTTTTCTCCAACAGGTAGCCGGCCGCCGGATCGAGCTGGCGCTCCATCAGGGTCGGCATCAGGTGGAGGACCGTGACCTCCATGCCGCGAGCGTGCAGACCGGCGGCTGCCTCGAGACCGAGAAGGCCGCCGCCGATGACGACCGCCTTCTTTTTCGTCGCCGAGGCTGCCAGCATGGCCTCGACGTCGTCGATATCGCGGAAGGTTACGACGCCCTCCTTGTCGTGTCCGGGTACCGGAATGACGAAGGGCGACGACCCGGTGGCGATCAGCAGGTGGTCGTAGGGCGCGGTGATGGCGCCCGCCGAGGTCACCGTCTTGGCGCGCCGGTCGATGGCGACGACCGGTTCGCCTTTGAGAAGCGTGATCCCGTGTTCCGCGTACCAGCCGTCGTCGTGAATGACGATGTCCTCGTAGCTCTTTTCGCCGGCCAGGACCGGCGACAGCATGATGCGGTCGTAATTGGTCCGGGGCTCGGCATTGAAGATGGTGATGTCAAATTGATCGGTGGCTGTTTCGACCAGTTTGTCGAGAACCCGGCCGGGCGCCATGCCATTACCGATGACGATCAGTCTTCTTTTCATCACGCCGCCTCCTTCTTGGTGTCGTCGGTCTTGCCGGGCGGTGTCGGTTTCGGTTTGGCGCCGCCTTCGTATTCCTCGAGGAATCCCAGGAGTTCGTTGCGGTAGCCGTAGTAGTCCGGGTGTTCGAGCAACGCCTTTCGGGTGCGCGGCCTCGGCAGGTCGACGTTCATGACGTTGCCGATGCGCGCGTTCGGGCCATTGGTCATCATCACCACCTTGTCGGCGAGCAGGATTGCCTCGTCGACATCGTGGGTGACGCAGATGGCTGTCACCTGAGTGCGGCTCCACACGTCCATCAATACCTCCTGGAGCTCCCAGCGGGTCAGGCTGTCGAGCATGCCGAAGGGTTCGTCAAGCAGGAGCAGTTTCGGTGACAGGGCGAAGGCTCGGGCGATGCCGACCCTCTGCTTCATGCCGTTGGACATCTCATCGGCGAGGCGATCCATGGAGTCCCCGAGACCGACCCGGCTCAGGTAGTATTCGACGATGTCGTTGCGTTCGGTCCTGGATGCGTGCGGGTAGACCTTGTCGACGCCGAGGCCGACGTTGTCCCGGGCGGTCAGCCACGGCATCAGCGACGGTGCCTGGAAGACGACAGCGCGATCGGGGCCGGCCTTGGTGATCTCATGGTTGGCCAGCACGATACCGCCGTCCGAAATCTCGTTGAGGCCGGCGACCATGGAAAGCACCGTCGATTTGCCGCAACCCGAGTGGCCGATCAACGAGATGAACTCGCCCTTGTCCATGGTCATGTCGAAGCCGTCGACCACAGTCAGCGGACCTTTCGGGGTCGGGTAGGTTTTGCAGACGTTGAAGAACTCGACGTAGCGCTCGGTGACTGGGGAATGAGCTTCCTTGCGGTAGGCCTCCGGCAGATCTCTATCGACCGCCTCGTCCAAGCGCGTGATCGGCAGGACGTCAGGCAGCGTCACAACGTTTTCCGTCTCGCCACCTTTCGATATGCCAACGTCGACCAGATACTGGGTAACGCTGGCCCGCAGTTTCTTGAACGCCGCGTCGTCGTTCATGGCCGCGCGGTCCCTCGGCCTCGGCAGGTCGACCCGGAAGTCGGGCCCTAGCGTGGCGCCCGGTCCGGGGTTCAGCGGAATGATGCGGTCGGCCAGCAGGATCGCCTCGTCGACGTCGTTGGTGATCAGGATGACCGTCTTTTTTTCCTGCTCCCAGATCGCCTCGATTTCGTCCTGAAGCTTGGCCCGGGTCAGGGCATCGAGGGCGGAAAGCGGTTCATCGAGCAGCAGGATGTCGGGACTCATGGCCAAAGCGCGGGCCACAGACACCCTCTGGCGCATACCGCCCGAGAGTTCCGCCGGCTTGCGGTCGGCGGCGTGGCCGAGGCCAACCATGTCGATGTACTTAGTGATGCGGGCCTCGCGCTCGACTTTGCTCTCGCCCTTGAAGACCTGGTCGACAGCGAGCTTGATGTTGCCGTGGACGCTCATCCACGGCATCAGGGAATAGCTCTGGAAGACGAGGCCGCGGTCCGGGCCCGGCCCGTCGATGGTTTGGCCGTCCAGGGTGGCGCTGCCCCTATCCGGTTCGACCAGTCCGGCGATCGCCGAAATCAAGGTCGTCTTGCCGGAGCCGGAAAAACCGACGATGGCGACGAACTCCCCTTCCTCGACGGCGAGGTTGATATCTTTGAGAACGTCGATACGGTCGCGGCCGTGACCGTAGGATTTGCTGACGTCGTTGAGTTCAAGGTAGGCCATGGTTTGGTCTCCTCTAAATACCGCTCAACGGTTGGTCTTGAAGGTAAAGGCGGCCTGCAGGGCGTACATGACCCGGTCCAGCAGGAAGCCGATGATGCCGATGGTCAGCACCGCGACCATGATGCGCGCCAGGGACGAGGACGAGCCGTTCTGGAACTCGTCCCAGACGAATTTGCCGAGCCCGGGGTTCTGGGCCAGCATTTCGGCGGCGATAAGAACCATCCAGCCGACACCGAGCGACAGCCGCATGCCGGTGAAGATCAAGGGCAGGGCCGAAGGCAGGACCAGCTTGGTCACCGTGCGCCAGGTCGGCAGCTGCAGGACCCGGCCGACGTTCATCAGGTCCTTGTCGACCGACGCCACGCCGACCGCTGTGTTGATCAGGGTCGGCCACAGCGAACAGAGCGTTACCGTAATCGCCGAAATCATCAGCGATTTCGGCATGGCATCCGAGACGTCCACGTAGAGCGCGGATACGATCATGGTGACGATCGGCAGCCAGGCGAGCGGCGATACCGGTTTGAAGATCTGAATGAGTGGGTTGATGGCGCCGTTGACGCTCCGCGACAACCCGGACGCGATGCCCAGCGGCACGGCAATGACGGTGGCGATGACGAAACCGAAGGCGACCGTCTTCAGGCTGGTCAGGATCTGGTCGAAATAGGTGGGTTTGCCCGTGTAGTTCCGCCATTTGACGCGTTCCGGTTTACCGGCCTCGACCCATTTGGCGTTGCGTTTCTCCTGACGCTCCATGAACGCCGCTTCCTTGCCGCGTTCGGCCACGTGATCGTCGTAGAGGTTGACCGCCTGATGCCAGACTTGCTGCGGCCCGGGGATGGCGCCCAGTGAAGTGTCGACTTTGGGCGCCAGGTAGGCCCAGAGGCCAAGGAACAGAACCAGCCCGATCATCGGAATGCACAGCAGTTGCCAAACCTCGCCCATCTGCTGGCGCGGGTTGTCGCCGGCGGCGATCTTGAGGAGGGGCACCAGCCAGCCGAGGCCGGCGGCGTTCATGTAACCGGAGGCCTTGTTGATGGCGCCGAACATCCGTTCCTTGCGGCGGGCGCGGGCCTCGTTTTCCAGGGTCGCGTCGGCAGTCGTGTCGATGGCATTCATGTCTGTTCCAGTCCTCTTCTTGGTGTTTTGTTGTCTTGGTGAGGCAAGGGGAGACGGGGAGCGGCGGGAGGAACCGCTCCCCCGGTCAGCTAGTTGCTGACCACCTTTGTGCCCTTGACCGTATCGCTGCCTTTCAATCCGATCGGAAATTGTTTCAGGTAGTCGTTGGGTTTGCGGCCATCGAAGGTGATGCCGTCGATGAACTCCGTCTGCGGTTTTCGATAGCCGTCCGTGCCCCAGGGGAAGTCGGCTTTCGCCACGTGCCCGTCTTCGACCAGCAATTCGGCCGCCTTCAGATAGATGTCCGGGCGGTAGACCGACTTGGCGACCTCGTCATACCAGGAGTCGGACTTGACCTCGGCGATCTGCCCCCAACGGCGCATCTGAGTGAGGTACCAGACGGCGTCGGAGTAGTAGGGGTAGGTGGCGAAGTAGCGGTAGAAGACGTTGAAGTCGGGGACGGCGCGCTTGTCGCCCTTCTCGTATTCGAAAGTGCCGGTCATGGAATTGGCGATGACCTCGGCGTCGGCACCGACGTATTCGGACTTGGCGAGGATCTTCACCGCCTCCATGCGGTTGGCGTTGTCGTTCTCGTCGAGCCATTTGGCGGCGCGGATCAGGGCTTTGGTTAGGGCCAGCGTCGTATTCGGGTTCGTCTCGGCGAACTCCTTGGTGATACCGAACACCTTTTCCGGGTTGTCCTTCCAAATCTCGTAATCGGTGATCACCGGCACTCCGATGCCCTTGAAGACGGCCTGCTGGTTCCACGGTTCGCCGACGCAATAACCGTGGATGGTGCCGGCCTCGAGGGTCGCCGGCATCTGCGGCGGCGGGGTCACGGAAAGCAGCGCGTCGGCCTTAATTTGACCGGAAATGTCCGTCTTCGAGTAGAACCCTGGGTGGATGCCGCCGGAGGCCAGCCAGTAGCGCAACTCGTAATTGTGGGTCGATACCGGGAACACCATGCCCATGTTGAAGGGGCGGCCGTCGGCTTTGAACTGATCGACGACCTTTTTGAGGTATTCCGCCTTGATCGGGTGCACCGGCTTGCCGTCGGCCTGTTTCGGCAGGTGCGGCTTCATCAGTTCCCAAACCTCGTTGGAAACGGTGATCCCGTTGCCGTTCAGGTCCATGGAAAAGGGTGTGACGATGTGAGCCTTGGTGCCGAAGCCGATGGTCGCCGCCAGCGGTTGGCCGGCGAGCATATGGGCGCCGTCGAGCTCACCGGTGATCACCCGGTCCAATAGAACTTTCCAGTTGGCTTGCGGTTCGAGAGTGACGAACAGGCCTTCGTCCTCGAAATATCCCTTCTCGTAAGCGATGGCCAACGGCGCCATGTCGGTCAGCTTGATGAAACCGAACTTCAGTTCGTCTTTTTCGACCTCAAGCATCTCGGCGGAAGCGCCGCCGGCAATCGCCGTCAGCGAAACGGTTAATGCGAACGCGCCGCGGCGCAAGGCCTTGAATTTGTTCTTCCACATGGTTGTCTGCCTTCTTCTCATGGCCTGCCACGTGGGCAGGGTGTTGCCATAAACGAAAAGCCGCCTTCCGATGGTTTCCGACGTCGCGGAAAGACCCATCTTCAGCGGCTTTGCTGGCGGCCCGGCGTTGGACCCGTTAGTCTTTAAAGTTCAGATCGCCATTGATCTGCTGCGGTGCACAATATCAATTGCCGAGCGGCACGCAAGCGATTTAGTTTATTTTTTATACAGATCAAACAAAATGTATAAAAAATAGGCATAATATTCTTCGATTGCGTCTTCTTTAGGCGGAAGTCGACGTTTCAAGCGCCTGCCGCATTGGGCTGATCCGATTGCCAAACGAATCGCACAGCGTAGGACGCTCACTTTTCCAAGAGTGGCGCAGACGATACCAGGCTGTCCGCTACTTCCGCCATGCGCCGGTTTTGGTCCATCGCTGACTTGCGCAGAAGGCCGTAAGCCTCCTCTTCGGTGCAACCACGCGCCGCCATCAGAATACCCTTGGCCCGGTCGATGACCTTGCGTTCCGCCAGTTCCGTGCGGGTCGCTTCCAGTTCCTGGCGTAATCGGTTTACGGCATTGAAGCGGCTGACCGTCAGGTCAAGGATCGGTTTGATGCGCTCCTTCTTAAGCCCGTCAACAACGTAGGTACTGACCCCGGCGTCGATGGCCGCCTCGATCATCGAAGCGTCCGATTTGTCGACGAACATGGCGACCGGGCGACCGGCGGAGCGTGACACCGTGAACATGTTCTCAAGCATCTCGCGGTCCGGGTCTTCTAGATCGATAACGATGACATCGGGATCGATCTCGGCGATACGGCGCCTAACGGATTCGAGGTCACTGATGACATGGGGCGTCGCGTAACCGGCCTCGATCAGCCCTTCTTTCAGGGTTGTCGCCCGTGCGGCGTCCTGGTCGATGACAAGGATGGTGAGGTCTTCTTCGGCCATGGCTGTTTGGCTTCTTGATTACGTTGAGATCAATGGTTCGGTCCCGAACGGGTATACGTTTCGGAAAACGCTTCGCATTTTTCGGGCCACATTCGGGGTGTTTGTCTGGCCCGGTGGGCCGACCCCCAAGGGTCGCTCAACCGGGGGCTTAGCGACCAATCGCATACGGTGTATTGAATTCGGTGTCGCGGGTCAGATCATGTCCAAGTCGCGCAGCGCTGAAAGGTAGTTCTTGTCGCGCCGCCACCGTCGGACCACCTCTTCGGCCGAGTCACGATCTACGTGGCGGAAGAACTTCACGGCTTCCGCGATCGATTTTTCGGTGCCTTCCGATTGAGCCGGACGCGATTTACGGCAGAACGTGAACACACGCTGGTATTCGTAGTCACTGAAAGCCAGGGCTTTGCAGGCAACTGCCAAACCTTCACCGCCCGGTTCCAAAACGAAGCGCATGACGAGATCGTCGCGAAGTCCGGTTTCCTCACTGACCAGGTTGACGAAAAAACGAACCTCGCCGTCTTCCAGGGCCCGGATCATCAACTCGGGATTTATCTCGCCTTGGCGTTTGAGCTTCTTGGCGAGTTTGGCCGACTTCGATTCGGCCTTGTTGACGGCGTCGTCGACTTTGGCCATGACCGTCGATTCCATGAGGTCATCGATTTCAGCTAGGCTCAAACCACAATGATCGACGATGTATTTCCTAAGGGCCGCCGAAACCCAAAGATACATTCGCTTCGCCATTTCCGGACCCAGCTCCTTGCGGCGCAGGATCGGCTCGTGGAACGAATCAATGCGTTGCGACTGCTCGATCAGGAACTCCATGGTTGCTTCCGAAAGATCCGCATTCTCGTTCTGCAGTAGCGTGCGGATGACCGTCTCGTCGCCGGTTTTTACGAGGGCATCGGAGACGGCCGGGCTAACCGAGTGACGGATGGCAACGGCCATTTGGTGTTCCAGGGTCCGGTTGCGGACGATTTCAATCAACGATTGATCCCTGAGAACCTTGCTTTCCGTGAGGATCGGATAGGCGACTTCGATCTCGTCATTTGCCAAAAGGTTTATCAGGTCCTCGGGCGGGTCTTCACGATCGGCGAGGCGAGAACTGATTACCTTTCGGATTTCCATCTCCGCGTCACGTACCACATGATGGATGATTTCGTACATGAGGATGCGCTCGCGCTCCGTAAGCACGTGCTCTTCACCGGAGAACAGATCGGAGATGATCGCCGCCAATTCGCTTCGACTCGCGGCAGAGCGTTGCCGAGCCAGCTCTAGCAGATAGTTGCTGTCAAACTTATCCATTCCCGGGAGGGGTCCGTCTCAGGTTTCGCGGCTTCCCATTTTCGGATAAGTTATCGTTTGGTGTGCTTTAGATCAACACGCCCGGTTTGAATGGGTAATCCGGAAACGCCATTGACTGATTTGGTTCACCAGACCGGTGGCTACGTTCGCCACTCGGGGCACCTGATCCGCCGAACCGTCGGAGCCCTGGTCTTGGGTTTGGCGGCCGCGGCCCTCGCGGCACCTCCGGACGCGGATGCGGCCCGCAACTCGTGCCCGGTCAAGAAAACCCGGGTCAAGGTTACGTTCAAAGAGGATCCGGGCCGCGTGAAGGTCGATCGGCGCCATAGCCAAAAGCAGCTGACCGCCATGATGCGGAAAAAAAGCAAGATCCGGTTTACCCGGGAAATGCTCAACAATGGCCTGACGAGAACCAAATACGGAACCAATATGGGGTTCGAGCTGCAGTACGCGGAACTGGAGTCCGGCAAGGTCTGCGCCGCACTGAGGACCGTCGACGCCACCTTCGGATACGCTGAGATCACAGTCTTTATTGCTCGCAAGTATAAGAAGGGCAGTTGCCAGTACCGCACCGTTCTCCAACATGAGAACACGCATGTCGCGATCCACCGGAAGTACCTGAAGAAGTACGCCGATCGCATGCGCCGTCGTTTGACCTCGACCGCCAACAAGGCCGGGGTCATTTTCGCGCCGACCGTTCAGCAGGTCAAAACGGCCTTCCGGAAACGGCTGGAAAAGGCGGTCGATCAGTTGACGGAGGAGTTCAGCCGGGAACTGGATGCCGCCAATGCGCGCATCGATACGCCAGAGAATTACCGGCGCGAAAACAAGAAGTGTCCGAGTTGGTGACGACCGTTAACGGGGATCGATGGCGCGCCCCTTGACGATCGCCGCAGTTCCGTATTTTTCGCGCACCGCATCGAGTGCCCGCTCGACACGAGCCCGTTCTTCCCGTTCCGGATCGAGCAAGTCCACCTCGTCGGCGGTCCCCGAAGGTCCCAGCTTGCCACCGCCGATGCCGATCAGCCGGTAGCGCCGGCCGTCCGCTTCGGCCGCCAACAACGGCTCGGCGCCTCGAAAGAGCTCCTCCGCCAATTGGGTCGGGAAGGGCAATTGCCGGGTCCGCGTGAACTGCCGGAAATCCGCCTGTTTCATTTTCAGTGTAACGTTCCCGGCGGCCAACCCGGCGCCCTTGAGGCGGCCGGAGACCTTTTCCGCGAGGCGCCAGAGGATACGGCGCAGCTCGGCTCCATCGGCGATGTCCCGGTCGAAGGTCGTCTCCGAGGATATGGACTTGGCGGGGCTGTCCGGCGTCACGCGGCGGTCATCGTGACCCCGCGAGAAATGGTAGAGACGATGGCCGATGCTGCCGTAGCTGCGCACAAGCTGCTCTTCGCCGAAGGCCCTGAGCTGGCCGATGGTGGCGATGCCGTCGCGTTTGAGTTTGCCCTGTAGGGCCTTGCCGACGCCCCACAACAGCCCGACCGGCCGGTTTTCGAGAAAAGCATCGGCGCCGGCTTGCCCGAGCACCGAAAATCCACGCGGTTTGTCGAGGTCTGAAGCGATCTTGGCCAGGAACTTGTTGAAACTTAAACCGACCGACGCGGTAACACCGATTTCGTCTTCGATCCGTTTGACCAGTTTGATCAAGGTCTGGGCGGGACTTCCGCCATGGAGAGCCTCCGTGCCGCTGAGATCGAGAAACGCCTCGTCGATGGAAAGCGGTTCGACCAGGGGTGTCGTCTCCAGCATCAAGTCCCTCACCCGGCGCCCGGCGACCCCGTATTTACCCATATCCGGGCGGATAACGACGGCATCGGGACATCGTTTGCGCGCCTCGAACATGGGCATCGCCGAATGCACGCCCTTGATCCGGGCGATGTAACAACAAGCCGAGACGACGCCGCGCTGTCCGCCGCCGACGATCACCGGCTTGCCCTGCAGGTCCGGATTGTCTCGTTTTTCGACGGTCGCGTAGAACGCGTCACAATCGATATGGGCGATCGCCAGCGAATGGAGCTCCGGGTCCGCGAGCAGGCGTGTCGAGCCGCAATTCGGACAGACCAAACCGTGCGTATGGTTTTCGATGTCGGTCGCGCAATCCCTGCAAAGCGTCGGCACGGTCGGGTTTCCGGTATCCGGGTTGGAATATCTAGGCGGACAGTACCACAGGGGCGCCCGAACTTGACGAATTTCGAGGTGACGGCGACACTGCCACCCATGCCGGAGCAGATGACGGTTTGACCGCCGAATGGTTGAGAAAACGACCGATACCGAGAAGGAATCCTCTGTGGGAGGCGAGCTCCATGCCTTGGAAATGGAAATGCGCCACCTCAAGGAAACCATCGGGGCGCAGCGCGATGAGCTCGAGAACATGTCCTTCGAGCGCGAAGAGGCGGTGCAAAAGGCGCTCGCCATCTCGGCTGATGAGATTAAACAGCTCAAGGACACGGCCGGCGCGCTTCGCGACGGGCTCGAGGGTCTGCGCTTCGAGAAGGAAGAAGCCGTCCAAGGTGCCGTCCAACGCAACGCCGACGAGATCAAACAGCTCAAGGACACGGCGACGGCGCTGCGCGATTCGCTGGACGATCTCAGTTTCGAGAAAAGCCAGGCCGTGCAGGCCGCCGTCGCCCACTCGGCCGACGAGATCAAGCAGCTCAAGGAAACCGCGCAGGCGCTTCGCGATTCGCTCGATGATCTGAGCTTCGAAAAAAGCCAAGCCGTGCAGGCCGCGATCCAACATTCGGCGGACGAGATCAAGCAGCTCAAGGAAACCTCGCAGGCGCTACGCGACGCCCTCGACGACCTCCGGTTCGAGAAGGACCAAGCCGTACAGGCGGCCGTGCAGCGATCGGCCGACGAAATCAAGCAGCTCAAGGAGACCTCGCAGGCGTTGCGGGATTCGCTCGACGACCTGCGCTTCGAAAAGGACGAAGCCGTGCAGGCGGCAATCGCCGGTTCCCATGATGAGATCGTGCAACTAAAATCGACCGTATCGGCGTTGCGCGACGAGTTGGAGGATCTGCGCTTCGAAAAGGAACAGAGCGTCCAGAAGGTTATCGCCGACAGCGCCGACGAGATCCGGCAACTGAAGGACACGTCGGGTGCTTTGCGTGAACAATTGGAAGGCATTAAGTTCGAATACGAAGACAAGCTGCAGGAACAGGAGCGCAAGGCGCGCGACGAGATCGCGCAGCTGAGGGATACGATCGCAGCGCTTCGCGACGAGCTCGAGGGGAAGAATGGCGACTAGCTTGAAACCGGATCCGAAGAATCCGATTCCGATCAAATCGCGGCGCGGCGGCGGCGGAAAAGGAAAAGGTCCCGACGATGCGCTGAGCCGCACCGACAAGAAGCTGAAGCAGGCGGAGATGCTGCTCAGCGTCTCGCGCAAGGTCGCCGCCATCGAAAGCCTCGACGAAATCCTGACGACGCTGGTCGAGATGACGACCTGGGAACTGAGCGCGGCACGCTGTTCCTCAACTGTAGTAGTTCCGACCCGATCTGACAGTCACCGGTTTTGACGCGGTATCTGTCAGGT
>Ga0066187_1000306_pt1 | contig 17914 bp, 12 predicted proteins | sample WorMetexBAHAMAS1_FD_58706 | JGI IMG/M metagenome (GOLD analysis project Ga0066187, IMG submission 58706) | Marine gutless worms symbiont microbial communities from Max Planck institute for Marine Microbiology, Germany - Inanidrilus exumae... | ecosystem: Host-associated > Annelida > Digestive...
CGCCGCGGTGCGCCCGGCCGAATTCATCATCCTGCGCTTCTCACACAAAATGCAGGAGGCCTGAGCCCTACGCGACACCGGAAGGCACGCGCCCAATAACAGAACAGGACGAAATCCGTGACCCTGGACAACCCGTTCAAACTGGAAAAGCTGAAGATTCTGGCTTTCGAGGAACGCACGACTCGCGATGGTGACTTCAACAATCCTGTCGGCACGTTCGAGGCGATGTTCTATCCCGAAACTCTTAAATGGAGCTACCAGATCGAGTACGGCGAGGGCCAGGGAGTTGGGAGCGGAGATCAAGCCGCGCCATTCAGCCACAACAGGCCTTCGGACCTGAATATCAAGCTCTTGCTTGACGGAACCGGGGTGCACGAGATGGGCATCCTGCAGTTGGGCACGCAAAAGTCCGTTCGAGAGCGTATAGATGAGTTCCTGGGGCTTACCTACGAGATCAATGGCAATACCCACGAGCCCAATTATCTCTTGGTGCTGTGGGGAGAGTTTTCCTACACCTGCCGCCTGAGCACGGTCGACGTCACCTGCACGGCCTTTGACAAGGACGGCAAGGTGCTGCGTGCGGAACTGAACGTCACCCTTGTTTCCGACGTGGAGCCCGAACTGCGCGCGCGGCTGGAGAACCGCAGTTCCCCGGACCTGACCCACACGCGCGTCGTCAAGATGGGCGATACGTTGCCCCTGCTTGCGAAGGAGATCTACGGAAACTCCGCCCACTATCTGTTTGTGGCCGAGCAAAACCGGCTCGACGATTTTCGCAACCTGACGCCCGGGCAGGCGTTGGTATTTCCACCCTTGCCCAAATAGGCGGACAGGTCGAGCGGTGTCATGAGCGCGATCACACCAACAATCCTCAGCGACGGCGAGGCCATGGACCCAGCCTACAGCCTGCTGTCCGTTGACGTGAGCAAGGAGGTCAACAGGATATCCCAGGCACAGCTCACTTTGTTGGACGGGACACCGGCCGCCGGGGACTTCCCCATCAGCAACACGGCGTTTTTCGAGCCCGGCAAGGAAATCGAGATCAAGCTGCGCTACGAGGGTGAGGACGATGTCACCGTCTTCAAGGGCAAGGTCGTGCGCCAGGGCATCCAGGCGGGGCTCCGGGGATCGGTCCTGACGGTCGAGGTGAAGGACGCGGCGCTCAAGCTGACGCACGGGCGCCAGAGCATCGTCTTCCGGGACGTGACCGACGGGGATGTCTTCGGCCAGTTGATCGAAGATGCCGGCCTGACGAAAGGAGACGTGGCCACGACCGACCCGCAGCATGCGGAACTGGTCCAGTTCTATTGCAGCAACTGGGATTTCCTGCTGTCGCGCGCAGAGGTCCTCGGGCTCCTCGTTTCGGTCGATGACGGCACCGTCTCTGTGGTCGAGGCCGATCTGTCTGGCGAGGCGGCACACAGCTTCGAATACGGCGCCGGCGACATCTTCGATTTCGAGATGGAACTGGACGCGGCGCATCAATACGCGGCCGTCGAAACCGTCGCCTGGGACCTGGAGCAACAACAGCTTTCCGAAACCAGCACCGCCGAAGACATTTCGCTCTCCCAGGGCAATCTCGATGGGGCAAGCGTGGCCGAGGGCCTCGGTTTCGAGACCACGGTTCTTTCCGATCCGGTGCCTCTCGCACCGGAGGAGTTGCAGAGCTGGGCCGACGCCCGGCTCGCCCGCGCGCGGCTGGCGTTGATCCGCGGGCGGCTGTCGGTCCGGGGCAATGCGGGCATCAAGCCGCTCGACGTCATCGAGCTTGTCGGGATGGGCGAGCGGTTCAGCGGCAACACGCTTGTCACCGGCGTGCGCCATCGGGTCGATGACAGAGGGTGGCGCACCGATCTTCAGTTCGGTCTCAGCCCCGACTGGTTCAGCCGCCGGCCCGACATTCAGGACGTGCCCGCGGCGGGCCTTCTGCCGCCGGTGTCCGGCCTGCAGATCGGGGTGGTCGATGCCTATGAGGAGGACCCGGACGAGCAGTTGCGGGTGCGTGTCGCGTTGCCCGCGCTGGGAGCGGAGGATGCTTTCGTCTGGGCACGGCTGGCGACGCCCGATGCAGGCGCCGGGCGCGGCGACTTCTTTCGGCCCGAAACGGGCGACGAGGTCGTGGTGGGTTTCTTCAACGAAGACCCCCGCCAAGCCGTCATCCTGGGTGCCATGTACGGCACGACCAACACCGCACCGGACGACTTCGCCGAGCTCTCCGAGGACAATCTGAACAAGGGGATCGTGACCAAGAAAGGCACCAAGATCTGGTTCGAGGACGGCGACAAGGCGAAGCTGACCATCGAAACGGAGGCAGGCAACAAGATCCTGTGGGACGACGACGGGGAGGCCATCCAGATCGTCGACCAGCACGACAATGCGATCGCCATGAACGGAGACGGCATCGAAATCATAAGCAGTGGCGACTTCAAGGTCGAAGCCAGCGGCAACGTGGAGATCACCGGCCAGGAGGTCGACATCAAGTGACAGGCGCGGGAAGGACGGCGCCCGCATCCAACTATCGAAACAGGGGAATACGGACATGGAAGAAATCGAACTCAAGGTCACCATCGACGAAGCGAACCTGATCCTGGAAGGGCTGGGACTGCTGCCCTTTGCCAGGGTCTACGAGCTGGTTGGCAAGCTCCAGGAACAGGCGGCGCAGCAGGTGCGGGACGACCAACCCCAGGCCGATGTCGCCACGCTTGAGCTGTCGGACAGCGCGGCCCGAGGGTAGGTCCGGTGTCGGACACGACATCCTTTCTCGGCCGCGGGTGGAAGTTTCCGCCGAGCTTTTCCCCGGGCGGCGGGGAGGTGGAGATGACCGCGGGCGTCGAGGACATCCATGAAAGCCTGCGGATCCTGTTCTCGACCCAGCCGGGGGAGCGGGTGATGCAGGACGCCTATGGCTGCGATCTGCAAGGCTTCGCCTTCGAGGAGATCGACCAGGGGCTGCGGAACAGCATGCGCCGAATTATCACCACCGCGATTCTCTATCACGAGCCGCGGATCAGCCTGGACAAGGTCACGGTTGCGGAGTCCGAGACCGAGCAGGGCGTGCTGCAGGTCTCGCTCGAGTACACCGTGCGTGGCACGAACTCGCGCTTCAACATGGTGTTCCCGTTCTACATCGACGAGGCCAACGCGGCAGGGCCCTGAGGCAGATAGAGACGGCAATGAGCGACTACATCCTGATCGACGGCGACACGGCAAGCTTCATGCCCACCTTCGGCGCGGCCACGGTCGTCGTCCAGCCCGGGACCCCGTCGGCCAGCGGACCGGCCACGCTGAACGGCAGCGCACTGTGTGTCGAGGGCGACGAAGGCAGCGTGTCGGTTCCGGGATGCATGTACATGACGCCGCAATACTCCATCCCGGGGACCGGGACGTTGTCGATCGATTCGCTCGCCGGCGACCAGGTCGCGGAAAAGACGAGAACCGGCGGCACGGCCGTCATGCTGAAAGGCAGCACCTTCACCGCGAAATTCGAGGTTCAGAGCCCAGCGATGCAGCCGCCGCCCGGCCCGGGGTCGCCGATCCCCGATTCCACAACGTCCTATTCCGGTAGCGGCAGCTTCATCACCACGAACACGAAACTGAAAGGGACCTAGGGACCGTCGACCCGCTGCATGACAAGGCAAGAGAACATACCCACGGTTCCCGTACGGGACGGCACAAGCCAAACGGACCGGCACCAGGCGGCGCTGGACCCGGACTATGCGCGTGTGGACGAACGCAGCCTGCAGGATTTGCTGGCCTTCGCGCATGCCTATGCCGGGGAGCTGAACTTCTACAACGAAGAAAACCAGGTCGATGGCGACTGGAGCCGGTTTATCGGGAACGGGCTCGATCTGGATGCTGCGGCGGCTTATGCGGAAGACCCGAGCAAGGTTGCCGGCGATAAGGCCGAGGTGTTCGCCCGGCCCCATTTCGCGTTGCTGCTCAGCTATCTGCGTCTGGTCCGGCATGCTCAGGACGGGTTGAACACGATCACCCGACGCCACTTGGAGTTCTACTACGAGCAGATCCTCGGCATGACCAGGAAGGCCCCTGTGCCGGACCGGGTCAATGTTCTGTTACGAACATCACCGCGGACGAACGAGGTCGAGGTTCCGGCGGGCAGTCTGTTGGCCGCGGGAAAGGACAGCCTTGGCCGCGAACGCCTTTACCGCACCGAAAAAAGAATCCTCGTCAACCGCGCCGAGGTCGCGCGCCTGAGCACGGTTCACGCCGAAAGGACCGTGATGGGGATTCGTGAAGCGCGGGAAAGCGGCGTCGGAACTCATCAGGACAGGGTCGAACTGATGCTGCGGATCGCCTTGGGCCATCCGCAGCCGGGGGACCCGGTGCCGGATTACCCGAAGGGCGAGAAGATCGACTACGCTGCGTTGCAGCGCTTCGCCGCAATGGCGGGTTTCTCGTGGGTGCGGCTTTTCATGGAGCTGTTCGAGTTGCGGGAGCTGATGAAGCTGAAGCGCCGCCGCGACAATGACCGCCGGGACTGGAGGCTCATCAATTCACGGTTGGAGCTCGCCGGCAAGGCCCGGACCGGTGACCGCAGCTTTCGGCTTGAGCCGGCCGATCCGAGGGATTTCGATGCCAACCTGGCCAAGGCAATCGGCGGGGCACCCGACTTTGCCGGTCTGCCTCAGGTCGAAGACATCGACGATCTCTACGATCAGCGCACCCGGCGTGACGTTCAAGCCTTCATCCGCGACAAGCTTCATTTCCAAAGTCTCCGCGATTTCCTTGCCATGATGCAGATGAAGCGGGCGATCGATACCCAGTGGAAGGAAATCAACCGCATCATCGAATTGGCGGGTGGCCGCAAGCGGAATTCGGCCGAGTACCGACTGCCGGACGACGCCGATCCAACCGACTTTGGCGCGAATCTCAATATGGCAATCGGCCCCATCGACTTCGACCAGGTGGGTGTCGGCACGCTGGACGAGTACCACGCGTGGCTGGTTGCTCTCGAAGACCATTTCTTCATGTCGGCCGAGAACTTCGCCTATGTCATGGAGATCGCGGAGAAGAGCGACCCCGAGGCGACCGCCTGGGAGTGGAGCCGGGTCGATGACATCCTGGCGGACGCCCACCGGTCAAAGGTGTTCGCCGGGCGGCGCCTGGCCCTGCGGTTGGCCTTTGCCGGCAGGGTCAAGGGCGGTAGCACGCCTTCCGAAGCCTTCGACGCCACGGTTCGCATCGTCCTTAGCGAGAGCCCCGAAGCGGGCCCGGCCGATCCGTTGGACCGCTTGCGGGACTATGTGGCCGACGAGAAGGACTTCCTTCTTCTTGAGCGTTTCAAAAACCGACTTGGGCGGCGCGTGGCAAGGGTGGCTGACGCGGACCGTGTCTTCAGAATTCTGGAACGTGCCCAACGTGTTCGCGAGCGGTTGCCCGATCCGGTGGCGCAGATCAAGAAGTGGGTCAATCTGCACGCCCATGCCGATGCCACGTCGGTAACGGTTGGCGATGATGCCAACAACCCGCGCTGGCAGACCTTTGGGGCTGCGGTGCCGCAACACGGAACCGAAGACCAACCGGCAGAGAACATGGGCTGGGCGGTGGCCTCGCCACTGTTGTCGCTCAGCGCAGGCGCGCGTCGCATTCACCTTACGCTTGGGTTCAGGCGTGACGAATTCGACCACACAAGGATTGCACCCCTGTTCCAGGCGGGAGTGGTGGCGATCAACGACTACGAGGGCCCTTTTACGATCGAGGTCAGCACCCAGAAGGGATGGGTTCGCCCGGATTCGATCGAGGCGAAGCTGGGCAACTACAGATCTCTGTCAGGTGTCGAACGCGACATCGAGCCGCCTCTTGAAGGGCTGCAACTGACTCTGAACTTTTCCGAACAGGTTGACCCCGTTGCAGTGCCTGCGGAAGGCGAGATGCTGGCGGGCAGCTCATGGCCGGTGCTTCGCCTGATGATGCGCCAGATGTGGGACGAAACCAGCGGGCGCTACACCACCGCCTATGTTCCGTTCGAGGAACTCCGGCTGGAGACCGTCCATTTGCGTGTAGATGTCGGCGACCCGACCCAGGCCGGTGGCGCGGGCCTGGTCGACCTCCACATACAGAACGATCGGGCTGCACTCAACCCCAAGAAGCCGTTCGAACCGTTCGGCAGCAGTCCGACCGTCGGCGCCCGGTTCTCAATCGGCCATCCGGAGCTGTCCATCAAGCGCCTGGACTATCTCTTGTTTCGTGTCGAATGGATGGGGCGCCGGCTTCCTTTTCCACGCACTACTCGAACTACTACTCGAACGACGGAGAACCGGCGGGCGGCTGGGTCTTCAAGTCGCAAGTAAGGCTCGTCGACAGGCGCGGTGGATTCTCGTTGGGAAGCCCGAAGAACATGTTTGCTTCGACGGATGCGACCGCACCCCAGGAGATTTCCGTCCCGAACGTCGCCGACGCCCTGCCCACGGACTATCGGTATGATCGGACACTGGAGGCAACCAGCAGTTCCGACCTGCTGGACTGGAGCCGGTATTTCCAGTGGGAACTTACACCACTCGATTTTCATCATCGGGCTTATCCCGCGATCGCGGCACAAAGGGCTGCCGAACTCGCCGCCGCGCTGTCCTCCGATAATCCACCAACGGATCTCACGCCATACACCGTCAATCCACCCTACACGCCGACGATCAAGCAGCTCTGCGTGGAATACGGTGCGTCGCTGGAAATCGACATGGGCGACAAACCCGTCAGCGATACCGGGGCGGACTGCGTCTATCACATCCATCCCTTCGGCCTGAACCCGGCGCAACGGGGTGGTGAAGGTGGCGGCTGCCGGTTTCTGCCGCACTACGGCCTGGAAGGCGAACTCTATCTGGGCATTGCACATGCCGAGCCGCCCCAGACGGTGTCGGTGTTGTTCCAGATGGCGGAAGGAAGTGCCAACCCCAGCCTGGAGCCGGTTCCCGTGCAGTGGAGTTGTCTCAGCGGCGATCGATGGGCCAGCCTGGCCGATGGCGGGATCAGGCATGACGGGACCCGCGGCCTGATCAATTCCGGCATCGTCGAGTTCGACCTCAAGCCCGCAGAACCCAGCACGCGCATGCCCGCCGGCCACTATTGGATCCGGGCGGCCATTCCGCGCAACAGCGGCAGCGTGTGCGACACGGTGGCGGTCCATGCCCAGGCCGTTGGCGCCACCTTCGCGGACCACGGCAATGCATCCGATCATTATGCGCAACCGCTGCCCGGCAACACCATCACCCAGCTCAGCCCGCGGATGCCGGGGGTGGCCGAGGTCGCACAGCCCTATACTTCGTTCGGTGGCAAGCCGCAGGAGCGGGAGGATACCTTCTACACCCGGGTCAGCGAACGCCTCCGCCACAAGCAGCGGGCCCTGACGAGTTGGGACTACGAACGTCTGGTGCTGGAACGGTATCCGCAGATCTACAAGGCCAAGTGCCTTCCGGCGGATGTCACGGCGAACCCGGGCGGGGCGGGCGAACTGAAGGTGATCGTCATCCCCGATGTGCGTGACCGGTTGCCCTTCGATCCCTTCCAGCCGAAGGCGCCGGCCGATCTGCTCGCCGACATCAACGAATACCTGACCGATCAGGCACCGCCTTTTGCCGGCATCGCCGTGGCCAACGCCCATTTCGTGCAGGTCAAGGTGCGGGTCCGCGTCCGTTTCAAGGAAGGCTATGACGAAGGCTTCTATTCCCGCAGGCTGAATGACGACCTGAACCGTTTTCTATCGCCGTGGGCCTATCAGGAGGGTGCGGACATCGCCATCGGGGGGCGGATCTATGCGAACAGCATCGTCGATTTCATCGATGGGCGCGAATACGTGGACTACCTGCGGGACATCAAGCTGTTCAGCAGCCACGACGATGGGCGCACGTTCGACGAAGCCAGGACCACGCAGGATGAGGGTCTTTTCGTGACCACGGACCGTGCGGACGGAGTTCTGGTCGCCGCGCCTCAGCACGTCTTCGATGTCATCGTCGAAGGGCCCCAGGAAGAGGAGCTCCTGAAAGGGATCAACTACATGAAGGTCGAGTTGGACTTCGTCGTCGAAGACGACGCCGGGTCCGACGGCCGCGATTGACGCGACATCTCCAACTCAAACCACGGAGCCAGTCGAGAGCCATGGACATCAACGAGAGAATCAAGGGCCGCCCGGATCTCAAGCTGTACTTCGTCAAGAACGCGATCCCGACGGAAAGCAACTTCGCCGACCTGATCGACAGCGTCCCCAACCAACGGGAGGACGGCTTCGTGAAGACGTCCGGGGAACCGCTCAGCATCGAAGCCGGCGGCGGTGCGAGCAGCCAAAAACGCGCGGTCAACTTCTACTGGGATTTTGCGGACGACAAGCCCCACTGGGTGCTGAGCCTCAATCCGCGCGCCACGCCTTCCAGTCCGGCAACGGCCAAGCCCGGGTTCAGCATCAGCGATGCGGAGGGGCGCAGCCGGCTTTTCATCGACCGGCACGGAAATCTCGGGGTCTCCACCGTCAGCCCCGCCGCAAAGTTGGATATTCTGGGCGGCGAGGGGGACCTCAGCCGTTCCGAAGGTGACCTGCGGGTCGGCAACGCCCAGTTTCGGTTCAAGGTGGGCGTTGCGGTCACCGGGCCCGGGCGCGGGGACGTCCGCCTTCGTGCCCAAGGCGGGACGAACAGACTGATCCTGGGAAGTGATACCACCGACACCCTGACTGTTCGCGAGGGCAATGTCGGTATTCGGGAACTCAATCCGAAGCTGCCCCTCGACGTCAACGGAGGGCTCGGCGTCAAAGGGGAGGTCGTCGCCACGGGAGGTGTGCGGGCTGGTGCACTCGGGATCGGTCCCTGGCCTAGAAACCCAACAGAGTACGTCTATTTCGGGACGACCGCGCTGAACCAGTCTCAACGGGTGAACTATGCACTTCTCCAGGATTCGAGAGCTGCAAACCTGGGCAGGACCTACCTGAACTCGCCACTCGATATCAGGTTCAGGATCAAGAATGTGGACAAGATGGTGATCAGTTCGACGGGGCGGATCGGAATCGGAACGGATTCACCAACCGCAGCCCTGGACGTGAAAGGAACCGTTAAAGGCCAGAGCATCGTCGCGAGTAGTGTACAGACCGAAATACTCTCTGCCGGCGTAATCAACACGACCCTACACCAAAGCACGGGAAGACGTGCACAGGCGCTCAAATCCACGAACCAATGGTTCGATTTCCCCGACATGGCCAGAGAGATCACACTGAAGGCAACGTCGACTGTCCTGATCTATTACCAAGCGACAATGAAGGCCGGCGGTGCAGCCGGCAGCAAACACATCGTCACGCAGTTGGTCATAGGGCGGAGCACCAAGCGTGATGCCATGTCCATAAGTGGCAACACCGAGTATTGGGCACCGAGCAGCCTTTGGATAGGAAAGCTGCCCAAAGGAACGCACACCATCAAGGTTCAGTATCGAACGCCCGGCGGCGGGACGAACAAGCCGGCGTCGGTCGGATGGCATTCCCGTGTGCTCAAGGTGCTGGTTCTCGGTAATTGACACGGCAACCACAAGACACGCCACCGGCGCCCGCAAGGACATTGGTATGGATGAGACCAAGACGTCAGCGACGGATTATTCGCAGCTAAGACAGGAAGGGATCGCCTCCCTGGAAAAGCTGGCGTCCGACTCCTGGACCGACTTCAATGCCCACGATCCGGGCATCACGATCTTGGAACAGCTCTGCTACGCGATCACTGACCTGGGTTACCGGACCGGATTCGACATCGCCGATCTGCTGGCAGAAGGGGGCGACGACGGCGTTTCGGCGCTGCACCGGCCGTCCGAGGTGCTCACATGTCATCCCGTCACGGTCACCGATTTCCGCAAGCTGGCCATGGACGTGGACGGGGTCAAGAACGCCTGGGTCGAACCGGTGGAAGAACAGGCCGTTCCGCTGCACTTCCACCCGGGCAAACAGGAACTGAGCCTGAAGGAAGATCCGCCGGTGACCGAACCGGTGTTCCTGAAGGGCCTCTACCGGGTGCTGATCGAGAAGTCGGATCTTGCCGACATCGACGGCGATGTCGTCCGGCGGTCGGTCGCCGCGCGTCTGAACGCGAACCGGGGCCTGTGCGAGGACTTCGAAGAGATCACGGTGCTTGCGACGCAGGGCGTCAAGGTCGATGCGCAGGTGGACATCGCCCAGGTCGACGACGCGGATACCGTGTTGCTCGGCATCTACGAGGCGATTGCGGGTTACCTTTCGCCGACGGTCCCGTTCCGGACACTGCCGCAAATGCTCGATGCCGGGTACCGCGTCGATGCGATCTTCGACGGGCCAGCCCTGCAACGTGGCTTTCTGGAGACGGCGACGCTGAAGAAGCTGCACCGACGCACGAGCGTGCATGCGTCTGATCTTATCCGCGAGATCATGTCGGTCGACGGTGTGCGTGCGGTCCGCGGGATCTCCCTTTCCTCGGGCGCGATCACATCGAACTGGAGGCTGGACATTGCGGCCGAAATGACGCCGGTTCTGGATCTGGAAAACACAGGCGTGGTTCTGCGCCGCGATCAGCTTCAGGTCACTGCGAACGTCAACAAGGTCATCGCCACCTACAGTGAGCGCCAGAGGCAATCGGCGGTGTTCGGCGAACTCCCCATGACCGACCGAGACATCGTTCCATCGCCGGGGCGTGATCGTGCACTGGCGCGGTACCACTCGCTTCTGCATCAGTTCCCGCAGGTCTATGGCATCGGCACCGCGGGCCTGCCCGGTTCCGCCTCGAACGAACGCAGAGGCCAGGCCAGGCAGCTCAAGGCGTACCTGATGCTCTTCGACCAGATGCTGGCGAATCTCTTTTCCCAGTTGGCACATGCCAGGGATCTTCTGTCGTATGACGGCCACGGCACTCGAACCTACTTCGCAAACATGATCGACGATCCCGGTCTGGATCTGGGGGCGATCCGCGTTCGGGAAGACAACGGCCATCGCGACGCCCTGCAGGCGATCACGGAATCTTCGGCCCAGACCGGCGAGCCGGGCGACAGGCGTAACAGGTTTCTCAACCATCTCCTGGCGCGCTACGCCGAGGATTTTACCGACTACGCGCTGGTGATGATGGGAGGCGAGGACGTCGCAGGCGCGCCGCCGGTGGAAAAGGTGATCGGGGACAAGCAGGCTTTCCTTCAACGCTATCCGCGCGTCGGGGCCGGCCGCGGCACAGCCTTCGACTACACCCGGCCGGCAGACGCGGGCAACATCTCGGGCCTGGAGGAGCGGATCCGGCTCAAGCTCGGGCTCGTCGCCTCCGAAGACGAGGACAAGGATGAGTCGTTCCTGTTGATCGAGCATATCCTGCTGCGGGCCATGAAGACGGATGTGGCGCAAGACGTCCCATTTCTCGCACAGGCCCGATCGAGAGACCCTTATTCGCTGCAACTGAGCCTGTTCTTTCCGGACTGGCCGCCGCGGTTCCGGCAGGAGCGCTTCAGGCAACTGGTAGCCCAGACTGTGCAGGCGGAAATGCCGGCACACCTGACGCACGATATCCGTTGGTTGACCCTCGAACAGATGCGGACGTTGCGGGCGGCCTATGCGGATTGGACCGAGGAACGACGATCCGAATGGAAGAGCTGAATACGCGATGAAGTATAGAAACATACCGGTGCGCGACGCGCGCGATCACCTGAGTGAGTTACTGGGGCTCGGGCGGACGTATCCGTTGCGGGACGTGCCCGTTGGTGCGGACGGGTTGACCGTTCCCACGGGTCAGACGGCGCGCATACCGATCGGTCTCAGCCAGAAGAGTGTCGAGTACGAACTGCACGACGACGACGACCGGCCCGTCGCGCGAAACGGCGGCGGAGCGAGCCGGAGGATCAGAAAGCGCGGAACCGGCCAGACCATACACATCGAAACACCGGCGATAACCGATGACACGACCTTCAAGATCCTGGCGAAGAAACCGCATGCCATAAGTGCCTATCTCCACAAGACGGCCACGATCAAAGTCGGGCTGGATGTCACGCTCAGGGCCCGGATCAGAAGTCACCCACCGCTGGACCCTACAAATGACACCCCAGTCCACACCGATCCGCGTCTGGCGGATTTCGGGGACCGGGTCAACGTCGAAATCGAGCGAAGCCAGGAGGGGGTCGATTACCGCCTGGTGCATCTTGTCGATGACGGAGGGGGCGGGCAGGAAGAGGTGTCGATCTCGGATGCCGGCGTTCTCGGCACGGGTGAGAACATCGTCGTCAGCAGCGCGGCCGTAACTGAGGATACCGTCATCCGCATCAGGGCATCGAAGGATTTCGACGTGTCCGCGCGCCGTCCCGCGGTGTCCAAGCTTCTGGATGTGGAACTTCCCCTGAAGATCCGTGCCAATCCCACTCTCACGGTCGGGGTGGCGCCGAGGCAGGTCGTTGCCACCGGCGAAGCTGCTGGTATCCGGATTGAGGCCTCGCAGGCCAGTGTCCGCTACCGTCTCCACCTGCATGCTATCGAAGACCCCGAAGTCGTGCATGATCCCGCGACCGACGCTCAGGTGCTGCGGGTGCGCGAAGCCGGCGAACCGGAGGTCCAGATCCGCCGGCCTGTCATCACGGATCCATGGGGGGAGATGGAGGGATACAAGCAGGAGGGCGACCATGTCGTGGGAACCGGCGGCGCCCTCACCATTCCACTCGGAGAACAGGCCGCCGACTGCATCGTCATTGTCGAAGCCTTGAAGGCGCACGATACCGGCGGCGGCAGAACCATCTCTTCCGCCTGCTGGCTTGCGCATCCCGCGGTTGTTCTGCGGCGGCCGGATCCCGCGCCCGAAATCGCGCTGCGCGTGACCATGGACGGCGCGCAATCGGATGGACTGATGCAAGTCTCGGGAGGGCAGCCGGGTGTCTTCTATTACTTCCGAACCGCGGAGGACGGCGCGGATATGCAGTGGCCAGCCTATTTCCACAAGCGCGACGCGCACGATCCGCACCAGAACCAGGGTCTCGGCCAACTGGAAGTGGGGATCGATTTCAGCGTCGCTGCCGATCCGGAAGCCGGGGCGTCCGGCAGTCCCATGTCGCGTCCGCCGCCGTCGCCGGTGCTGAAGACCGGACCGCTCGCGGTCGGAACCCGGCTCCATGTCAGAGCGGCGAGGGCCCAGACCCGCATCGCCGTGCCCCTGGACAAGACGGCGGTGCTTTTCCCCTTGCCCGACATCGCGCCGGCAGAATCGGCGGTGGCCAGTGGCGATACCGTCGATGTGACGGTCTCTTCAAGCAATCCGGCCGAGCGCTATCAGCTCGCGCTGGCGGGACAGACCGTTGGGGCCGCGAAGACTGGAACCGGCGGCGATCTCACTTTGCAGACGCGCCCGGTCCGGTCCGATTCGATTTACGAAGTCTGGGTGACGCGGCCGGACGATCCGGGGCTGGCGGTTGTCCAGGTCGTGCCGGTCACGATTACGGTTCGGACATGATGATGGTGTGACGCGAGAAACGAAAATATGAGCGCCCAGAAGCATCGTATCAAACGCGTCTCCTTTGAATTCGGCGTCGAGCAGGAAGCCCAGGCGCGCGACCTGCATGCCGGGTTGGGGTACGTGCACGCCACCCGTCTTCTGCCGCTGCTCGATCGGTGCCTGGGCGCTGTCGCCGGGGAGAACGAACTGATCCGGCTCGACAGGGTGGAAGTGGATCTGGGCGCGCTGCGGGCCGATGATCTCGAAACCGCTCTCATGGAGGCATTGGGCAGTCGGCTGCCCGATGTCCTGCGGAGAGACGTGGCCGAGCGGCGGCGGCGCCAGGACCGTGACGGCACGGGCCGGCGCCGCCAGTCGGATTTCGATTTGCTGGAGGGCTTTGCGACGGCCGGGGTCCTGCCCTGGTGGGCCGACGCAAGCGAACCGCGTCTTCTTGACCGCGTCATCGACGGGATCGCCAACGCGCCGCGCGCGGTCTTGCGTGCGCAGCTGGGCCACATTCTGCGCACGCCGGACGCACTGTCCCGCCTTCTGAATGCGCTGAACGAGGAAAGCCTCTCGCGTCTCGCCGCGGCGCTCACCGGCCTCGATGTCCAAACGGTCGACGATGTCGCACGCACGCTGATGCGGCGCGTGAAGGACGGCGGAACAACGGCGGTTGGACCGGATCGAAAGTCCGCGGCACCGCGAAAAGGTCCGGCTGCCCGCCGGACGGTCTGGCGGGCGGTGGTCGCGGCGGCGTTGCGCAGTCCCGCTGGGACCCGGGATCGCGGTCGCCTGCTTGAGGACGCGGCGTTGCACGTGGATGGCGCCGCCATGGCGGGAGACATCGCCCGCGGTGGTACCGCTGACGAGCCGGAACAGCAGATCACCGCTCGTCCGATCGACATCTTCGTGGCGTTCGCCGAAAGCGGTGTTTTGCCCCGGATGTCGGACCAACGGGATTTGAGGGCCTTCGTCGACGACCTTATCGAACGGGCGGCATCGGACCTGCGACGGCGGCTTCCTTCCGTCTTCCGCCGGCCGCGCAGTGCTGCACGTGTCGTACGCAGCCTGGATGACGGGCAGCTTTCGCGCCTTGTCGCGCTGTTGACCGGCCTCGAACCCGACATCGTCCGGCAGGCCACCGAGGCGGCCGTCGGAGTTCTTACTGGGGCTGCGGCGACGTCTGATGCAGAAGCGACGGCACGCGCGGGCGAGTCGGCCGCACAGGAGACCAGGCATGTTGCCTGGGAACTGATTCTGGCGGCGGCGTCCGAAACCGCCGGTCGGGAATGGGCTTTCGACGCCTTCTCCGTGGAAGTTACGCAGCGGGCATCCGCCCGGACCGCGGCAGGTGCCGATCGGACCACGGAACGGTCGGATGCCGGGCAACGGGGCGGCTTGCCGGTGCCGGCACCGATGCCGAAGTCACGCGAGCCGCGGGCCGAGCAGCGGTCCCCTTCGCCCCGATCCGATGACGGCGATCGCCTGACGCTGGAGGCGCCGCGTGACCGTGCGGCCGTGTCGTTGGGTCCGGCCCACGGTTGGCCGGCGGTCCTGCGCCTTTTGAGGCAACCGGTCGCATTGCTCCAATCCGACGATGTCGACCGCCTGGCCGAGACGATCGAAGCGCTTGTGACCGCCGCCGTGGCTCCGCCTGCCGAAATCTATCGACGTCTGCCCAATTGGCGCGGCGTTTTGGGCGAACGCTTGGCTCCCGCGACCATGGAATCGCTTTTCCGGTCGTTGAACGAACAGCGGGAACCGACACCGCGTCCGCGCCGATCCGAAGACAAGGGATCCGACGTCGCGGAGGCTTATGTGGAGAATGCCGGGCTGGTGATTCTGTGGCCGTTCCTGGAGCGATTCTTTCGCCGCCTGGACCTGCTTGACGAGGCGCAGTTCAGGGATTCGGCCGCGGCAAACCGGGCTGTGGCCCTGCTGCAGAACATGGCGAGCGAAGACCCGGCGGCGCCCGAATACTTGCTGGCGCTTAACAAGGTGCTGTGCGGCATGCTGCCTTCTGACCTTTACTCGTTCGACGATCCACTCACCGATGCCGAAAACCAGGAATGCACCCAGCTTTTGGAGGCGGCGATCGGCCATGCCCCGGTTCTTCGAAACATGTCGGTGGAGGGTTTTCGTGGGAGTTTCCTGTTGCGAAAGGGCGTGCTGAGCACCGACGACGGCGCGTGGCTGCTGCGCGTGGAGACGGAAACCTACGACGTCGTGCTGGAACGCTTCCCGTGGTCGTTCGCTTGGGTCAAACTGCCGTGGATGCCGTCCCCGCTGCGGGTGGAGTGGTGATGGAACGCCAGATGACAATGAACGCCCGCGATCTTGAGCAGGAGCTGGCCTGGTTCTCCGCGGTGCTCGATGCGCGGTTCAAGCTGCACTTCGGGCAGGAATGCCCGGTCGCATCCGTGTTCGACGTGGCCCCGCCCGATCTTGGCGGTTCGGATTCCGAATACGCCGGCTTCGTCAGGCATTACGACCTTGCCTTCGCCGAGCGCCTCGCGGTCGTTCTGGCCTTGGTGCCGCACGTCAGGCCGCGCCTCCTGGATCCTTTCTTCACCCGGAACCAGACCTTCGACCGCAAGTTCACCGAGTTCGGCGGCCAGGCGGAGGGACGCGACGGTGACTTCCTGCCCACCGGCGAGACCCTGGCCTTTATCGTTGCGGGTGAGGATCTGGAACTGCGGTTCGCCCTGCAGACCTTGTTTGAACCCCAGCACTTCTTTGCGCATCACAATGTTCTGGGGCTGGCCCGGAAGTCACCCGACCAGCCCTCGCTGAAAGCGCCGCTGTCGCTGTCGGAGGAGTTCCTCAGCCTGTTCACCACCGGCTATCCGCGACGTCCCGTCTTTGGCGCCGACTTCCCGGCCCAGTACATCGAAACCAAGCTCACCTGGGACGACCTGGTGCTGCATCCCGGCACCCGGACCCAGATCGAAGAGATCTCCTCCTGGATTGAGCATGGCGACACCCTCATGAATGACTGGGGCATGGCGCCGAAGCTGCGGCCCGGCTATCGCAGTCTGTTCTACGGGCCGCCCGGAACGGGCAAGACCATGACGGCCTGTCTTCTGGGAAAGGCGACCGGGCGCGACGTCTACAAGGTCGATTTGTCCCTGGTGGTGTCGAAGTATATCGGCGAGACGGAGAAGAACTTGGCCAAGGTCTTTGACCAGGCCCAGTACAAGGGCTGGATCCTGTTCTTCGACGAGGCCGATGCGCTGTTCGGCAAGCGCAGCGAAACCAAGGACGCGCACGACCGCTATGCGAACCAGGAGACCTCCTTCCTGCTGCAGCGGATCGAAACCTTCGACGGGATCGCGATCCTCGCCTCCAATCTGCGGGAGAATCTGGACGAGGCGTTCACCCGGCGTTTTGAATCGATCATCTATTTCCCGATGCCGCGCTGGGAGGAACGGCTGCGGCTGTGGCGCCAGGGCTTCTCGCCCAAGGCGCAGCTTGCCGAAACCCTCGACATGGAAAAAGTCGCGCGCGAGCACGAGCTTTCCGGCGGTTCCGTCATGAATGTCATCCGCTATGCGTCGTTGCAGGCCCTGAAGGACGGCGGCCGGTCGATCGGGCCGGAAGACGTGTTGCAGGGGATCCGGCGCGAATACGCAAAAGAAGGGAGGGCACGATGATAAGTCCCCGTCCTCCCTGCCAGGGTCGTTAGCGATGGCCGCGCGCGCCCAGGTCAGCAGCGGACCGTCGGGCCGTCCCGCGCGGGGCGGACGTGCGCGTTCAACGGGGCGCGCGGCGGCGCCGCCCCGCTACGGCGTTGATCTCGCTGACAGCGGCAGGTCGGCCGCGTCGCGGCCCGCGCCGGTTACCGAAGTGGTGATCACGCCGTCAACCGACAGTGCCGAGCGGGAGGCCGAACGGGTTGCTGAGACCGCAACCCACATGCCGCCACGCACACCGTCGGCGGCACCGCCTGCGCCACCCGCGGCCGGTGGCGGCGAAGCGCCGAGCGCCGACAGGATGCAGGCGGCAGCCTCGTTCGCGATCCGCCATGCCGGACCCGGCGAGCCCGTTTCGCCGGCGATCCTGGGCCGGCTGGAAGCGGGTGCCGGCGCAAATCTTGAAGCAGCGCGTGTTCACACGGGACCGGCGGCCGAAATTGCCGCCGAGGAAATGCAGGCGCGCGCCTTCACGCACGGCAACGACATCTTTATCGGACCGGGCGAGTCGCCGACGGACGTGGCGCTGATGGCCCACGAGGCGGCGCACGTCGCGCAAGGATCCAATGAGGTGCGCCGCCTCGATGGCGCGGCCGGAACACCCGCGCGGGCGAGAACGGGAGGCGCGGCGGCACCACGTGCGCCGGCCGCACCCGCCGCCGGAGGGCCGTCCCGCGTCGCTGCCACGCCATTGCCGGCCTCGCCCGCGCCTGCGCAGCCGGCCGCAGCGGCGGCCCCGGCCCCGGCCGCCGCTGCCGCGGCGCCGGCACCCGCCGCGCAGGTATCCGCCGCGCCGGCGGCGGAGGGTGGCGC
>Ga0066187_1000307_pt1 | contig 17838 bp, 19 predicted proteins | sample WorMetexBAHAMAS1_FD_58706 | JGI IMG/M metagenome (GOLD analysis project Ga0066187, IMG submission 58706) | Marine gutless worms symbiont microbial communities from Max Planck institute for Marine Microbiology, Germany - Inanidrilus exumae... | ecosystem: Host-associated > Annelida > Digestive...
GCGCCTCGAAGGTCGCCAAGCCTACGAATTTATCCAGCAAGAGTCGGACTTGACCTGCGCCAAGTTTGCCGTTCGACAGCTCATGCGCCTTCAGGAACTTGGCGCCGTTCAGCAGGTCGGTGAACAGCTTGCCCTTGTCGAGGCCGCGTTGCATGACCTTGCCGTCGTCGTCGTTGCCGGGGTAGCTGCCGACCGGATAGAGCCCGTCCGGGGCCAGGGCCAGGAAACCCTCGACGGCGGCGCGCCTGGCCACGTCCTCGATATGTGGATTGAGGCCGCGGTTCTCATGGATGACAAGAACCGACGGGAACGGTCCCTCTCCCGCCGGCTGCACCAGATAGCCCCGCATCTCGCCCGACGTGCCGCCCGGCGACGGATAGGTGACATAGCGTGCCTTGATGCGCTTGTCGGTGAACGAGATCATCTGCGCCTCGGCATAGCGCGGCAGCAGGGCTTGCGCCATGGCCAGGGCCGAGACGCCGCCGACGACCGTGATGGCGGCGGCCCGGCTCAGGAACTCGCGGCGCTCCATGGCGCCGTGGCAGTATTCGTCGTAGAGGTCGTAAACGCGGGGATCGATGGTATCCCCCTCGAGCTTGCGTTCCATGGTCATCTCCCTGGTCGAAAAGGATTTTCCGCGCCCCAGGCCGCCCCGAACCCGGTACCGCGCCTGAGAGGTTAACGGATCGACGGGCCCGCCGGAACATGGAAGGCGGCTGTTGACGCAGTTGTGAATGGCGGCGGTTCGAGGCCTGTGCGAAGGCCGATGATGATGCGAAGCTGCCATTCCGTTGCGGATAAACGGCGTAGCGGAACGATTGAACCAGCCTTTGGTCAGGCGCTCAGTTCAGTTCGTGCCGCCAAGGGGGATTGGCCCCGGCTCGGGATACAGTCACCGCAGCGGCCGCCGTGCCCAGATCCAGGACCGCGCGGATGACTTCGCCATCCAGCTGTTCGACGCCCGTCTTACTTAAAACGCCATGCTCGTGGAGCGCCGCCATGATACCCGCGTTGAAGGTGTCGCCCGCCCCGACCGTATCGACCACGGTCACCGGCCGCGACGGGACCTCGATCCGATGATTTGCGGTGTAACCGACGGCCCCGGCCTCGCCTCGGGTGATGACGACCAGTTTCGGGCCGCGGGAGAGGAGGATGTCGACGGCATCGTCGATCGGCTGCGGACCTTCCAGCCAGTGCAAGTCTTCGTTGGACAGTTTGACGATGTCGGCAAGGGCAACCATGCGGTCGATACGGGCGCGGTAACCGGTGGCGTCGGAGACAAACCCGGCCCGGATGTTGGGATCCAACATGGTGATCCGGTTTTCCGCATACCGGGACATCATCGCTTCGTATGCACTGGCGCTAGGTTCCGAAATCAGGCTGATACCGCCGAAGAACAACATGCTGACGTCTTTGGCGAGGTCGGGAATATCGGAGACGGACAACGAGCGTCCGGCCGTATTCTCGTCGTAGAAGGTGTAGCTCGCCTGACCGTCAAGCAGCTGAACGAAGGCCAGTGTCGTTGGACGTTCGGTAATCACCGCGTGGGAGACGTCGACGTTGCTCTTGACCAGGCCGCTTTTCAACAGTCCGCCGAAGAAGTCCGACGAGAGGCCGGAAAAGAACCCGACCGGCGCGCCCAGGCGCCCCAGAGCGATCGCCGTATTGTATACGGCACCGCCTACGTAAGGCGCGAACGCCGTTTCCCCGGCAGAAGACTCTCGGGGCAGCATGTCGATTAAGGCCTCGCCGCAGCAAAGGATCATGATTTGCTCTCCCGGCCTTCTATCCTGTCGCCTTCAACAGCACTTGGTTGTCAGGGGCGAAGTTCGCGAGCAAGGGCAAGCAAGCGCCACCGATGGCCCGAGCGTTGCCGCCCAGCCTACCCTCGGCCAAGACGACGGGGCTCACCCCTTGGCGGTCCATCTTTTCAAGGGCTGCCAGACTGCCATCAATGATGCGTCGCCTGATTTCCGGTGGAAAGGCACCGTCGATGACAATCGCCTCGAAGTCGATAATCGAGATGCCGGATACGATGGCATAGGCGATGGCCGCCGAAACCTCGTCAATCCACAAATCGACGATTTCGCCGAGGGCGGTCCAGCTCTCCGGCGCCCGCCAGATGACGGAGGGATCTCGGCCCTGGTCGGCAAGGCGTTGTTCCAGGGTGTAGATGGACGCGGAAGCGAGCAACTGCTGGTTTTCGTCCTCGGCAGCAGCAACGCGCATCGGCATCGTGCCGATGGCTCCGGCGTTTCCTTGAGGCCCGACGAACAGATCGCCGCCCAGCACCACGCCGCCGCCAATGAAGGTCCCGACGAAGAAATAAAGAAAGTTCTGGTAGCCATTGCGGTTCCCGAAAACCATCTCGGCGGCACAGGCCCCGGTCGCGTCGTTGCAGGTGAAGGTCGGAAGGCTCACGATATCCTCGATCTCCGCACCAATGTCGAAGCTGCGCCATTGGTCCATGACACCGTCGGGGGCACCCACCTCCTCACCCCAATTCCACAGTTCGTAAGGATACCCGACACCGAGTCCAACGATGCGTGAACGCAAGGCCTCGTCGATTGTTGCGGTCATCGACGTCACACCGTAGCGGACGAAGTCCTTGATGTTTTTGGGCAGCGGATAGGGATAGGTTTCCTGGATAGACTGTTTGATGTTGCCCAGGAAATCCATGAGAACGAGGTCGCTGGAGCGCCTGCCGACTTTGAGTCCAAAAAACAGGGCGCCATCGGGATTGAGGGAAAAAGGCACCCGGGGTTGGCCGACTTGGCCGCGTAGGGGCTTTTCAGCCCGGACCAGCCCGACGGCTTCCAATTGTTTCAGAATTACGGAGATGGTCTGCGGCGACAGCCCGGTCTGGCGAGCAATCTCGGCCTTGGGGAGGGCGCCCTGTTGGCGGATCAAGGACAGGGCGAGCCGTTCGTTGTAAACGCGCACGGCAGCCTGGTTAGAGCCCCGGTTCCGCCCTTTCGTCGGATTAGTGCTTCCGACTGAGTAATTCTGTCCTGCACTCTTATCAGCCATTGTTTCTCGGCCTTCGTTCAAATCCTGGACACGTCGTGCACCCACTATAGGCACTTATACGGTGGCGGAAACCGCTCTCTCTGTCAATAAATAAGTCCATTGGATTTATTTATTGACAGAGAGCATCGCTTTGTGTTCTCCTTAATGTCACCGGCGGCGGATCACCATGTGGGGAGGTCCGGGCCGCAACGCCAAAAGGCTCATCGAACGTAGTTGGGAGAATTCAAATGAAACTTCGCTCTTATCTTTGGTCCAGCACGGCCGCGCTGATCACCGCCGCGACACTGACGTCGGCTCCGGCCCAGGCCGCCGACATCGGCGCCTGCCTGATCACAAAGACCGACACCAACCCCTTTTTCGTCAAGATGAAGGAAGGCGCGCTTCAGGGCGCCAAGGCCAACGGTATCGAACTGCAAACCTTCGCCGGCAAGATCGACGGAGACGTGGAGACCCAGATCTCCGCCGTCGAGACCTGTATTGCCTCGGGCGCCAAAGGCATCTTGATCACGCCTTCGGATTCGCGCGCGCTGACCCCGATTGTTTCGACCGCGCGTAAGAACGGTCTGCTGGTGATCGCCCTCGATACCCCTTTCGAACCGGCGGACACCGCCGACGCCACCTTCGCGACCGACAACTTCAAGGCCGGCGAACTGATCGGCCAGTGGGCCAAGGCAAAGATGGGCGCCAAGGCCAAGAACGCCAAGATCGCCCTGCTCGACCTCAGCCCGTCCGAGGTTTCGGTCGATTACCTTCGCGACCAGGGCTTCCTCACCGGCTTCGGGGTCGACGTCAAGGACCCCAAGGACATCGGTGACGAGACCGATCCCCGGATCGTCGGCAACGACGTCACCAACGGCAACGAGGAAGGCGGCCGCAAGGCTATGGAGAACCTTCTGCAGAAAGATCCGGACATCAACGTCGTCTACACCATCAACGAGCCTGCCGCCGCCGGTGCCTACGAGGCCCTGAAAGCCCTCGGTCGGGCCGGCAAGGTCCTGATCGTTTCGGTGGACGGGGGTTGCCCGGGCGTCCAAAACGTCAAGGAAGGCATCATCGGTGCCACCTCCATGCAGTTCCCCCTGCTCATGGCCTCCAAGGGCATAGAGGCGATCAAGGCCTGGGCGGAAAAGGGCGTCAAGCCGCAGAACACCCCGGGTCTGGACTTCTTCAACACGGGTGTAGAACTGATCACCGACCAGCCGGTCGACGGCCTCAAGTCGACGACGTCGGCGGAAGGCCTGAACAAGTGCTGGGGCTAAGCTCCTAGTATACACGGTCCCGCCGCCTTGTGCGGCGGGACTAATCGGGAACCAAAGGGTGGTTCAATGCCCCGCCCTTTTCCCGAAATCCACGCTCCACACGATCAAGCTATTCGTTCAGACTTACCGTGTTCCGGTGCATACCGGACGGCATAGGGAGGGCCCGCAATGAGTGATACGCAGACAGCGCAGAAAGGGCAGGACTTCGAAAAGGTCCTGGTCGACAGCGAAACCAGCGTGGCGTCGTTCGATGACCAAGGCAAAGGGTTCGTCCGCCGCCTCCAGCATTTCCTTCACGCTTATCCGACCATGGTGCCGGTCATCGTGCTCATCGTCAGCGTCGCCGCGTTCGGCGTCATCGCCGGCGGCCGGTTTTTCTCGCCCTTCAACCTGTCCCTGATCATGCAGCAGGTATCGATCATCGGTATTCTGGCTGCCGCCCAAAGCCTGGTCATCCTAACCGCCGGCATCGACCTGTCGGTGGCCGCGATCATGGTTTTGATGTCGGTGATCATGGGCAATCTGGCCGTCAACATGGGCGTGCCTACGGTGCTCGCCATTGTCATCGGATTCGCCGGCGGCACCGCCGCGGGCTGCCTGAACGGCCTGATGGTGACGCGGCTCAAGCTGCCGCCGTTCATCGTCACGCTGGGAACCTGGAACATTTTCTTCGCCCTGAACCTGTGGCTGTCCGGGGCCCAATCGATCCGCAGCCAGGATATCGACAAGGCGGCGGGGCTGCTCAAGTTCTTCGGTACCAATTTTTCCATCGGCACCGCCCAGCTCACCTACGGCGCACTCTTGATGTTCGTCATCTTCGGTGTGCTTTGGTACCTGCTCAACAAGACCGCCTGGGGCCGCCACGTCTACGCCATCGGCGATGACAAGGACGCGGCCGAACTCTCGGGTATCCGCACGGACCGCACCCTGATCTCGGTCTACGGCCTGGCCGGCCTGATCTGCGCCATCGGCGCCTGGGCGTCCGTCGGACGCGTCGGCTCCATCTCGCCGCAGAGCTTTTATGAAGGCAACCTGCAGTCGATCACCGCCGTGGTGATCGGGGGCATCTCGCTGTTCGGCGGCCGCGGGTCAATCACCGGACCGCTGATCGGCGCTCTGATCGTCGGCGTGTTTCAATCAGGACTGCGCCTCGCCGGCGTCGACGTCCTTTGGCAGGTATTCGCCATCGGCTGGCTGATCATCATCGCCGTTGCCGTGGACCAGTGGATAAGGAAGATCGCATCATGAGCACCGAACCCATTCTCACCGGACGTAAACTGGTCAAGCGCTATGGCCGCGTGACCGCCCTCGACCAAGCCGACTTCGATCTCTATCCAGGCGAAATCCTTGCCGTGATCGGCGACAACGGTGCCGGCAAGTCGACCCTGATCAAGGCTCTGTGTGGCGCTGTCAGACCCGACGAGGGCGAGGTCCGCCTGGAGGGCCAGGTGGTCAATTTCGACTCCCCCATGGACGCCCGCACGGCGGGGATCGAGACGGTCTACCAGAATCTCGCATTGTCGCCGGCACTGTCCATCGCCGACAACATGTTCATGGGTCGCGAGATCCGCAAGCAGGGCCCGCTCGGCCGGTACCTCAAGCTGCTTGACCATGCGGAGATGGAGCGTATCGCCCGCGAAAAGTTGACCGAACTGGGCCTGATGACCATCCAGAACATCAACCAGGCGGTCGAAACCCTGTCCGGCGGCCAGCGCCAGGGCGTTGCCGTGGCCCGCGCCGCCGCCTTCGGCTCCAAGGTGGTGATTATGGACGAGCCGACAGCGGCCCTGGGTGTCAAGGAATCGAGACGGGTTCTGGAACTAATATTGGACGTCAAATCGCGGGGCATGCCCATTGTGCTGATCTCCCACAACATGCCGCATGTGTTCGAGGTGGCGGACCGCATCCATATCCATCGCCTGGGCAGTCGTCTCTGCGTCATTGATCCCAAGGAGTACACCATGTCCGACGCCGTGGCCTTCATGACCGGCGCCAAGGAACCACCCGCGGCAAGCCAGGCCGCCTGACACGCCGATGAACTTGCAGCCTGACGCCGACGCCTTGCTCGGCCTCATCGAGCAGGAGTGCAACAAGCGGCAACGGTCCATCGTCGCCATCGCCGGTCTTCCGGCGTCGGGAAAATCGACCTTGGCGAGGGCCGTCGTCGACGGTCTCAACGCCTCGCATCCGGACGAGGGCTTTGCCGCCCTGTTGCCGATGGACGGGTTCCATCTCGACAACGGACTGCTGGTTGCCCTTGGTCTCTTGGAGCGCAAGGGAGCGCCCGAGACGTTCGACGCGGACGGTTTCCTTGCCCTGCTGCGACGCGTGCGCGACGCAACCGATGACGTCCTCCATCCGATCTTTGATCGGTCGCGTGAGATATCGATAAATGCCGCCGGAGTGATCCCGGTTGGGGCCCGTGTCGTTGTCGTCGAAGGCAACTACCTGCTGCTCGACACCGAGCCCTGGCGCTCGGCTCGCGAGCTCTATGACCTGACGGTATTCCTGAACACATCTGTCGAGGAGATCGAGCGGCGCTTGATCGATCGCTGGCTGACCTACGGCTTTGACCTGGAGTCGGCGAAATCAAAGGTGCACAACAACGACCTGCTGAACGCCCGACTGGTGCTGAAGCAAAGCATCGTTCCCGATTTCGAATTGGCGGAAGACGGGCCTGCCGAGGCAGCGATTACCGCTCAGCCCTGACCAGGAAGTCGCGCGCGTAGGCAATACTCATTTGCGCCCGGTTCACATGGCAAGAAAGGCCAAGCCCATGCCCCCGAATTTCCTGAGCCAATTGACCGGTTCCTTTGCCATGCCGGCGTCGGAGAACCCGACCGTGGCCATGATGGAGGCGGCCTACCGCCATCATGGTCTCGATTGGCGCTACATCAACTGCGAAGTGTCCCCCGAAAACCTGGGCGATGCGGTCCGCGGCGCTCGCGCGATGGGGTGGGCCGGTTTCAACTGCTCCATCCCCCACAAGGTCGCCGTCATCGACCACCTGGACGGCCTGGGCCAGTCAGCGGCGATCATGCAGGCCGTGAACACCGTTGTCCGACGGGGTGACAAGCTGATCGGCGAGAACACGGACGGCAAGGGTTTCGTCCAGGCTCTCCGCGAAGTGATCGACCCGAGCGGGAGGGCCGTGGTTGTTTTTGGTGCCGGTGGCGCGGCACGCGCCGTCGGCACCGAACTGGCGCTGGCGGGTGTCGGCAAGATCACCGTGGTCAATCGCAACCCGGATCGCGGCCGGACATTGTGCGATCTGCTGAACGACAATACGCCTGCAACGGCGGAACATGTCGTTTGGAATGACGCCTACGCCATTCCGGCCTCCGCCGATGTCGCCATCAACGCAACGTCCGTCGGGCTGTATCCCGACGTCGACGGAAGGCTCGACATCGCGCTCGACTCGCTGCGTCCCGGACTGGTGGTGGCGGATGGCATTCACAGCCCACCGAAAACAAACTTGATCCGTGATGCCGAGGGGCGCGGATGCGTGACCCTGGACGGCCTGGGCATGTTGGTCAATCAGGGCGTGATCGCTCTCAGATTCTGGACGGGGATCGATGTGGACGCCACCGTGATGCGTCGGGCCGTGGAAGAGGTCCTGCAGCAACCTTGATCGGAAAATCCGACGAGATCCTCGATAACCATCCGTTCCCGCAAAGTACCCATGGAGCCATTTCTTTTCTTGACATTTTAGCCTAAAAATAGTAATTTTTCCTATTCTTACAAAACAACCGACGGCTTTGCAGGTGCCATTGTGATTAGAATCGAAAGACGGGCGCATTGCCGTGAACAGGATCGTTCATGCCCGGCCGCTTGGCCGGAAACGGACAAGAAAATGATGACCGGAAATTTGGTGTATCGCCGGAAAAAGTCGTCGAAAGTCAACAAAATGTCATCATTTCGGCTGGATTCAGTACCCGAGATGACGGTTTTTCCGAGGAAATGATGGCCGCCCGCCCGCTGCTTGTTTCTCCCGATGAAACCGGCGATATTCGGCTTAGGGAGGAACCGGGCCAGTCAGGGCGTTGAGAGAGGAAAATCATGGGACGAACGATCATTCCCGACGTCATCCAGGAACAAGACATTGCCCGCCTCCCGGGTGACAAGACCATCCGCGAGGCGGCCCGCTACATGATCGACCACAGGGTCGGATCCGTGCTCGTCATGGATGACGACACCCTGAAAGGCATCTTCACGGAACGCGATGCGCTGAGGATTTTCGTCGCCACGCGACGCAATCCGGACCAGACGCTTCTTTCCGACGTGATGACCGAAAACCTCGAGACGTTGTCGCCCGGCGATTCGCCCGAGGATGCGGAACGGCGCATGGTCAACGGTAATTTCCGCCATATGCCGGTGGTCGATGCCGACGGCAAGGTGCTCGGCGTCGTATCCCAGCGCGACCTGCTGCACGGTGAAGACGCGGCCTGAGGCGAACGCCCCGGTTTTCGCCGCTTGCGGCCCGGACGCGGTTCCCGGTCGTTACCTATCCGCCGCGCCGCAGCACATCAGAGAGTGGGGACAAATCGCATGAAGATCACCGATGCCCTCCTGGCGGAACACGGCCTCATTCGCAACCTCCTGGAAACGGTCGAACGATTGCGCGCGGAAAGCCACGATCTGACCGAACTGCGCACCGCCGCCGCCGTTCTCGACAACGCGCTGGCCACCCATTCCGACATCGAGGAGACGGTCTTCTTCCCGGCCCTGGAGCCGCATATCGGCGACGCCGGGCCGCTCGCCGTCATGCGGGCCGAACACGAGGAAATGGACCGCTCCGTCGGCGAGATGCGCGATTCCGAGGATGTCGAGCACGTCAAGGCGGTGCTCAGCGACCTGGTCGCGCTGGCGCGGACCCATTTCCAGAAGGAAGAGGCCATTCTCTTGCCCCTCGCCGGCGAGGTGCTGAGCGAGGCAGACCAACAGGAAATCGGGAAAAAGTGGGCGGCGGCACGCGGTGTCGCTATCGCCTAGGGCGAATAGTCCTCGCCGATCAAAGCCAGGCAATCGCCGCGCTCGACGAGCCCGGGGTGGTGCCGGGCGATGAGGATGCCGCCTTTTTCCGCCACGTGGATCATGGGTTCGCGATCCGGATGCTCGACGTAGTGGATGATGCCGACGGTTTCGCCGGCCGAAACCGCATCGCCGAGCGATTTGGTGATCTCCAGGAGCCCGCCGTCATCGGCGATCACGTGGGCCGGACCCGGTGTGTGCATCAGCCGCGTCGGGCCCGGCGACAGGTCGGGGTCGCCGGCCAGGATACCGACGTGCTTGAGAACGTTCCGGATGCCGTGCTCGGCGAGCGCCACCGTCTCCGGCGTTGCCGTGCCGCCGCCGCCGAGTTCGGTCGACAGAAACAACTTGCCGCGCTCTTCGACGGCCGTATCCAGCATGCCGGCAGCGTCCAATTCCTCGAGGACAAGGCCGACGGGCGCGCCGAAGGCGTTGAGCGCGGCCAGGGTTCGGCCCATGAGATCGACGTCGTCGAGACGGTGGATGACGGCTGAAGGCAGGAAGTTCAGGGACTTACCGCCGGAGTGAATGTCGACGGCGATGTCGGCCAGGGGCACCAGGGCACTGTCCACATAATGTGCGATCTTCTCGGTGATGGTGCCGTCCGGACGGCCCGGGAACGCCCGGTTCATATTGCCGCCGTCGACCGGCGAGGTGCGCCGGGCAGCTCGGAAGGCCGGGTAGTTGAGAGCCGGGATCATGATGACGCGCCCCGAAACCATGTCCGGGGCGAGTTCGCGACGCAATTTGACGAGCGCGATCGGACCTTCGTATTCGTCGCCGTGATTGGCGCCGGTGAGCAACACCGTCGGACCGTCGCCGTTCTTGATGACGGTGATCGGAACCAATATCGACCCCCAGGCCGAGGAGTCGCGAGAATGAGGCACACTTAGGTGCCCATGGTGTTTCCCATGCGCCTCGAAGTCGATCGAGGCGCTGATCGGGCTTTCCCTGTCGTCCATGCTTCCTCTTGCCGCAAGCCTTGCCGGTATCCCGCCGTTACCCTGCCAGCTAACACGGTAGGGGACGGCATGGGAAGAGAAACCGCAAAGCGGCAGGGGCATCTTCGGAAAAGCACTTCGAGCGTTCACAGATGTTTTTCGCGGACTACGGGTTTATACGTATAGAATCGAAAACTGCCGCGTGCATAATGCCCCACTATTAAGACTGGTTCGCAGTACCATTGCGCGAGGGGGTCGCGGGGAGATATGGAACTGATCAATCAGGCCATTTTTGATGCCTGTGAAGCCGGAGACTTCCAGCAGGCCTCGATTCTGTTTCGCGACTCGTGCACCCTGGATCAGGTTTGCGGCTGCGTCGAGAAAGACGTCCGCTGCGCGGCGCGCTGCCTGTCGGCCCGCCTGACCTACCTTTCCCTTTCCAAAAACGACCAGGAATTCCACGACTTGGCGACCAAGTTGGACCTCTGGTACGATAAAACATTCAATTAAGCGCAAGTGAAACCGCCATTAGAGCGGCCTCCTCACTGGAGCACTTGTAAACAGCCCGGCGCATGAACGTTCGGGACGGAGGAAAGGAATGACACAAAATGCAGGGGACGGCCCTCACCAATAGGCTCAGCACGAAGTTCGTGCTCATCACGGTTGCTCTTCTTACCATTTCAGGCGGCATCGGGTTTTTCGTCGGAAAGAGCAACCTCGATTCACTGATCGACCTCAACCGCAAGGCGGAGCAAGCCGCCTCGGCCGAGATCGCCACCCTCGAAAAGCAACTTCTCGCCAGCCTGGCCGCTGAGGAAGCCTTGGAGGTCGAAGGCGCCGAAGCTCTCAACAGGGGAACGCTGACCGAAAAGGGTCTGGACATCGAAACCCGGAAGTCCTTCCTCCGCGGCAAAACGGAAGGCGCGCTCTTGATCATCAGTTCGCAACTGGAATCGATTTTGTCGCCCATGCCGGAGGAGGACCGCGAGTTTTTCGAGGCCAACAGCGACGTCTATCTGGAGGTCCTCACCGATGCCAAGGAGATCAACTATTTCCGGGCCATCGACACCGAGAGCCTGGACGAAGTAGCCACCGACAATGAACTGGATGCGGCGCGCAAGGGCGACTTCGCCAAGGCGATCGAAATCAAGGCCCGCGCCGAGACACCGGTGGTCAACATTCTGGCCGACGAAGGGATCATCCGCTTCGTCGCCACCATCGGCCCCCTGGAAAATCCGTTTGGCGTCATGGAGATGGTTCTGGACGACTCGGTGACGCCGCTCAATACGGCTGCCGGGAAACTGAAGATATCCTTCGCCGACGAACTACAGGCTCGCAAAAAGGAACTGGCCGCCGCATTCGAGGCGCGCAAATCGTCCCTGGAAACACAAAAGCAGGCGGCCGCCCGCGCCCGAGCCAACCGAATCCGGGAGGCTGATACCGTCGGCACCGGGGCACAGACTTCGCATGGCCTCATCGTCGTCGTCTCCACCGTGTTCAGCGCCTTCGTTATCGGCATCCTCGTCATCGCCGTCATCACCCGGCCCATGTCGGACAGTATCGACGCCATGAACAAGCTGGCCGCCGGCGACCTCGAGACGGAAATTCCCGGCCTCGGCCGCCAGGACGAGCTCGGCCGCATGGCCGATGCCATCCAAGTCTTTCGGGAGAACGCCATCGATCGAAAACGCCTGGAGGACGAACAGGGACAACTGCAGGAAAAGGCGGAAGCGGAAAAACGCGCGGCAATGCACAAGCTGGCCGACGATTTCGAAAACTCCGTCAGCGCCGCCGTAACGACCGTGGATGAGCGTTCCCAGGAAATCCTGGAAACCGCGCTCAACATGGGCGGCAACATCGACAAGAGTTCCAGCAGTTCGCTGGAGGTTGCCGATGCCTCCAGGGCCACATCGGAGGGTGTCCAGGCGACAGCGGCGGCGACCACCGAACTGTCGGCCTCGATCCAGGAGATCAGCCAGCAATCGTCCGAATCGTCACGCATCGCCACCGAAGCTATGGAGGAAGCTGAGGCGGTCAACACCCGCATCCAGGGGCTCAATGCGGCGGCCGACAAGATCGGCGAGGTGGTCTCCCTGATCACCGACATCGCCGAGCAAACCAATCTTCTGGCCTTGAACGCCACCATCGAAGCGGCCCGGGCCGGCGAGGCCGGTAAGGGTTTCGCCGTCGTCGCCTCCGAGGTCAAGAACCTGGCCAATCAGACGGGCCGCGCCACCGAGGAGATCGACGCCCAGGTCAAGGGAATCCAGAGCGAAACCCGCCAGTCGGTGGCGGCCATCGAAGGCATCGCCAAGACCATCACCCGGGTCCAGGAAACTGTCACGGCGATCGCGTCCGCCGTCGAGGAACAGGGTGCCGTCACCCATGGTATCGCCGAGAACGTCGAACGCGTCCGGGACAGCGCCGAACAGATGATGGACCTAGCGTCCAACGTGACCCAGAACTCCGTGCAAAGCTACAGCGCCGCCATCCAGGTCACCTGGTCGGCCGAGGACCTGAACGAACCGGTCCGCGAGTTACACAACAACGTCGACGGTTTCCTGGCCACCGTGCGGCAGGTTTAGGGACCGCTGGGTTTTTCGCCGATTACGGCGTCATTTGCGTCCCCACCAAACTCTCCCCCGGCCGCACTCGCGTGAAATCGACCGGCTCGCGGTTGACGGCGAGTTGGCCCATTTGCAGGCGCACCCGGGTGTACCAGGAGGATTCCAGGCCGACGGTCTTCGGAAAGTCGGCCCGGAAGTGGGCGCCGCGGGAATCGTCGCGTACTTGCGCGGCAGCGACGATGGTGCGGCTGACCAGGATGAGGTTGTTGAGATTGAGCCAGTCGTGCCAGGCCATGTGGTAGGGCTGCGGCCCCGATGCGACACCGATGCCGTTCAGGGCCTTGTGCAGACCGTCGAGGGCGGCCTCGGCGCGCTTCAAGCTTGCGGCGTCGCGGATGATGCCGGCGTCCTCCCACATCATGTCGGATAGCCCGTCACGGATGCCTTCGAGATCGCCCGCCGGCGGTTGGAACGGCCGGTTGCAGCGCTCCATGGCCTCGGCGATCCCCATCGGGTCGGGCTCGCGGAAGGCGCCCGACTTGCGCACCCATTTGGCGATGCTGTCGCCGGCGAGCCCGCCGAACACGGTCGAGTTGGCGACGCCGTTGCCGCCCAGACGGTTGGCGCCGTGCACGCCGCCGGTGTCCTCGCCGGCGGCGAACAGGCCTTCGAGGCTGGTCTTGCAGTCGACACCGAACTCGGCGCCGCCCATCATGTAATGGGCCGTCGGCACCACCTCGACGAGGCCGCTGACCAAATCGAAGCCGCAGTCGGCACAGCGCTCGACCATACCTTTGAATAGGCGCTTGACGTCCTCGGGGTCGAGATGGCGCATGGTGATGTAGAGCCCGCCATTGGGCCCGACGTTGCCGGAACGCATTTCTTCGAACATGGCGCGGCTGACGATGTCCCGCGTGGCACGCTCGCCGCGGGGATCATACTTCTCCATGAAGCGCTGTTCGTCGCCGCCCAGGAGATGACCGCCGAAACCGCGCAACCCCTCTTCGATGATGGTGCCGGTGATCCGGGTTTCCGGCCCGGCGACGAGGCCGGTCGGGTGGAACTGCACCATCTCCATGTCCCTGAGCGCAATGCCGGCACGCAGCAGCATGGCGAGGCCGTCGCAGCTCTTGTCACCGGACGGCGTATGGTAGCGGTACATGGTCGGGCCGCCACCGGTGGCGACGAGGACGGCGCGGGCCTCGACAAGACGGAAGCCGCCGGTGCGCATGTCGATCATCAGGACGCCGGCGATGGCGTGGCCATCCTTGCATTTGATCAGCTCGACGGCACGGTGGTCCTCGAGACGTTTGACGCCCCGCTTCCACACCTGTTCGGAGAGCCGGTTGATGATCTCGATGCCGGTGAGGTCACCCTTGTGCACGGTGCGGTCGAAAGTTTGGCCGGCGAAGGCCTTCTGGTGGATGGAGCCGTCCGGATTGCGGTCGAAATAACAGCCGAGCTCGTTTTCCAGCTCTCGGATGCGGACCTGGGCCTCGCTGACCAGGGTCCAGGCCAAGTCCTGGTCATTGAGCCACTTGCCGCCCTCGATGGTGTCCATGAAATGGCGTTCCACCGAGTCGCCCGGCGCCAGGGCCACGTTGTAGCCGCCCTGCACCATGCGGGTGCAACCGCATTTGCCCATGAGCCCCTTGACGGCGACGGTGACGTCGAGGTCGGGCGCGCCTTGCAGGACATGCAGGGCCGCGAACAGCCCGGCGCCGCCGGCGCCCAGGATCAGAACATCGGTCCTAAGATGTTCGATGTCAGGCATCAGGCCTCGACTCCCATCGTGGCGAGGGCTTGGGCGCGGCGGTCGGCCGCCGTCTCGCGCACGGTCTCGAACAAACTGCCGCCGTGGCTGTCCATGCCGACCAGGAGCGGCCCGAAATCACCGATCTCGAACTGCCAAAGGCTTTCCGGATTGAGGTCGTCAAGATCGACGTCGACGATGCGCTTGATCCAGGTCGTCTCCAGGGCCGCCGTGCCGCCGATGATGGCGAGGTAGGCGCCGCCCAATTCCCGGAAGGCCTCGGCGCTCTCTTCCATTAGCCCGCCCTTGCCGATGATCATGCGCACCCCGTATTCGGCCATCAGCGGCCGGGTGAAGCGTTCCATGCGGGCACTGGTCGTGGTGCCGATGCAGACGGATGCGTAGCCGGCTGGGCAGGAATTGGACTTGGGCACCTGCTTGACGTTGGGTGCCGTGTGGATGACGGCGTGGCCGCTAAGGTCAAGGCGCGTCTTGCGGCCACGGTCGAACATGTGAATCTGCGTCGCGTCGCGGAGGCCGAAAAGCCAGTCCTGAAGGGTTACCGTGTCGCCGATGCGGAGCTTGCGGACCGTTTCCTCGTCGCAGGGCATGGGGATGTCGTAATGGGTCATGGCCGGTCCTCCCGATGACAGGGTTCACCCCCACCCCGGCCCTCCCCCATCAAGGGGGAGGGAGAAGTGGGTCCGACGGTCTCCGCGCTATCCCCTCCCCCCTCGTGGGGGAGGGTTAGGGTGGGGGGGATGCCTGAAACCATACCGCGCCTCCTAGAACCCGAAGTCGACGCCCGAGGGCGTGAAAGTGGCCCGGGCGCGTCTCGCCGAGTGGCACATGATGTTGACGGCGACCGGGTTCATGGTGATGTGGGTGGCGGCCGTCTCGACGTGGACGGCGAAGGCGGTCGAATCTCCACCCAGGCCCTGCGGGCCGATGCCGAGCGTATTGACCGCCTCGGTCAACTCCGCCTCCAGCTTGGCGCCTTCCGGGTCTTCGCACGTCGTGCCGAGACCGCGGGCGGCCGCAATCTTGGCCAAGTGGCTGCAGAGATCGGACGTGCCGCCGACGCCGACGCCGACGATGGTCGGCGGACAGACTTTGCCGCCAGCCTCGATAACTTTGTCGACGACGAAACGCTTAATGCCGGCGACGCCGTCGGCCGGGATGCACATCTTCATGAACGACCCGTTCTCGGATCCTGAGCCCTTTGGGATCATCTCGATCTCCAAGGTCTCGTCATCGGACGAGAAATCGATATTGATGACCGGCACCCGGATACCGCAGGACGTATGTTCGTTCTCACGGGTCACCGGATGGACGACGGAAGAGCGCAGGGGATATTCCCGGGTCGCCCGTTCGCAGCCGCGCCGCAGTGCCTCCTTCAGAGCGTGGCCGTCGACGGATACGTTCCTACCGATGGTCACGTTGTAGATGGGAATGCCCGTGTCCTGGCACAGAAGGTTGTCGGTCGCCTCGGCGACGTCGATGTTCTCGATCATGGTGGCGAGGATGCTCTTGCCCGTGGCGTCGGTCTCCGTCGCGTCCAAACGTTTGAAGCCCTCCTTGATGTCGTCGGGCAGCACCTTCAGGGCTTGGATGTAGAGCCGCTTCGCCGCTTCCTCGACGGCATCGAGATCGATATTCATCAGATCCTCCTCAGATAACCAAGGTCAGCCCGGAGGCCGCCAGCATGGCCAGGACCAACTTGCGAAAGAGCTGTTCGTTCAAGCGGCGGTAGAGGGCGATGCCGGCGCCGATGCCGACGAGGATGGCCGGCAGGCCCCACAGAAAGCGCGCGCCCGTTTCCAGGGTGACCAACCCCGCCCACCACATGGCAATCAGCGAGAACACGTGCATGACCAGGATGTAGGGCTGGCTGACGCCGCGCGCCTGTCCCTTCGGCCAGCCGCGGAGCCCACACCAGACGGCTGGGACGGCGCCGGACATGCCGGCGAGGCCGCCCAAGACGCCGCCGACACCGCCGACGAGCGCGTCGAGAACCTTGCCGCCGGCTTTCAGGACCGGCGGGTGACGCATGGCCAGGAGACCGGCACCGTAGACGACCAGCAAGACCCCGACGGCAAGGCGGAACGGCCCGGCCTCAATATGGGCCAGGAGCCAGGTGCCGATGGGTACACCCAAGATGCCGAGGCCGATGAACGGCGCCAGATGGGTGAACTCAAGGTCCCTATGCAGGCGCACGATGGCGATCAGGTGGATGGTCAGGCCAGTGAGCACGATGAGGGGTGCGGCTTCCGCCGGCGCTAGGAAATGCAGCCAGACGGCGGCGGCGACCAGCGCGTCGCCGAAGCCGGCGGCGCCGACGACGAAGGCGGCCAGGAAGGCCCCCAGGGGGATGATCGTCCATTCAATAGGCATTGAGCAGGAACACCAATCCGATGGCGAGGCTGGCCCCACCGGCGAGCGCCGCGACCGTCTTCTGCCAGTCGTGCCAGGTCAGGAACTCGATGGCCAGGAGCCGGGCGCCACCGGTGAGATGAGCGGCAAGCAGGATCACCAGACCGGCTTCGGCCAGCTTGACCAGCGGGTTCTCCGTCCAGGCGAGCAACCCGTCGAGGGCCGCCGGGTTTTCGAAGGCCAGCGCCAGCACGTAGAAATGCACCGGCAGGAAGGCGGCCAAGACGATGCCCGAAACGCGGTGCAGGACGAAGGCCCAGTAGTGGGCATGATTGCGGTGCCCGTTCATGCGGCGCCCCCGATCGAAAAGAAGCCGAACACCACGCGCAATCCGGCGACCAGCAGGAAGGCGGCGAAGAGAAATGAGAGCAGGTCAATGCGGCCCTTGGAAAGCGCCGTCATCTCGCCGAGCACCGTGCGCAAGCCGATCGGCGCATGGACGGCGGCGGCGAGGACGAAGAGCGCATAGAAGACGAACCACAAGCCGCTCGACGTGACCCGCGCGTTGATCTCGGCCGCCGTCAGGCCGCCCTGGACGGCAATGACCATGGTCGCCAAATGAACGATGACACAGAGCCCGAGGACGGCGCCCGCCGCCCGCTGGGCCAGCCACAGCCTGGTTTCCCTGCGCACGGCCATCAGAGTTCCCCTTTCAACGCGGCCAGGGCGACGGCCCGCTTGAGGCCGGCGATGGCCGCTGTCGGGTTGAGGTGTTTGGGGCAGTATTCGCGGCATCCCTGCTGCGAGTGACAGCCGAGGCAGCCGCCGTCGCCGGCGACGGCCCGAAGGCGATCGAGGGGTGCGGCGTCCCGTTCATCGTTGAC
>Ga0066187_1000308_pt1 | contig 17793 bp, 20 predicted proteins | sample WorMetexBAHAMAS1_FD_58706 | JGI IMG/M metagenome (GOLD analysis project Ga0066187, IMG submission 58706) | Marine gutless worms symbiont microbial communities from Max Planck institute for Marine Microbiology, Germany - Inanidrilus exumae... | ecosystem: Host-associated > Annelida > Digestive...
TCCGTCCAGTCCCGCCATAGCGGGATTTCGTGAGATCAAGGAGGGTGTCAGATTTAACCCGGAGGAATAGCATTCTATTTCGAGGAGCTAAATCATGACATCCGACACCGATATCGCGGAAAAAGACCATTTATGGATGGGCATGAATCAGGAGCAGGATTGATGGCAACCGATTGCCACAAATGCCGGCATTACCATATCACATGGGACGAAAATGCGCCCCATGGTTGTCGCGCTTTCGGATTTAAAGGGAAGCAACTACCGAGTCTGACGGTTCGTTCCGCCTCTGCCGGCAGGGAGTGCCTGCTTTTCAAACCCAAAGCGGCCACAAGCAAACCCAGATCTGTTGCGGTAAAGAAAAACAGACTGACCGAGCCTGTTTCAAATCGTTTCAGTTTGGCTAAGGTCAAGGCGGGCGAAAATGTTAACCGCAGGAATACATCGAGTATTTTGAGGATTAAAATTTGAGCCCAACGCAGAGATGGGCCAAACTGGGACGTTTTTAGATTGGCACGACTGTCTATCTTTGACCCGGCAGACGTTTCCTTAAAAATTCCCGCTGCATATTGTAGATCAACTGGGTCAGCTTGTTTTTCTCTTCCCCCGCCATTTCCACAAACTGCAGGGCACAGAAATACCTTTGAACGGATGGATCCTCAGTTACCCGGACCAGACGGGAACGTTTGACCCGGATGGTCAGTTGGCTGACCCGACTGGTCAATATCAGTCTGCAGTTCCCAAGGGTCTTATTGGGCTTTACCATCGGATAGCCTCTCAGGCCGTCGGCGGGGGGGTGAAATTCAGCCAGGGCCCCGCCCTCGCTGAAATTGATGACTTTCATGCTCAATCTGGCGCCCTCCGGTCCGAAGAGAAATTTCGCTTTTGTCCGGACTTCGATCCGGAAATGTTCCCGCAACTGGATTCTCTCGACATACTTCGGAAAAAGGAGCCATATCTCATTGCGGATTTTTTTGCTCCCGATGCTTTTAAATCGATAGGGCAGTTTGTCAGATCCGGTGAATTCGAACTCGATGAACAGCTTTTTCGGATTGGTGATATTGGCCCACAGCCCTTCCGGAACATCGATGAGAAAATAGTGGGTTCCCCAATCTTTGCGGATCGCCCGGATAAAGGTCAGGCCATCCATGGAAATCTCACGGATCTGAAACTGGACCAGCCGCCGCTCATCGACCAACTGCTGGAATATCTGTAGTTGTTCCTTGCATTTGATTTTTTCCGATGTTTCCATCATGCCGTCTTTCTTAACCTGGGTTTGAAGTGTTGCGTTACACGGTGATCCCGTACTTTTCGATTTTTCGATAGACGGTGGTGGGATTCACGCCCAGTATTCTGGCGGCATTGGTCCGATTACCGCCTGTGGCTTTCAATACACGGATGATATGCGCCTTTTCCATTTCGGCAAGCGTCTGAAACTCCTTTTGCGGAGCGCGTTCTACCGGTTCAGGCATCCCGGTAACCCCCACCGCCGGTTTCAATGTCAAAAAAGCGCCCTCCTCCTGGAGTACGGCCGATGCGATGATATTGTTCAGCTCCCTTACATTTCCCGGAAAATCGTAGCTCTGGAGATATTCGCTGAATTCACTGCTGAGAGAGCTGATTTGCTTTTTGTTGTGGTCGCAGTGTTCCTTTAGAAAATGTCTTGCCAGCGGCAGGATGTCATCCCGCCGATTTCTAAGTGGCGGAATGTTAATGGTATAGGTGCTCAGACGGTAGAATAGATCTGCCCTGAAATTACCCTGTTTGATCTCATCGTTGATATTCCGGTTTGTGGCCGCTACGATACGGACGTCGATGTTCTTCGCTTCCGTACTGCCCAGGCGGTAGAATTCTTTTTCCTCGATCACGCGGAGGAGTTTTCCCTGGAGCGGCGGTTCAAGCTCGGTGATTTCGTCCAGAAAGAGTGTGCCCCCATTGGCTTTTTCAAAAAAGCCCTCTCGTTCGTTCACCGCGTCGGTATAAGCCCCCTTGTTGTGGCCGAAAAACTCATCCTCGAAAAGTGTGTTGCTGAAGGAGGCCATATTGACCGCCAAAAAGGGCCGTTTGGATCGTTTGCTAATATCATGGATAATATTGGCCAGCATCTCTTTGCCCGTGCCGGATTCTCCGACGATCATGACACTGTAATCCGTGGGTGCTACGATCTCCGCCTGCCGGAAAACCAATGCCATCACTTCGTCACCTGCGATCATCGAGCGGAATGCATCCGGGTTGCCGAGGTTGGAGAAGGTCTGCTTCTCTTCGAAAAGGGTCAACTCCTGGCGCATGCTGAATTTTTCAAGGGCGCGATTGATGAGGATGATGAGCCGGTCACCTTTAATCGGCTTGACGATATAATCGTACGCACCGATCTTCATCGCCCGCGTAGCAGACGATACCTCGTCCACGGCCGATATGATAATACACTCGATGGCGGGAAACTCTTCCTTGATCATGCGCAGCACGTCCATACCGTGGATATGAGGCATATTGAGATCCAGAAGTACAACCTGAAATTGATGCTTCTTATCAAATCCATCACCCTGCGGCTGTCGGACGTAAGGGCCGGCTCCGGCATACCTGAGCTGACAAGTGTGGTTTTGATAAGCAGGAGTAATCCCGGGTCGTCGTCAACGACCAAAATCGGCGATTTCTCTTCAGGTATCGATTCCATTTCAATCCATCTCAGTTATGCATCCCTATTGAGGAGGTCGTCTACGGTCTTCCAAAAGTATTCTATCTGAAACGGTTTTCCTAAAATGGTTTCAAATCCGAGGCGGGTCACTTCGCCGATCAGGCTGTGATTTGGCTGGCCGGTGGTAATGATGACTTTCAGGTCGGATAACTCCGGATCTGATTTAATGACCCTGCAGACTTCCAGGCCGTTCATTTCGGGCATAAATACATCCAGAATCAGCAAGTGCGGCTTGAAGGAACCCAATTTGATGCAGGCGTTGATGCCGTCCGGCGCCTCGTCCACAATATACTGGGATTTCATTTTAAGGGTATGTACCAGCATATCCCTGACGGAATCGTCGTCGTCCACCACCAGGATCCTTGCCTTTTCACCACTCAGACGTGTGGGAAATCGGGCGGTAAAGACCGTTCCCTGCCCGACATCGGATTCAAACCGGATATCACCACGGTGCGCCTTCACCAGGTTGTATGTCACCGACAGGCCCAAGCCGGTTCCCCCCTCCGCCTGCTTATCGGTGATAAAGGGGTTGAACAATTTGTCCGCTATTTCGGGATTTACCCCTCGGCCATTGTCCGATACCGTCAATACGGCTCTGTCCCTGATAGAATCGTAAGAAGTGGAAACCTCGATCCGACCCTGGTCATGATTGATGGCCTGGATTGCATTGATGGTCAGATTAAGGGTGATCTGTTCGATGCTCTGCAGGTTTCCCATGATGGGGGGAATATCGTTGTCCAGTGCCACATCGAGACGAATTCGTGATTTGTGGATCGTCGGTTGAGCCAATCTTAGGGAGTTTTCTACGGCATGGTTGAGCAGCATGGATCCGGTATCCCGGATATTGGTCTGTCGTGCAAAATTTTTCAGATCTCCCACGATTTTCGTGATGCGGTCGGCAGCCAATTCGACATCCGACAGGATCTGGCCGAGGTTTTCTTCAAGGTATCGGTAGGTGAGCCCACCGAATGTGATGCCGGGCTTTTCCAGTGAATTCTGTTTCAATAAGGGCAGGACGTCGTTCAGTACTTTTCTCAATATCGGAACGCTGTACATGATCAGGTTGACCGGATTGTTGATCTCGTGGGCTACGCCCGACACCAGCGTGCCCAGGGCCTCCATTTTCTGTGACTGGTGGAGTTGATCGGATTGGATATTGTGTTCTTTGTCAATCATGCCGTGTCGGTTCCCGTCGGTATAAACCGGATCCTATTCATGAACAATTTCGGATATTTTATCATAACCACGGTAAAATTTACACCCTGAAAGTACGCATTTCTATTTTGGCACCTGTCTTGCATTAATTATGTTCGGATTGCTTCCAAACCAACAGGCAATCGTCATAACTAAAGGAGAGGATCTTATGCTGATCGATCAGAATACGGATAAATTGGTTAACGGAGACCGTGGTGTGAATCCCGGATTCCCGATAGAGAAAATGCCCGGTTTTCATATCCCGCCCGCCCGCCATATCACCGGAAAATGGCAGCGACGGAAAAACGATCTGCTTCCGGATATCAGGACCGTCCCGGTGCCCTCCTCCTCTATCCGCGATCTGGAATATAAAACTCTGGCAGGGGGAATTGCGCACAACTACAACAATCTGCTCATGGGGGTCAACGGATACATCGAGTTGATGTTGCTGGACACGGGGTTCGGTCACAATAAGGCGCTGTTGGAGATGAAACAGCATATTTTTTCGGGATCGACCAAAATCATTTCGTTTCTGAAATTCGTTCGTGGGCAGACGGGTCACACCCTTGGGGCCCAAATCGAAGACGCCCGGAAAGTCATCCTTCCGGAGGGATCTCTTAAGGCAGTTGGGACACGAGAAATTTACCCGGGAGTGGAAAAAGAGACCCCGAGGGATCTGGCGGAAGCCGCAGAATCGGTTGTTGGAGATCTCCATCGCGTTATGGACGGTATCCGGGCAGTAATGAAGCAGGTTTTGGATGAGATACCGGATCCGCATCGCCATCGGGATGCATTCGGAAAGATGGACAGCCTCCTTGCCCATGGAGCGGAAATGATATCCCAGCTGCGACACTGCACAAACGGTATGGTTGCCGATTTAAGACCGGTTCGCATGGATCGGCTGGTACGGGACACATTGGACGCTTTCCGGGTGTCAAACCGAAACCTTGGGATCCATCTTGATTTTACGAAAAAGCTTTCCGGTATTCTGGCCGATCCGTGTCAGGTGATGCAGATGCTCCAGAACCTTTATCTCAACGCCGCAGATGCCATGCCTGATGGGGGAGACCTTTACTTGAGCCTGTCCAATATCGATCATGGCCATCGATCCTTCGAAAAGGGATGCTCAGAGGGGAAAATGGGGGTGCTGTTGACGATCCGGGATACGGGGGTCGGCATGGATGAGGAGACAGTCCGACATATTTTAAAGCCCTTTTTTTCCACAAAGGGGATAAAAGGGAGGGGGCTGGGGCTGGCTTCGGTGTCACGGATCGTCGCGGCACACGGAGGTGTGATCGACGTTGATTCCGCACCGGGCCTTGGCACCACCTTCAGAATATTTATGCCATCCCACGGTGCTGCGGTTTTCCAAGAATAAAAGGTTCCACGGGGCAGGACTGACCTCTGCCGGAAGATGCAATGTTGAAGATCACAATTGCCCTAATTCAGGGTAATATCCTCTCTAATTTTCCAACCTTCATGCGGTACGACGATCGCCTTTAATTGTTTGCAAATGCGCAGATAGACCACCAGTTCCTTGGTGTCTTCCACCCAGAATCCTTTGCAGGGAATTCCGTCTGACTGGTAGGTTGACAGCCCCGCCGAATTTCCAATCCCTTGATCCAATGATAACATCTGAACCACGGCATTGCCGATGTTGTCCTCTACCGTCGGCATGAACCGAACATCTTCCAGCGCGATCTCATTTAAGCAATGTTGCTCAACCTTTAACCACTGGCTGATCTGCTGTCTTTCATTCTCCATGGGCACCCTCCCCGGCCTATGTCGGAAATTTTTTTCATATCTACTTCATCTATCGGCCGATCGGAAGGGAACTTGAGTGTTTATTGATCATCGTCTCACCCGTTTTTTCCTCCAGGAATTTCTTACCGGCTAACGGCAGGATTTACCGATGATTATTGTGGAAGGTGATATCCCCGTAAAATGCTGTGGCCTCCTCCCCGGTGTTGTCCGAATCGGTCATGATGACCACACCCGAGATGAAGGGAACTTCATTCCCGAAGGCAATCCTGCAATCCTCCAGAATGTTGCGCTCCTCTTCGACCCATCGGTTTACGGATGCGTTTCCGCTTTCCACAACAAACATCATCGCACGGTCGGTGACGGGGCTGGGCACCATGCTTCCCTCGGGCGCATGGCTGCCCCATATATAGGTGATCGCACCTTTGGGAGGATATTCTCCCAAAAGCATCCGGGCGGTTTCATATTTCAGTTTTTCCATGCCAGTGGCCTTTGTCGGGTCGAATTCAAACATGATATGGATTCTCGCCGGATAGTCATCCCCCTCTCTCCTGGTTACATCCCCTTTCCGGTAGGTTCCGTTCACCTTCCAGGACCATTGAAGGAAGGGATACTCCTTTGGGTCCACCCGTATTTTCCGGATCAGTCCCGATGAAGAAGCGCTGCTTTCTGCTTTAACGACTACGCGTCCCCCATCCTGAACCAGTGTATAGCGGGTTTGCCGCGGGATCTTTTTAAAGGTCAGGTGCTCCCAGCCGTCTGGCAACGGGCTGTCCGGCTTCAAGGTGGAAAAACTGCCGATTTTCAACACCTTTTTTTCTACACTGAATGTTTTTGGAGGGTAAAGAAAGAGGATCCAGAAGAGGATGAGTGTGGATCGGGCGACAATATGAACCCATCGATGTCTCATGACGCATCCGCAAGCGGGTCCGGGACAATCGGCGGCATAAAGTGTCCGGCAAGCAACCTGGACGTGCGGTGTGCCGATACGGGGGGATCCGAAAGCTGTTGCCAGAAATGGTATAGGTCATCATACCGATCGATATCCCGCCATTCCGACAGCATATGGCGGGTCATGCCGATCTGCTCCATGCGTTCCAGAGTTCTATTAAAAACCACGCTTTTCCCCCACGGGATGCCATGAAATATCTGTCGGTTATAAGTGTCTGCCCTCATTCCAATGAGGTAGTATCCCCCGTCTACGGCCGGCCCGATGACTGAATCGTACCGGCTAAGGCCGTCTATGGCTTCGTGGATGATATTGGAATCCAGATCCGGAAAATCACTACCGATCAAAACCGCCCGGTTGCAGCCCGCAGTAAACACGTCTTCAAACGCTGCGGCCATCCGCTCACCCAGATCTTTTCCGCTTTGCTGCATCATCCCGAAGTCATTTCCGAGCCAGTCTGAAACCGCTTTTCTCTCCCCCGGCGGGAAATAACACAGGGTGATGGGGTAACCGCAATCAGACAGGGTGTCGATGATATCCTCCACGAAGCAGCGGTACAGATCCAGCACGAACGCCTCATCGAGTACCTGGGACAGCCGGGTTTTGACCATCCCGAGTTGCGGCGCCCTTAAAAAGAGCAGTAGGTTGGCGGTTTCATCGGAATCGGACATGATTATTCTATACAATATCCCGATGGATAAATCAGCTGTTTCTTGATTTCATGTCGGTTTGCGGATAACCTTGAAAAGTGGCCAGAGTCGGTTCGGTCTGCTTTTCAATGGCCGGATTTTGAATCATGCGCCTGTCGCGAACCATCTGTTTTAAATTGCTGGAGTCCTCCGCCATGTCCACCCGGGCCATTCAATTCCTGAAAGGAAAGAAAGGGCGTTTTAAGGTCGTCAAATACCGTCACGACCAGAAAGGAGCCGAATTTGCCGCCAAAGCCATCGGATTCCCTTTAAATAAAACAATCAAAACATTGGTGGTCGATCTCGGCGGCCAACAACACATTCTGGCTTTGGTGCCGGGGGATTGCCAGCTGGACCTGAAAAAAGTGGCCAGGGCAGCCGGTGCCAAAAAGTCGACCATGGCGGACAAAGCAACAGCGGAACGCCTGACAGGATATCTGGTGGGCGGCATCAGCCCTTTCGGCACCCAAAAACGGGTGCCGGTAATGATGGAGACGTCTCTGGTCGGATACGAGCGGGTGGCCATCAACGCAGGACAACGGGGCGCAATGCTTCTGATGTCCCCTATGGATATCGTCGACCTTCTCAGCTGTACGGTAGCCCCCATCAGCAGAAAGGATCAGAAGCTATCTCAAAATTGAGATTTTTGTTCCTTCCGGCTACGGCGGAAGCTTATCAAGGAGGATGTAAGTTTCAAACCGCAGGAATACGACTGTATTTCGAGGACTTGAAACGAACACCCAACACCGAGATTGGGCGAAAAACCAATTTTGAGATGGCTTCTATACCCTATTCGACTCGCCTTACATCGGTCCATCTTCCGTTGACCTCGGCATGGCATGAATTCCGTGCCATTTGGACAGGACCCGGCGTGCCGGGCGCCCATCGATGGCAGCCAGGCCGAGACTGATGATGATCAGCCCCATCACAATGAATAGAGCCCATAGCTTAAAATCGGCGGGAACTCGACCGCCGGTCGCCGCCACCACCAGGTGCAGTGCCACGGCGGCCATTCCGACGCGGCATAATACCAGTGTGAAAGGGGGGATTTTTACGACCGCCACCTTGCCGAAAAAGAAAGAACCTCCCCACAGGATCGACAATACGACGAGTATGAACCACTCCCAGCTCCCCATTACCCTATTTTCCGAAATATCCATTCGCAGCTTTTTCCATTGGGTTTGAGAATCGATGCTATTGCCTGCAGGGGATCAGATCTACCCGTTTCTTGCGGTCCAATCCAATAAGAAGGTTCGAAGCGGATTTCTGGGTCCTTTGGCCTCCATGCGATCTTGAAAGCCGGTTGTCAGAGCAACGATTTCCCGATTCGGAAGGCGTCGCCGATTTTTTCTCCGATTCGATGATAGGTCCTCACCTCGCTCCCATAAACAAAGGGTGCAATTTTATCCATGTCGGGCATGCCCGCATCATCCAAAACATCGGCTGCTACTTTGACATCCAGAATTTCGCCGACAAACTGAGTGTGCAGCCCGATCTCGTAGGTGTGAATGACGTTGCACTCCAGGGTCATGGGGAACTCATCCACATATGGGGCATCCACTCGTTTGCTTTTCACCGGGGTCAGTCCCGTAGATTTAAACTTGTCCATGTTTTTTCCGGAAACCATCCCCACATAATCCGCTGCCTCCGCATGGCGGATGGAGGGAATGTTCACGGTATAGGCCTTACGTTCCATGAGGCTGCCGTAGGTATAGGTGGCCTTGCGCAGGGAGATGGTGACCGCCGGGGGCTTGGAGCAGGCGATTCCGCCCCATGCGACGGTCATGAGGTTGGGCCGGTTGTCTGAATCGTAGGAACCGATGCACCAAACCGGACTGGGAAATATCATGGCCTTGGCGCCGAAGGACTTTTTCATGAGGCTCTCCTTTTTAAATGGGTGGCGTTGTTACCATCTATTGACAACGTGCGGCGGTGCGTCAGGGGCTGTTTCCTCGTGAGCCGCATCCGTTTTGCCCAGAGGGTGTACCATTGAACTGACGATCCAGGAATTCGGAAAAAAGGGAAAGGACCGCTGCAAAATTCTCACGGCCGAATCCGATTCGGATATGGCGTTCACCATATTGGAACATTCGGGAGGGAACGATCATAATTCCCGCAGATGCCACCACCTCCTCACAGAACGGGTAGGAGTCTTCCCGGATTTTCAGCCCCGGGAAACATACCGAACCGGCCGATGGACGGTGCCAGGTGAAAAGATTCCCATGCTTTTCAAAAAAGGCATCCAGGATCTGCCGGTTTTTCCTGAGCCGGGCGATATGGGCTTCGGTGATCGTCGACCGGTTGCGCAGGGCTATGATGGCCAGAATCTCTCCGGGGGCGCTGCTGCAGATGGTGGTGTAGTCCTTGAGACGGGCGATCCGTTTGTAGAGTCTCCGGTCCCGTGTTGCAAGCCATCCGATCCTAAGGCCGGGCAGCCCGAAGGATTTTGAAAGTCCGGACAGGGTGATCGCCTTGTCGTAAAGGTCGCAGGCGGATGGAAGGGTGGCCCCGGGAGTCAGTTCAAGGAACCGGTACATCTCGTCTGAAAAAAGCCAGATGCCCTTTTCCGCAATGGGTTCAATCATGGCGCGAAAGGCCCCGGACGAAGGTAAAAATCCCGTGGGGTTGTGTGGAAAGTTGACAATGACCAGCCGGGTGTTCTGCTGGATCATACCGGTGAGAAGCGCCGCATCGAAATGCCACCCCTCGCTTTCATCGGGTTGCCACAAGGTGACTTCGCATCCGATGCTTTCCGCCACCGCATGAAGGGACTGGTAGGCAGGACTGGTGCAGATCACGTGGTCGCCAGGTTCGAGAATTGCGTTCATGGCCAGGAAGATGCCTTCCTCAGGTACCGTGACCAACACATCCCCGTCGCCGATATGACGATAGATCCGGGCGATCTCATGTCTCAAAAGGGGATGGCCGGGGCTTTCCGTGTAGGAGAGCTTGAGGTTTTTCCATAACCTCCTGGCTTCCCCGTCCGCCATGTCCAGCAGCTCCGACTGGGTGAGGGCCTCGCAGTCCGATGCCGAGAGCAGGTAGGGTGCCGAAAATTCATGGCGGGCAAAATAGCGTTCCAGCTCAAAAGGGGGAATTCGTCGCATTTCGTTTCCTTCTAGGCAGCTTTATAAAAAAAACTATGAAGTGATCAGTGCCAGTGCCGCCAAAGCGGTCCCGATGCCAATCCACTGCTTGGCCCGCAGCCGTTCGCCGAGTACCCACCATGCCAGGATAACCGTTGATATGGGATAAAGGGAAGAGAGGACCGCCGCCATATCCAGGCGTCCGAACTGGGAAGCCATTACGAAAAGGGCGTTACCCGCCGCATCCAGAATCCCGGTCAGGGCGATGAAAATGAAAGGCCCCTTTTCTGGAATCCGGCATTTTCCGGTGAGGGCCAGTATGGTACCCAGAAGGGTGATGGAGACCGCCCGTGCGGATACCAGCGGCCATAGCACGGCGGTTTCCCCCGCATGGCTGATCAGCACGAAAAACAATCCGAACCCGAGCCCGGCTCCAGTTGGCAGAAGCAGCGCATTCAACCGGATTTTTACACTACCGGCCGGAGAGGAAAGAAACCATACCGCCATCAGGGCCAGGACGAAACCCGCAATTTTGAAAAACTCCGGCATTCCTTCGATGACCCAGCCGTACAGCATGGGCACAACAGCTGTTAACACGGCAGACAGGGGGGCCACGACCCCCATGGTGCCGGTAGCCAGGCCGTGATAGAGGGCACTCAAGCCCGCCGCACCGGCCACACCGGCCAGTCCGCCGTAGACCAAGTGGCGACTGCCGGGAATATTCTCGGCAAAGGCCAGGGCCAGGATCAACATGAGCAATCCTCCCACGATTTGGGAAAAAAGGATCACCCCGAGGACATTTCCCTGTTTGGTGGCGAATCCGCCGGTGAAGTCTCCGGCCCCCCACACCAGGGCGCTTCCCAGACCGCATGTGATTGTCAACGTTTCAACACCCATTTTTTACCGATTTCCCTATAACATCCTTTCGTGTATCACGACTTGAATTATTATATCGGCTCCTGCAAGTAAAATTAATTATTTTTATAATAGATTAGAAATGGTAATAATTTTGAGAGTTCTTTCTATTCTTCAGAGATCCGGACACCTGCCTCGATCTCGCGCCAGCTTGCATACCTGCGGATACCGGCGTTCAGACTTGCCGCCCGATTCCAGGGGCGATCCAGAAGGGCCACCTGAGTGTCCATTTGTGTCGCGATAAACCGCGCCACATCCGAGGAATCCTCCACCGCTATCGAAAATTCCATCCCAGCCAATTCCTCCATGGAGATCACACTTTCCTCGTGGCCCTTTGCTCTTCCGTACTTATCTACCATGAAGAAAGAATGGCAGGGGACTTTGTGTTTTGAAAGCCATTTAAACGTGGCGTCTCGTGTCGAGGGGGGACGCCCCGTGATGATGCAGATTTCGCATCCGGCATCCGCCCACCGGGAAACCGCCTCGACGGCGCCAACAACCGGCTGTAAACGCAGGATATGGTCCGGCTCATGAACCAGTCGGAAGAATTCATCATATTCCCCCTGGGTCAGGGAAAATGATTCTTTCAGATCAAAGGAATGGATCGCTTCAAAAGAGACCTGTTTCCTGAATTTCCGGCGGACCACCTCGGTAAAATAAATGGCGGTTTCGGAGAGCACATCATCCACATCGATATAAATCGGTTTTTCCGGCATCAATGAACAGAACCTTTCAGGATTTAATTTTTATAGCGGCTTCGACGGCCTGCGCTGATTTTCCAGCGGCGTAACGCATACCCCTTTAGCCCGGGTAGTGACCACCGGCTTTTCGAGAGCCTCGGCGCCAGTCGGGTTTCGGGGATCATTGGACGCGGCAATCACTTTCCTGGCCTCGAACGCCATGGTTCGGGAGGTCTTCCCGGATTTTGTAATCCATCCATCCGCTTCGATATAATCCCCGGCAAACACCGGGGCCAGGAACTCTACCTCATCGTAGCGTAAAAACAACCCTTCGTCCCCATCCCGTCGGATCAGCAGTTCGGTCGCTACGTCTCCGAAAAGCGAAAGGATTTTCGCTCCATCCACCAGATTTCCGCCATAGTGGGCGTCACCCGAAGCCATCCGGACGCGAATCATGGGCCTGCGATTTTTTATCTCCATCATCCCATAACTCCCTTGCGTTATGTTGGTTGTTTTCATTCCGTCGATTTTGAATGCTACCCATGGCACAAGCCCTTTGGGATTGCAAGATTTTGCTTTGGGATCGGTACCGCTTTATCCCCCGGTCTTCAAGCTTTAACACGGGTCATGTTATTTTCTGACTCCGGAACGATTACCGCTAATCCTTTTACAAAAAAGGCCCATAACCGTTACAGAACCAATGCCGGGAGATGGGCGGGATGAAAAAGGGTACAGGGTGTTTTTTAGGAGTTGTCATTTTGCTGATGGGTGCCCATGCGTTTGCCCAACAGGGGGTCATCGTCGGGCGCGTCGTGGTTGAAAAACATGTTGCCAGACATATCGGGCGGCACATCGACCTGGTATCCCTGGGACCGGGATCCGGCTGGTTGCGGTTGATCACCAGCGACGGCCTGAGCCCCATCATTTCTTTCGATTCGGTAACAAAAAAGCAGATCCGGGCGTTCAACCGGTTTGCCCTGAGTCTCGATTATCCCTTTCGGACAGAGCTGGATGGCTCGGAACTGTTTATCCGCCACAATCGCAACCGGATGGTCAGTCATCGATTCATCATCGATCCCAAAGCGACCCGGAAACTGAACTTAAACATGCATCGTGACCCGTTACCGTTGATCATGAAAAAGACGAAATCCGGCAAGATTCGTCTTTTTGCCGCCAGACCTGAAGCACCCGGGGATGGAAGACAGGTCCTTCGCAGACCGTCGGACTACCGACAAGCCGGATTCAGGCTGATCCAGAAAGGCTTTGCCGCTCTATCCGATACACCGGATCTGGACACCTCTTTTGTGCTTAAAAACGTCACCATCCGCATTGTTGGAAGCCGTGGCAAGTTCAACAAAGAGGCGGCCTCCCACGGCGACGGCGTTTTGGGGTATGCCACGGCGGACAATGAGATCACCGTACTTGGCAAGCAGGTAGGGGAGAGCATTGTGGTCAACCAGGCGGTGCTGGGCCATGAGTTGAATCACCTGCTTAATTTCGCCAACCTTAACGTCGCCAATCCCGATGACCTGGACGGAATGGGCCTTTAGGATTGCGAAACAAATGTTTTATCCCAGAGCCAATTTCAAAACGTCCTCTAAGATAACCGTAAAAAAACCAGCCTGTCCTTCAGACTAGTCCGGTAAATAACCGTATTCAATTGATTCATCCATCCCATGTGCAGTTCACACCCTGAATCCTGCAACTGGTCACATAACCGTAGTTCCGTTCATAGAAATCCATTATCCTCCAACCCAAGTCAAAAGCGACAATCGACGGGTTATCTCTATCGAAAAGCTACCGTTGTTTGGACATCTGATCAGTCCCACTAGGAGATCGCCATGCATCTAAAATCCATTTCGAGACGTTCTTTCCTCACCATTTCGGCAATGACCGCCGCAAGCCTTACTCTGAATTGGAATCAAATTGAAGCCTATGCCGAAAAAATGGGTTCTAAATCAGATTATCCCACCGTTGTGATCGGAGCAGGGTTGGGTGGACTGGTTTGCGGGGCCTATCTGGCACGGCAGGGAGTACCGGTTACCATTGTGGAACAGCACCATATCCCGGGTGGGTACGCAACCGCCTTCGATCGTGCCGGCGGCAGGTTTAACTTCGAGGTATCGCTGCATGGGACCGCCATCCACGATAACGGTGCTGCGAGGATTCTAAGGGAGATCGGAGTTCTGGACAAGATAGAATTGGTGACCCTGCCCGAGGTTTATCGCCTGATCACACCGAAACTGGATATTGCCGTTCCCCAAAGGGATCCGGAGGCCTATGTCGACTTGTTGGTCCAATACTTTCCCGATGAGGCCACCGGAATTCGGGGCTTTATACGGGAGATGCTCACCATCTCCAAAGAGGTCGATACACTTAGCCGGAACAAGGGCCGTTTTTTCAAACTTTTATTTCCTTTTCAGTATCCCTCCATGTGGAAAGTGCGCAACAAAACACTCTCCAGTCTATTAAAGGAATATGTCCGAGATGCTGAACTGCAGCATGTGATGACGGCCCTATGGGGATATTACGGATTGCCGCCCTCCCGGCTATCCGCATTTTACTATGCCAATGCAACCGGCGATTACCTTCAAAACGGCTCCTACTATATCAAGGGGCGTTCCCAGAGCCTGAGTGACGCCCTTGCAGACGTCATCGAACAGAGCGGTGGTAAAATCTTGTACGACACCCGTGTCGAAAAGATAAGGATTGAAAATGGGACGGCCTGCGGGGTTCTGCTCGAAGAAGGGCAGGAGATACAGGCCCGGGCGGTAGTGAGCAATGCCAGTGTTCCTGTAACCCTCGGCAGGATGTTGCCAAGGGATGCCGTCCCGGAGGACTACCGAAACGCATTGGCTGGATATAAACCCAGTATTTCGAGTTTTATCGTTTGGCTCGGGCTCAATCGGGATATCTCCCGCCGGATCAAATCATTCGGTATTCATGTGGCTTCGGGCCGGGGACCCGAGGTGGATTACCGGTCCGCACTTCAAGGGGGAATCGAGGATCAGTCATTCACGGTCTGCATTTATGACAACCTGTATGCAGGTTATTCCAATCCCGGTACCTCCACGCTTCAGTTATTGGCCCTTTGCGGGTATGAGCCGTGGCGTCGATTTGAAAAAGAATATGCAAAAGGAGATAAAACGGCGTATCACGGGGAGAAAAAAAGATGGGCCGAAATTTTGGTTAAACGGGCGGAAAAAAACCTTATCCCAGGACTTTCCGATATGATCGATGTGATGGATGCGGCAACCCCGCTGACCAACTGGCGATATACGGGAAATCCGGAAGGGGCGATCTATGGGTTCGAGCAATCCATGGATAATGCGTTTATGAAACGGCTCGGCAACCGTACACCCGTCAAGGGGCTTTATTTTGCGAGCGCATGGGGGAACCCGGGTGGAGGATATGGCGGCGTGTTCAGGGGAGGGCAGAGTGCGTTTCTTTCTTTGATGGAAGATTGGGGCGGATCGAGTTGAAATAAAGCAGGGAGCAGAAAAAATGAATGACTTCTCTTATCGCCAATATGACCCGGATCAAGTCGACAGAATTATCCGTTACGCGTTGAAATTAAAGGCCAAAGACACATTGCAGCATGAGGATCTTATGGATCTCATCCATGAGATCGGGTTGGAGAAGGGAGCGGTGGAAGCAGCAATTCAAAAGGTCGATGTAGAAATCAGAAAAGAAGCGGCTTTTCGGAAAAGGTCAAAGCAGCGTAATCTGGCACTGAAGCGGCAATTATCGTTGTTTCTGGTCGTGAATTCTATATTGCTGGCTATCGATGTGTCCACTCCCGGTACCTGGTGGTTTCAATGGCCGGCATTGGGTATGGGGCTGAGCCTGGTGCACCGCTGGCTGAGGTCTCACCCATTTCATTTGTCAAAGGTTGCTGTCGGAAACAGCTGCGGATGAAAATGGATTGATGGTGAGTTTCGATTGTCTTTCAAGGTATTCAGGAGTACATTGGCTGCCGAACCGTACTGATTTCCATCTGCATACCTTACGCAAAATGGCAAAACCGGATTTGCCGCCGGTATTAAATAGCGGGTTCAACCCATAGGGGTTTTGCATTAAGCATGATGATTTCGAAACATCACATCACCGGGAGATCCATCCTCCAATTTTTTCTGGTGACGTTCCTGTTCGACACCGGCATAGCGATTTTCCTGACAGCCATTCAATTCGGTGCCGGATTTTCCGTAAATTTTATCATCTCCCAGTGCATCGGCCTGTCCATATGCGGTTGTGTGGTGGCAAGTCATCGTCTTATCGGCAATGCCGGCCCCCTCCCCAGAACAGTCATTATTGCGGCCGCATTATTGATCGGTACCATCGGCGGGTCCTATCTGGGAGCCTTGCTGGCGGGATTGAGCCCGTCCTTGTTTTTTTCACGCCACAGTATTTTGCAGATGCTGCTTCTCGGGGTAATGTTCGGTGTCATTATCATCTATTTTTTTGCTTCCAGGGAACAGATTGCAGCCGCTCAGGCAGAGGCGTTGGCAGAAAAAATTAAACGCCTCACCATCGAGAAAATGGCTGCAGAGACCAATCTAAGGATGCTGGAGGCCCGGATCGAACCCCATTTTCTATTTAACACGCTTTCCAACATCGTCAGTCTTTTAGAGCGTGATCCCGAAAAGGGTCGGTCGATGTTGAATGATTTCATTCACTATCTGCGGATTTCGCTAACGAAAATCAGAAAAGGGGATACGACATTAGGGCAGGAATTGGAGATGATCCGGGCATACCTGAACCTATTTAAGATCCGGATGGACCACCGTTTGCAGTATCGGATCGAGCTGCCGGAACACCTGAGGTCAACCCCGTTTCCGCCAATGCTGATTCAACCCCTCGTGGAAAACGCCATCAAACACGGGTTGGAGCCGGAGATTGACGGCGGTGAAATCGTCGTCAATGTCAGGGATGAAAATGGATTGGTGCAGGTTGAAGTGGTTGACACCGGCACAAAGTTCAAAGGGGAGTCGGCCACCGGTATGGGACTTGCCAATATCCGTGAACGGCTCTTTTCTCTATATGGGCAGCGTGGGCGGCTCCTGTTGACAGCCCACCTTCCCAAAGGCCTGAAGGCCACGATCGAGGTGCCCCGTGATGCGGATTGATGCCGTCATCGCCGATGACGAAAAAGAGCTAAGGATCCATTTAACAGCAAAACTCGCCAAATTGTGGCCGGAGCTTGTGATCGCGGGGGAGGCGCAAAACGGAATCGAGGCGCTGGAGATGATTGATTCCCTGCAACCCGCCGTCGCTTTTCTGGATATCAAAATGCCGGGTCTGTCCGGTATCGAAGTGGCGCGGAAAATTAAAGCCCCATGCCGGGTTGTGTTCATTACGGCATTCGATCAATATGCGGTTGAGGCATTTGAAGACGAGGCCATCGATTACCTGCTCAAACCCGTTACATCTGAAAGGCTCGAACGGACGGTTAAACGGTTGAAACGACGGATGACCTCTGCGGCGCTCATATCAACAGACATGGCGGCGGCAATGGAACGGCTGATGGCTTCCATATCTACGATGGATAAAGCAGGCAAGCTGAAATGGATACGCGTTCGGCAAGGGGATGCGGTGAGGCTCATTGCGGTTGACGATGTGTGCTATTTCAAGGCGGAAGATAAATACACAGTGGTCAGAACCCGGGAAGGGGAGTCCCTTATCAAAACCAGCATCCGCCAATTGACCGGCGAGCTGGATCCCGATCAATTCTGGCAGATTCATCGGGGAACCATCATCAATGTCCGCAGTATCGCCAAGGTGAGTCGGTCCTTTGCCGGACGCCTCATCGTCAGCCTCGAAAGTGTGC
>Ga0066187_1000309_pt1 | contig 17777 bp, 16 predicted proteins | sample WorMetexBAHAMAS1_FD_58706 | JGI IMG/M metagenome (GOLD analysis project Ga0066187, IMG submission 58706) | Marine gutless worms symbiont microbial communities from Max Planck institute for Marine Microbiology, Germany - Inanidrilus exumae... | ecosystem: Host-associated > Annelida > Digestive...
TGAAACCAATGTAGAAGATTTAGCCTGTAGCAAATCACCCTTATCGAAAACTGCTACATAATTATGTAAGCCTCTAGAAATCCTTTTTGTAAAGATAGGGGGCGCGAGCAAAGGCCTGCCATATTGAATTGGTGCTTGCAACACTTAGTATTACAGTGGATGGAAGATTTGAGCGACCGAGAACTCGAGCGGTTTTTTCTAAGGAAAATAATGCGGGAAAATTTTTTTGCGGTTTTTCTCTATTAGAAAAGACGCTGGCTCGCTACATAGGAATTGCTAATAAGAATCAATTCCAGGGGATCATGCAGGCTATTGCCCACAATTTCAAACGACTGATCAGAGTACAAGATGTTCTTTTTCAGGGGAGTTGAATGAATTTTTCTTACCGGATTTCGTGAAAAAGCACGAAACCCGAAAAAATTCGAAAAGTGAAAACGAGCTTGGTCATAATCTATCTAAAAACTCATCAAACCCTATCAAGGTTTTTGTTGAAGCAGCTGGTTGGTTAGTTCTCAATCCAAAACCCATAATTTCTCAACACCTCACTTAGAGGTCTTCTCGCAAAGAGAAGACTCCTGTTACAAGAAAGTTAACAAACCACCGATTCTAAATACTTCACAAAATTCAAAAAGTAGGGGTTGAAATAAGAGTGGTGTGGACACTCTGGAAAGTCAAATACGACATTTCAGTTTTGCGTCGATACCTCTACCATTCAACTGATGTTGACAACGCAGTAGGAATATGAATATCTTAGCTTCTTTAAAACAAAGAATGAGGGCGTCGGTTAGGTGAAGATCATCCTCCATCATCCACAAATTCCTCAAAATACCGGTAATATTGTGCGCACATGTCATGCGACTGGGGCAGCACTTGTGCTCGTTCGTCCTCTCGGGTTTAAAATCAATGACAGGATGTTGAAGAGGGCTGGGCTCGACTATTGGGAGGGAGTTTCCGTGGTGGTGATAGATGATCTCATGAATTATTTGGAGGGAGAGGTTTCTCCCTTCTATTTTTTCTCTAGTAAAGCCTCTTCCATCTATTCTGAGATCCGATATGACGAAGATAGCGTCCTCATCTTTGGATCGGAGGTGGCGGGACTTCCCCCCCAATATTGCCAGAGGTGGCCAGAGAAATTTCTCACCATCCCCATGAAGGAGGGGAGTAGATGTCTGAACCTCTCCAGTGCCGTTTCCGTAGCTCTTTATGAGGCTTTAAGATCTCAGAATTTTCCATTTTAGCGTCTCGCAAAAATAAAGAGGAATACGGAGATCAACAGACTGAAGATGACCGAGGTGGTGATTGGGACATAGACACGTGTCACCCCCCACGTGAAGACAAAATCACCTGGAAGATTTCCTATCCAAGATAAGGGAACCTTAAGTGTGACGAACACACCGATGACGACCAAGACTACACCCACCAAGATGAGAAACTTGCCCATACAGATTAAGATAGCGCAAATTCTTGAATAGCAGCAGAGTCGCGCAATCCCACCAGTCGATTTACCTCCTTACCATTCTTAAATAAGATCAGCGTGGGCACAGATGTTACACCATAAGTTTTTGCCGATACTTGATTTTTGTCGATATCGAGCTTTGCAAATCTCACCCTTCCCTGCAGGTGAGCAGCCACATCATGTAAAATTGGAGCGAGGGTCCTACACGGATGACACCACTGTGCGAAGCAGTCGAGCAACACAACCTCTTCTCCCTTGAGGGTTTCTTCAATGTCATTATCATTAACGTTAACAATGAGCTCTTCAGTCATCATACCTCCTAATATACTTCTTGTGCCGAGTTTAGAACATCTTTCGATTTATGCCAATATCCTACGCAAGAGCCATTTAAAGGAGTAGGGTTTGGCAGGCCCACATTATTCTCCTCTGCAGAAGGGATATTTCCATATATGTGGGTCACAGTCAAAAATAATGTGATTATTATCATCGTTATTGCGCAGTGGAAAAATTCCCTTAGTCGTTGTGACATCGTTGGGCTTCTGTGTGTTAGTGTCTGGTTTTAGAGACTTTTTTATTTCGTTCGTGCTGCGTGGAAGCACAATCTCTCAAATCCACTTTTTCCCTGGGTGAAGGGAGGTGTCACAGCGCATACTGACCACGACGGGGCGGTTTAGCTGATCTGAACACCTTATCTGTTTGTATTGCAAATCATAAGACAATCCACTGGGGAAAGTTCTTCATGACGATGGATAGTTTTTCACTATCCGCACCGGCGCTGGGTAGTTTTTATGTGGAATAAGTGATTGAAAATAAAGCAATAACGATGGAAACGTGAAATTGGCACACTTTTAGCAACGATAGAAGGGTAAAGGGAGAGAAAATATGGACCAGGAACAAATGTTGAAAAAAATTGCCAAACTTGAGTCTCTTTGTGATCAGCTTCAGTCTGAAATGAATTATCTCGATCAACTACTTTTGGAAGTGGGATTTGAAGAGGGCTTGAAGACACTGAAGTCGGCAGCATTAGAGCTGATTGCGAAAAGGAAACGTTATTAAGCATGCTCTATTGCATCAGAGCGGGATAGGTAAAAAAGAAAAAGTGTATCACGTTAAAAACGTAGTGACAGAAGATGGGGCTTTCGATAGATCTTGTGATGGTGTAGAGGCTTCCATAGATGAGGCCAGCAATGAAGGTGCATAAAAAATAGGTAAGGCTGCAGATGAAACTCAGGTGAAGTAACCCAAATAGTAGGGCAGTGATGCACACGCTGATGCCCCTTCCACCCCTTATATGAACATATTCACTGAGCTCCTTTTGCACGAACCCCCGAAAAAATGCTTCCTGGGGGAGGGTTACCAGAAAAAAATTTGCAATCAACCAAGCCACAGAGATATGAGGAAGTTTTGGATCATATTTAACAAAGCGCAGGTAGAGGGCGAGCATTATCATCACTGCGACACCTAACGCGGTGATGATAATTGTGTAAACAGCAGTTGAACGCATGTACATGCGTGTACGGATCAGCGGGATGGATAGCGCCAAAGGGAAGAGCCCTGTGAAGGGGGTATCGAAATGAGGAAAAAGGGCATATGGGTAGGCATCGCTGCTAATTTGCATTTTTTGACTTAATTTCCAGGCTTGAAATCCTGGACATATGTGCAGAGTCATGGCGATAGATATTAAAAGTACTGTTGAGACGGCGATCAGTCTCGGGATGCCTCTGACGTTCGTTAAGGTCAACAGAAGGTATGTGCCACACAATAGCCCCAACACGGCTAATCCCCACGCATCGATCAAATTTCCGAGAAGAGCAAAGAGGAGGGAGAGAAGGGTGAACGTGCCCCACAACCAGGGCGTTTTGTGGATCCATAGGCTGATTAAAGAGATAATCAGAGCAACAAAAGCGAGTAGATTTATGGGGTGGTGAATGAAGACAAAATAACTAAAAGGCATAGTGTACACCAATTTACGCTATTGCGGCAAAGTTGCATAGACAATTCTTTTATAAGCTACATGGCCACTGTGAAGACCAGGGAAGAGGGGGGGGGGTAGCGTAGGTAGCGAGATACCCTTTTTATTGCAAAAATTTGCTAGACCCGATACACCCATTCTAATAAGGTGGTGTAAAGAGGAATTGTGCTTAGATTAAGGAGCGTCAAATGGTGAAGATGATCCTCGTACTTAACTGCGGGAGTTCTTCGATAAAGTTCCAGCTTCTTGAGCCTAAGTCAGAAAGACTATCTATCAAAGGTGTTGCTGAAAATCTTCAGACCCCCCAAGCCTCGCTACATTTTTCTATTGGAGATGAAATGAGGGCAGAGGAGCAATTGCCCTCCTCAGATTATGCGAGCGCTATCGAGATGATTGCGAGGTTGCTAGATAGGGTTGGGCTAAGCGAAAGAGTGCTTGCTATAGGACATCGTGTTGTGCATGGGGGAAGAGTATTTAATCAGTCGGTAAAGGTCGATCAAGATGTTTTAGACAAAATCAAGGAGTGTAATCATTTGGCTCCTATGCACAACCCCCTCAACGTCCTAGGCATAGAGTTAATGCAACGCAAATTCCCACGTCTGACGCAGGTCGCCGCTTTCGATACGGCCTTTCACCAGACATTGCCGCCACACGCCTATCTCTACGCATTACCTTACGAATATTATACGAAATATGGGATACGCCGCTTCGGCTTTCATGGAATCAGTCATCGCTTTGTGACAATGGAGGCGGCCAAAAAATTGGGAAAACGTTTGGAAAAGAGTTCATGGATCAGCGCGCATTTAGGGAATGGGTGCAGTATCTGTGCTGTGAAGGGGGGAAAGAGCATCGACACCAGTATGGGATTTACTCCTCTTGAGGGGCTGGTGATGGGGCAACGTTCAGGAGATATAGATCCCAGTGTTGTCGCTTTTTTGGTAGATAAGCTTCACTTAGACGTGGGCTCAGTAATTTCTATCCTAAATGGGAGTAGTGGGTTGTTGGGCCTTTCTGAACTTAGTGAAAACATGCAAATTTTACTCAGTCATCGAGATAGCCCACAAGTTCAAGCATCTATCGATCTCTTCTGCTACCGTTTGGCTAAATATATCGCCTCATACATTATACCACTGCAATCTGTGGATGGGGTGATTTTTACTGGGGGGATTGGAGAGAATGCTGCACCAGTACGTGAGATGGTGTTGCGATATTTAGAACCATTAAATCTTAGGGCTTTGGTTATTCCTACAAATGAAGAGCTCCTCATCGCACAAGATGCTGAAATGCTCGTAAAGGGGGAGAGATGAAGCACACTCTTTTGATGGTGCCGGTCGGGTCAGGGACAGGTCTCACCTCCGTCTCGATGGGGCTGACCCAAGCACTTGAGAACCACGGGATAGAGACCTTCTACCTCAATCCCTTTACCGAAGATGAGTTGAATATTGAAAGGGTAGAACATCTGCTCGGCCAAGGTGAGGAGGAGAGCATTTTAGCATCTATCATTTGTCATATTGAGAATAGAGCGATACGAGATGGAGTTATCGTGGTTCAAGGGATGATTTCGAGTCAGATGCACTCTTACGCATCCTCACTAAATTATGAGATTTTTAAAGCGCTCGATGCAGAGGTCATTTTTGTGGTAGCCCCCGGTGGAAATTCTCCAAAAGAGCTCAAGGAGCAAATCAATATTGCAGCAAGGCCCTACGGAGAAATAGGCCACTCTAAACTCATCGGGTGCATGATCAATAAAGTGGGTGCGCCTGTCGACAAGTATGGCAACACCTGGGTTGACCTCTTCGACCCTCCCGAAGATAGCGATAAGGCGTATGCCTTTGGCCATGTTTTTGACATACCCACATTTAAAACCCTGGGCTGTTTTCCGTGGAAGAGGGATTTGATAGCTCCTCGAGTTAAAGATGTGGCCGATTACTTAGATGCTGAGATTATCTCCTCGGGAAGGTTGTATGAAAATCGTGTGAGACTCTTTGCGATGGCAGGGGCCACGATTGAAAATGCCACTTCCTCTTTCAAACCCAACGTGATGATCATTACGCCTGCTGATCGCTGCGATATCATCGTCGCGACCTGCCTATCCTATTTAAATGGTATAAATATAGCAGGGATTCTCCTCACTGGGGGGTATGAGGTTTCCCAAAGTACGATGAGGCTCTGTTACCGCGCTATCGAACAGGGGCTGCCCATCCTCTCGGTAAAAACCGACAGTTTGTGCACGGCATGTTCGTTAAAAAATATAAATATAGGAACTCCTAAGGATGATGTAGAGCGGAATGCGAATGTGAGAGAATTTATTGCCAGCTATATAGACCAGTGCTGGATTAAGCAGCTAGTTCTCACGCACGTCGAGCATAATTTGTCACCACCCGCATTCCGCTATCAACTGATTGAACAGGCGTGTAAGGCGCGCAAACAGATTGTTTTGCCCGAAGGGGAAGAGCCCCGCATCATTCGAGCGGCTGTGCAGTGCGTAGAGAGGGGTGTGGCGCGCCCCCTACTTCTGGGAAACCCCACACGCATTACCCAAATCGCTGATAATAACGGGATAACATTACATCCAAATATTACAATTATTGATCCAGATCCTATACGCGAGGGCTATTTGGAGCTATTGCTCGAGTTGCGCAAACATAAAAGTCTGACCAGGCAATATGCACTCGAAGCTCTCCACTCAAACATTGTGGTTGGGACGTTGATGCTTGCTAAAGGGGAGGTGGATGGTCTTGTCTCTGGAGCTAATCACACCACAGCCGAAACTGTGCGCCCAGCGTTGATGCTTATCAAGACTCGAGAAGATGTAAAACGTGCCTCATCCATCTTCTTTATGTGTATACCCAAACAGGTGCTCGTCTATGGAGATTGTGCGATTAACAAAGATCCTACTGCAGAGGAGCTCGCCAATATTGCCATCCAGAGTGCCGATTCAGCTGAGCATTTTGGCATACCGGCAAGAGTCGCTATGATCAGCTACAGCACTGGTAGGTCTGGAAAAGGAAGTTCAGTAGATAAAGTAAAGAGGGCTACACAAATGGTGAAGGCTTCCCGCCCTGACATCATTGTCGATGGCCCCCTTCAGTATGATGCAGCGTTCAGCGTAGACGTGGCAAATAAGAAGGCCCGTGGTAGCCCTGTGGCAGGAAGAGCTACGGTCTATATCTTTCCCGATCTCAACACCGGAAATACTACATATAAAGCTGTCCAACGTAGTGGTGCTGGGGTCATCTCGATTGGCCCTATTTTGCAGGGATTAAACAAACCAGTGAATGATGTATCGCGTGGTGCACGGATCGACGACATCTTCTATACTATCGCCATTACAGCCATTCAGGCATCCAAAAAGTAAGTAGAGGAAAGAATATTTGGACCAAACTCTAGGAAATGTTATAAGGAACGAAAAGGAGGTCTCAGCCACACCTCATTTGGGGTGATGTCGGTGTGGTGTGGTGGGTTTAGGTCGAGACTTTGCCGGACGCGTTATGGTGAAAAGTTTTTTTAGAATATTTGCGCTTATTGCTCTCATTTGTTTGGCTACAGGGTGTGATATGCACAGGGAAATTATCAGCAATATCGAGGAAAAAGAGGCAAATATCATTCTCGTCTTGCTAGAAAGTAAGGGAATCCCTGCGAGCAAGAAGGTTTACTCTTCCGGAGGTGCTGTGGTGGGGGATACCTCGATAAAGTTCTCGATCGTAGTTCCAGAAAAACATTTTATCGAGTCGATTGCCCATCTTAATAAAAATGGCTTTCCGAGAGAGAGGAGAGTAACTTTACTCGATCTGTTTGCAAAACAGGGGCTCATGTCCTCCGACAAAGAGGAGACAATTCGATACCAGGCTGGTTTAGCTAAGCAGCTCACCAACACTCTTCTGATGATTGATGGAGTGATCGATGCGGATGTACAGATCTCCTTTCCTCCTCAGGAGGTCAGATTTTTTGAGAAAGAGCCGGAGGAAAAGAGGATCACTGCAGCGGTTTACGTGAAACACCAGGGAGTGATCAACGATCCCAATACTCACCTGGAGAATAAAATTAAAAGACTCATCTCAGGAAGTGTTGCTGGCCTCGACATCAACGATGTGACTGTAGTGTCTGATCGTTCACCCTTCACGGATATCACCTTAGATCAAACATCCGAGCTGCTTAAAGGTAGGCCAGGTGAGTATGTCAGCATCTGGTCAATTGTTATGAACAAAGCATCTGTAGGGCGGTTTCGTTTTCTATTTTTTCTCATCACTTTTATTGCTGTTGTTCTAGCTCTTGTTTTGGGGTGGTTCGTTTGGAAGTTTTATCCCATCCTCAAAAAGGAGAAAATATTGGGCAAGCTGTTTAATATCACTCCGTTCTCGAACCTATTCAAAAAGCCTCCATCCCCTCCGGATGAAGGAGAGCACTGAAGAGGTTGGTGTTTAAAATTAGAAAAATAGCTGGAAATGTTGCTCAATCGTCAAATAGAAGTGGAGTGTGATTAGATGTTATGAATACCACCTCTTGGATAGCCTTCTGCGCTTTGTTTGAAAAGTGTGAGCTAAACAAAAGGGCTGCGTTGTTGCGCCACCTTTCGCCCGAAGAGCAAGAGATAGTTCAGAGGACTATTCCCCCTCAGGAGCACCCGTTTGGTGCGTGCCTCTCTACTGAGCAACGTGTAAGTCGTGTCCACTATTCTTGGCTGATTTCCTTTTTGGAGCCTCTTTCTAGCAGGGACAGAGTGCTCGTTCTCTCCACCTTAAATCAAACTCAAGCAGAACAACTCCGACGTCACTTTGCTATACAGGAGGCCTACTTTCCGATCAGTTCTCACGGGAAGAGTTACCTACTAACCACTATTTTTTATTGGCTGATCGCCGATCAAAGGGAGTTTGTACCCATGGAATTTTTGCCTCAACACCCCTTAAATCGCCTCTTGAGCCTGTCGAAATCCCAGCTGCAGACGTTGGTAGATCACTTGGGTCTGCGTGATTTGTCCAGAGAGCTAAAGCGGGTAGTCAAAGCCGAGCACGTAAAGAAAATTCGCAAGGTGTTATCTAAGTCCCAGCAAGAGTATCTCCAATCTTTGCTCAAAGAGAAGGAGCCTATTTCGTTTGCTCGCATCAACCTAGATGTCTGGGATGGTGATGGAAGAAGGCTTAAAACCATGTTGCATTATCGTGGTTTTAATCGTTTAGCAAAAGCCCTTTTCGGATGTCATCCTTCCCTTTTATGGCATATTTGTCGTACCCTGGACACAGGGAGGACGAAAATTTTAAGAAAATTGTTCACTGATGTTAACAATGAGCGGGTGCAGGGTCTATTAGTGCGGCAGGTCCTTGATCTTGTTCCTATGGTGTGAAATAGATAGATGGGTAAATATTTTTCGTTAATTTATTCTGGGGAGGTTCATGAGGAGACTGAAAATTTAGAGGATAGGGTAATCTCTGCCCAAGAATTTGGTGCACTTCTCGACGCTCACTCTGTCCTAGAGCTTGCTAAAGAGGATATGAGACTTTACATAGAAAAAAACAAAGAGGAGTGCGCAGAACTGGCCAAAAAAGCAGAGGAGGCTGGTTTTAACCGGGGCCTGACAGAATTCAATAAACAAATTTTACTTTGTTCGGAGCGCCTTAGACAGATAGAACATGACCTTCAGAAAGCTTGCTTACCCCTGGTACTTAAAGCGGCACAGAAAATCGTTGGGCGAGAACTAAAGACACATCCAACCACCATCGTAGATATCGTAAGACAGTCCCTAAAATCTGCCACAAATAATTATCATATCCACATATTTGTCTCTAAACAAGATCTAGAGATCTTGAGTGAAGAAAAAAATGAGCTTAGGGCGATGCTCGAACATGCACAAATATTTAAGATCGAAGAGAGAGAGGATGTAACACCTGGGGGGTGTATTATAGTGACAGAAGCGGGTATAATCAATGCGAGTTTAGAGAACCAGTGGCGAGCGCTCGCAAGCGCCTTCGCGCAGTTTAAGTTATAACTGTGAGGATAGGATTTATGGTCAGAAGGGCATCATTCCTCTTGTTTCTTCTCCTCTCCTCTATTTCACTATATGCGCAGGGGGAGAAAAGGGCAGATACAGCCGCTGATAAAATTTCTCAATTGGAGCAATGGGTACACACCCAGGAAGAGGAGGCAAAGAGACCTAACGTGATCGTTATGATTGCGGTGATCGCCTTCGTCGCTCTACTCCCTTATGCTGTGATCCTCTTCACCTCATTCTTAAAGACTGTCATCGTCCTCTCACTCCTCAGAAATGCCTTAGGCGTACAACAATCACCACCCAACCAGGCGATTACCGGGATAGCTCTACTCATGAGTGTTTATGTGATGTTCCCCACGGGCCTTGCTATGTACAATGCTGGAAGTGATTATATCACCAAAGAGGCCCCTGCCGCACTTTTTTCTCAGGGCACTGCTTTCTATATCTACAATGTGATAGATCGGGTCAAAGACCCACTAAAAAAATTCATGATGATGAACATGTCTGCTGATCATCAGCGAAGCTTTTATCGGTTGGCTTACAAGAGCATGCCCCAAAATGCGCAGATCAATCTGAAGGCTGATGACTTCATCGTTTTGGCTCCCGCATATATTACCTCGCAACTGAAGGGGGCCTTTGAGGTGGGCGTTCTCATCTACCTTCCATTTTTTGTTATTGATCTCGTCACTTCAAATATCTTGTTGGCTATGGGAATGATGATGTTATCCCCACTAACTATCGCTCTTCCATTAAAACTCCTACTCGTCGTGATGACGGACGGGTGGACTCTAATTATCCAGGGGCTTGTACAAACCTATAGGCAGTTGTAATTTAAGGAGATGGGTTTATGTATCAATCTGAAATTTATCAACTTTCCTACCAAGCGCTTCTGTTAATTCTCATTCTCTCTGCGCCCCCGATTTTAATCAGCATGTCTTTGGGGCTGTTCGTCGCGATTTTTCAAGCTGCTACGCAAATTCAGGAGCAAACCCTCTCTTTCACCGTGAAATTGATTGCTGTGATCATGACACTCATCTTCATGGGCGGGTTTTTAAGTGCACAAATCATGCAATATGCAAGTACGATCTTTGAGAACTTTTTTAAATGGCGTTCGTGACTATTTTGAAAATCTATGCTTAGGTTGTGTTCTACGGCGCATTAGCTCATTTTAAAAGAGACACATGGACTATCTCGATCTTTTGACCCACCTCCCAAATGTTTCCATCTGGGGGGTAATCTCTGTCTTCTTTCTCATCCTCACCCGCCTCGTTCCCATCATGATTATGGCGCCATTTCTGGGGGCAAAATTAGCTCCAGGCATCGCTCGTATGGGCCTAACTATCGCTCTTACCATAATTTTTCTCCCATTCGTCTCCGTCAAGCTAACTGCTCCCGTCTTATTCGACTGTGCTTTCATAGGGTATGCCCTGAAAGAGTTGCTTATCGGGTTTTTCTTGGGATTTATGATTGCTATACCGTTTTATACGGTTCAAAGTAGTGGAATTTTCATTGACTACTTGCGGGGAGCTTCTATCATGCAAGCGCAAGATCCATCCATGCAGACGCAGGCATCTTCCATCGGCATCCTATATAACTACATTCTCATCGTTATCTTCTTTCAGGTCAGTGCCCCCTTCATCTTTTTCGATGCTATTTTGCTCTCTTTCGATGTCGTTCCGGTCAATCATTATATTAATCCTGCATTTTTTGCTCCTAACAGCCCCTTTTGGGAAAATGGAGTGGATATCATGAATCAGATTGTTACTATTGCTATTCAGTTGGCCTCCCCCTCAATTGTCGCAATTCTTATGGCAGAGATGTTCCTCGGCATTGCCAACCGTCTATCGCCTCAGGTTCAAATCGCCTTTCTGGGGATGTCCATTAAATCTCTGCTAGGGTTGGCACTGCTGTGGGCTGCTTGGTTTTTTATCTTAAAGCAATTCAGCAAACACTCCTACGACTGGGTCGAGATGGTGAATAGGATTATCTATTACATGAGGGTGTAGAGGGCATGTAGCGGGGTTATTTTGAGTTTAAGAGGGTTCATTGAGGTGGATGGCACCTTCCCTTTTAAGTATCTCAACTACCTCCTGCATCAGAACTTTTTTCGCCTCTCTCGACAGTAGAGATTGTCCCTGTTTTGTCTCCAAACAAAGATCGCTATTAGGTGTGGATCTATTTTTGAGCTGAAAAAATGAGAGAAGGCCCTCCTTCCCATGCGGCACAATATCGGACCAGCCTTCCTCCGTCATTGAAAAAATTTCTGGGATGGGCCAATGACTTTTCTCATTATTTTTAAATGTTTTCTGCTCTTTTATGAGTCTCCACTGCGCCTCTAGAGAGGGCACTACATATAGGACATCCTCCTCCTCGCCCGCAGATGGGGTAGATTTAGACAGGAATGAGCTACTTTCGCCGAATTGTTGAATGTCGTGAAAGGCGGCGCGTACGAAGGCGTAGAGTCGGTAGGTGGGATAAAATCCATTTAAGTTTTCATAGCGATCGGTAGGTAATATACAGCCCTCTTTTTGCACGTCATTTTCAATAGTTTTTAAGAGGGTGGAGTAGACGAGGCGCCCCACCTCCTCTCTCACCTCCGCGAATGGCTTCCATTCATTTTTCTCTGTCTTAAATAGAGATGGGTGGGCGTAACGTAGCCTGGTGTAAGCCTCTTTCAGATGCTCGTCGAGCATGGCATCTAGAATGCCTCGCTCATTCGCTTGAGCAAAAGTGAGGATAGTTTTATCCTCATCACGATCTAGAACCCGAAAACGGTAGTAAGTCTCTCCATTTGAGGTAAACATCTCGAGTTGTTTGCAGGCACCAATGGCCTCGGGATCGTTGCATAAATTTTTCTTTAATGCGGCTTGCGAGAAGAGGGATTTGAGTGGCTCATTTGAAACAACTCCATCAAGGGGAGGATATTTTTCGCTAGATGAGAAGTTGAGCTCTCGTTTATTGACATAACTTTCATCTAGGGCTGATTGGATCCATTCGGGATGGAGAGCAACAATTTGTTTCCTAGAAAAACGATCCACCTTTTGTCGCGTTGCAGGGTCAAGTTCTTCGAGGGCGGCAAAATATCCTTCAGCATCCTCCACTTTTTTCAGAGAAAGGGCGTGAAAGTTCTTTGCTAAGAGCTCATAATTCTCTTTTTCCAGCTGCCATTTCCACATTTCCTTCATATTGACGTTGAGAGCTACCCGCTCCTTTTCTACCTCTGCTACCTCGACGAGAAAACGTTCTCGAACAAGCTCGGGATGTATTTTTTCTACTTCGTGAACCGACGCAAATGTTCTGGGGAGCATCAAAGGTTCCGCGCTACTATCAGAGACGGCATTTAGATATAGTTCGAGTTTCATCATCGAGTTGAAGTCTTTAATTTCAAGCGCTTTGGGGAGGTGATATAGTTCTACCTCAGCCGTTTTAGAGGCGAATTTGTGAAAAAGTTGATAGACATGAGGATCGACAAATACAGCTCCCCCGACATCTTCGAAGAGCCGCCTAAAGAGCATCACCTTTTGCCACACTTGCACAGCAGAAGTTTCACTCATGTTAAGCTGCAGGAGCTGGTTTTGCCATAGTGAAGAGAACTCTCCTTCAGAGATATTCTCTCTACGTCTCTGCGAACTGAACGACTCATGCCCATTGCGCATGAGACCTGCTCGCGCCTCTTCATAAGAGACCTTATATCCACGCTGTTTTGCTAGGAGAGAAGCATTTGTGATAAACTGTGCGGAGAGCTCTAAGAAGCGCGGCCCAAACCAATCTTCCGCAGTACGACAGTTGAAAAGGTTGAGATTGACTCGGTTGAGTTCGGGGTCCGGCTCTACCCATTTATGATGTCTTTGTTGCAGAGTTAAATATTCACGAAGGATTCTGGGGGGGAATAAGGCTTCTCCTAAGTACAGGTCCACTAATAAGTTAAATGTCTCCATGTTCATCTCTTGGGTTTCTTTAAGGAAACGGTCCACATTCATTTTTTGTTTGGGTAGTGCCTGGGCCAAAAGACTTTCCACACTAATGAAGGGAGCGCTAGGATGGCAGTAAGGACGAAACAGCCTATGCTTTTCCATACGCTCCGTGAGTTCATCCTTGAGTTCATCAAAATATGCACGTGTGAGATGCTCTCCAATTCCACTCATAAGAAGGTCTTTTTTTATCACGCCATCATTAAGTAAGTTAGGCATAATCCCTCTTTCCGCTAGAGTGGAGTCATCGCGATCACTCCATAAGAAACGAACCATTTGATCTATTTCGAAACGCATGAGCCTCGAGCCATCTATGGACGCCCCAATTGGGAAGTCTTTGAGCTTTGCGGGGGCGAACAGAGTGTGATGGGTGCCGAAAAATAAAAAAGAAATTATGATGACCACCGCAACTGCGATGAAAAAGTAACGCTGGTACCTGCGAAAAAATTCTAACATCCCAAAATCTATCAATCCAGAAGGGCACCATCGTAGCAAACCCCCCTAGTTTACCGCAATATTCCCAAGAGAGGCAATTGCAAAGCAGTAGGTGTCAGATAGGTAGCAGTTGTTAGGTAAGGTCTTGCTTTAGTACACAGTTTCATGCTTAAAATACTTCTTGCTGCCCTGAAAATTTTTATTCCTGAATGGACGGCATCTTATTAACCCGTTTCCTTTTCCTCATCATTTGCTGTCTTACTCTCTTATATCTCCCATCTGCCGTCCGTCTCTTCTCCATCATAGGTCCTATATCTATCCCCATCTCACTCAACCTTGCGTCCAGCAGCTCTCTTCTCATCCTCTTAAGTGATGCTATCCGCCACATATCTTTTAGCTTTTTCCTCATCTTCTTCACTGCGCCTACCACCCCTTTCTCTTTCGCCTTCTCAGCGTGCTCCTCTTCTGCCAGCCTCCTCGGCCCCTCAGCGCGTTCGCCCATTTCCTGTTCCATTGGGGGGGAAGGTAATAGGCTTGTACGAAACCACTCAGGAAAGTTAAAAAGATGTTCTGCCAATTTTCTTGCAGTTTCAATGAGCATGGATAATAGGTGGATACTAAAAAAGTAGCATTCTCTAGCTCTTTTCATAAAAGCAGGGAAAATAACCGCACGTTGAAAGATGTCAGAAACTCGAGAGTGGACTTGATTTCTCCGCTCCCAGTTCAGATTTGCATAGAGATGATTATAGGAGTAGACGCAACATTCTGGTAGCAAATAAGTCATGCCAGTCGCGGCACCCACAGCAGACAAGATCATCAATCAGAACCAATATTCATGTTACTTTGAATCTTTCATTGTATGTTGCCTGGAGAAATATGCAAACTAAAATATTGATTTGCCAACCCTTCCTAATCAGCATCTGAGTAGAACATGTCTCATAAATAGACTCAAAGCCTCTGCTCACCCCTTTCTGTTTTACACTGATTTTTCTTAGGGGCCCTGCTTCCTTACAGAGCTACTTTTTCCAAAAATCCTCAATCTCTTCTAGAGATTTTGCTTTCGTTTCGGGAATTTTTGCCTTTACGAAGTAAAGGCCGAAGGCCCCGATGAGGCCATAAAGCCAGAATGTGCCAGATTTCCCTAAGATATTGATGAGATTTAGGAATGTGGCAGTAACGATGAAATTGGATACCCAATTGATACAGACGGCCAGCCCCATGGCGCGCCCACGAACATGGAGTGGATAAATCTCTGAATTTATAAGCCATCCTATCGGGCCCAAGCTATAGGCAAATGATGCAACATAGGCAAAAAGGGTGATCAGACAGATCACTCCCGCAAAGACTTTAGAGACCTCTTGGTAGAAACCCATACCCAAGATCAGCAAGCTGATTACCATCCCTCCGAGGCCAAAATAGAGGAGAGGTTTTCTTCCCATTTTGTCTATGAGGAAGATTGCGACAAAAGTCATTAGGACATTAACGATTCCAACCAAAGTTGTCGCGACAAGGGCCGCCTGGTTGGATCCGAATCCAGCAAATTTAAAGATCATGGGGGCATAGTAGATGATTGTATTAATTCCAGTAACTTGTTGAATAATAGTGATTCCAATGCCTGCGATGAGTGCGGGGCGTATTTTTTTTGAAAGAAGGTTGGTGAAGGAGACATGTTGTTGGCCGATCATCTTTTCGATATGCGCGATTTCCAACTCCGCATCCCTCTTTGTTCCTCGAAATTTCTGCAAGATGGAGAAGGCCTTTTCCCTGTTCCCAATCTTTGTCAGGTGCCTAGGGCTTTCGGGGAAAAAGCACATGATTGCGAATTGAAAAAGGGAGGGGATAGCTGCTAGAATGAACATAATGCGCCATGATTCAGATTTCAAGAACGCTAACCCTACGAGGTAAGAGGATAAAATGCCGATCGTGATTGCAAGTTGGTTGATGGAGACTAGGGCCCCACGGATATAACGAGGAGAGAGCTCTGCGATATAGAGCGGGGATGTTGTCGAAGAAAATCCAATTGCGATGCCCAAAACAAAACGCCAAATGATGATCTCTGTTACTGACCGCGACAAAGCGAGGCCAATGGCGCTGACTGTAAAGATGATACTTGAAGTGAGCACGGTGTTTTTTCGTCCTAGTTGATCGCAACAGGGTCCTCCTGAGATGGCACCCAAAATTGCACCTAACGAAACCATACCGATGATCAACTCTGTTTGCATTGTAGAAATAGGGTACTGATCCCTGATATAGAGGATGGCTCCGGAGATTACCCCGGTATCATATCCAAATAAAAACCCTCCAATCGCTGCCACTGAGCTGATCAGTATGAGCAAAAACTGCTGCTTTCTACTCTCTCTAGTCATAACTCCCTTTTCCTGAAAAGCTGGATAAGAGTCAAATCATTTTTGTGAGGAGTATGTGCGTTCTAGAACTATTAATGCGTATTAGCTTCAGTAGGCTTTTGCGAAAATTACGCGACAGCCGCTTTTTTCTCCAGTGAAGGGGCAGGTGCCCCCCTTCTCTTCCCGGTTCATTGGGATGGATCGAATGGAGACGTTGAGCTCCCTCTGAAGCATCTCTTCTACAGAGGTAGCTCCAGACCAATGTGCAGAGACAAAGCCCCGCTCTTTTTTGAAAAATTGGTAGAACTCTTCTTTCGTATTGATCTCGCGTGAGTGTGCAGTACGAAAGCATTTAGCTTTTTGGAAAAGCTCTCGTTGCATCTCTTCGAGCTGATCGACAACGCTGCACACAAATTGCTCTTCAGACTGTTTTTCGCGCTCTTTATGACCCCTAGTTCTCTTTGTGATGGTGAGAGTGTTTTCTTCAAGTTCACAAGGGCCAATCTCAACACGTATGGGCACACCCTTTTTGATCCAAGACCATATTTTTTCGCCACTTCTCATATCTCGCTCATCTATAATCACTTCGAGTGGGCAATCCATGTAAGAGAGGGCTTTTAACTTTTTTTTCAATTTGTGGCAGTAATCATATGTTCTCTCTTTGGAGGCGGGGTGGTGAACGAGGGGGATGATCACGATATGTACCGAGGCGATTCGGGGGGGTAAGATGAGTCCGTCATCATCGCTATGTGCCATGATCAGGCCCCCTATTAAGCGTGTTGAAACACCCCAAGATGTGGTCCAGGCGAGCTCTAATTTTTCAGCGCTATTCTGGAAAGTAATGTTGGAAGCTTTGGAGAAATTTTGCCCTAAAAAATGAGAGGTACCCATCTGCAGGGCTTTTCCATCTTGCATCATTGCTTCGATAGAATAAGTCGCTATGGCTCCGGGAAAGCGTTCACCCTCTGTTTTTTCTCCCTTGATTATGGGGATTGCCAAGATGTTTTCAGCAAAATCTCCGTAGAGGTTGATCATGCGAAGCGCCTCTTCTAGCGCCTCCTCTTTGGTTGTGTGTGCCGTATGCCCCTCCTGCCAGAGGAACTCGGCGGTACGCAAAAATAGCCTTATACGCATTTCCCATCGGAACACGTTGGCCCATTGGTTGATACGCAATGGTAGGTCACGATGGGATTTAATCCACTTGGAGAACATCTCCATAATGATCGTTTCTGAGGTGGGACGTATAACTAGTGGTTCCTCCAGCTTGCCATTGAGCGTAAGTTTTCCCCCCTCCCCCTTCGTCAGTCGATGGTGCGTGACGATGGCGCACTCTTTGGCGAATCCTTCGACATGGGTTGACTCTTTTTCTAGGTAGTTGAGAGGGATAAGTAGAGGAAAATATGCATTTTGGTGGCCTGCGGCTTTAAGTCGTTTATCTAAAAAGGATTGAATCTTTTCCCAGAGTGCGTAACCCCAAGGCTTGATCACCATACATCCACGTACTGGAGAGTGTTCTGCGAGTTCAGCGGATTTGATAAGTTGCTGATACCACTCTGGAAAATTTTCTTCGCGGGTGGGGGTAATTGCCTTCCTCATTGGGAAAACTCCTTTT
>Ga0066187_1000311_pt1 | contig 17736 bp, 5 predicted proteins | sample WorMetexBAHAMAS1_FD_58706 | JGI IMG/M metagenome (GOLD analysis project Ga0066187, IMG submission 58706) | Marine gutless worms symbiont microbial communities from Max Planck institute for Marine Microbiology, Germany - Inanidrilus exumae... | ecosystem: Host-associated > Annelida > Digestive...
CAAAACCGGGGAATTTTAAGTTGCCGATTATGGGGAAATTTAAGTTGCCGTTGACAGGGCGTTGAAAATACCGGTCTGGTAGCCAGAGGCGATGGCGGCACCCGACGTTTTATCCGGTGCCGAAAGGGTGTACCATCGTAGGCAGACACGTGCCGGTTCGGCTCGTCCGCCTCCGGTGCGAAGGTTTTGTTTTCCGCAAATGGAGGTTGATCATGCGAACGCTAACTTGTGCCGTCGCCGCCCTGGCGCTTCTCCTGATCGCGGCCGGGCAACCCGCCGAGGCCGGCCGGTACCACATGAAAGCCTACACCGTCGAGGGTGCCTTTTCAGACGTCCGCCAGGACGTGCTCGACGCCATCGTCAATCGCGGCTTCGTCCTCGATTTCGAAGCCCGCATCGGCGACATGCTGAAACGCACGGAAGGTGATGTCGGCGCCAAGACCTCGGTTTACGGCGACGCCACCATGCTGATGTTCTGCTCGGCCAAGTACTCGCGCGACGCCATGATCGCGGACCCCATGAACATCGTCTTCTGTCCCTATACCATCAACGTTTTCACACTGGCCGACAAACCGGGCACGGTCCATGTCGCCTATCGACGGCCGTTCGCCGGCGGCTCCCTGGCCTCGCGTAAGGCGCTCTTGGTGATCGAGGAACTGCTCGACGGCATTGCCCGCGAAGCGGTCGGACAGTAGTACAACATCGGCGCCGGGGCAGGCCTAACCTGAGTTCGACAAGGCGGCCCGGCCGGATGCGGCGTTGGCTTCAGAGATCGGCAACGTGAAATGAAAACGGGACCCTTCGCCGGGTGCGGAGTCGACCCAGATTTTCCCGCCGTTCATTTCGACCAGTTCCCGGCACAGCGGCAACCCGAGTCCGGTGCCGATCTCGCCTGCCGTTCCCGGCGTCGTCGTCTTCCTGTCGATGGCGAAAATGGAGGCGGCCGTCTCCGCTGAAATCCCGATGCCGGTGTCGCTGACGGTCACCCGGACCCTATCGCCATCGGATCGCGACGTCACTTCGACGGAACCATCGGCGGGCGTGAACTTGATGGCGTTGGTGATCAGGTTGCGGACGATCGTGTTGACCATTTCGACGTCGGCGCGGGCGGTCGCGTCGGTGATCTTGTTGCTGAGCACAATTCCTTTTTCAGAAGCCGTCGGCGTTAGAAGATCGACACTCACTTGCGCGAGCGCGTGCAAATCGAGGTCTTCCGGCTCGAAGGTGACACCGCCCATCTGCAGGCGCGACCAGTCGAGCAGGTTGTGCAGAAGCTCGAACACCCGCACACCCGCCTCGTTGACGTCCGTCGCATACTCGACCAGCTTTTCGCGGCTCATCGTGTCGGCCGCCTGCGCCATCATATCGGTCATGCCGAGCAGGGCATTGAACGGACTCTTCAGGTCATGGGAAATGATCGAGAAAAGGCGGTCCTTGACCGCGACCTCTTCACTCAATCGATCGTTCAGGTTAGCCGTTTCCCGGGCCAGCTTGACCATCGAAGCCGCTTGCTCTTCGAGTTGGGCATTGGCGATGTCCAGCTCTCGGACGCGCCGGGCCACCTCTTCGTGGCTCTGACGCAGCTCTTCTTCCTGGCGGACGCGTTCGGTAATGTCGCGAAAAGCGACGACGGCTCCGGTGATGACGCCGTCTTCGATGATCGGCGTGCTGACATATTCGACCGGAAAGCTCGACCCGTCCTTACGCCAGAGCACCTCGTTGTCGACGCGGCGCGTCTCGCCATCCTGCAATACGGCGTAGATCGGGCATTCCTCGCGAGGATAATGGCTGCCGTCCGGCCGCGTGTGGTGGAGCACGTCGTGTTGCGGCCGGCCGATCAATTCGTCCGGCTGCCAGCCGATCATCCGGGTCGTCGCCGGGTTGGCGAAGGTCGTCCGCCCTTTCCTGTCGATCCCATAGATGCCGTCGCCGGTCGACGCGAGGATCAGTTCGTTTTCCTTCAGGAGGTGGGCGATCTTTCTCTCGGCCTCGTTACGCTGAGCGATTTCGCGCTCCATGGGAACGACCGCGGTTTGGCGCAGGATCAACCACAAGGCTACGCCCATAACGGCGGCGAGCAAGGTCGAGAACCCGGTCAGTTTCCAACTCAAGGCCCGGACCGATTGATCGACCGGCTCCTCGCCATGGGCGACCTCGATGGTCAACAGGGGTTCGCCGCGGTATTTGACGATCTCGGTGTGGGAGATGTGTCCGCCCCCAGCGTCTTCCTTGCGATAATCGACGAGGACGAAACCGTTGGCGGCGACGGCTTTGACGCCGAGGATTTCGGTATTCGATTGGGCCCATCGGAGCAGGAATTCCTCGACCGTCGCCAGATCGTGTTTTAGGGCGGCTTCGCGCACCACTTTCGCCATCAACGCGACTTCATGGTCCATGTGTTCATGGTAGGTCTTCGCGAGGGCCTCGCGATGGTCGACCTGGACCAGGTAATTGTTTACCGCCAGGAAAAGGAGCAGGGCCGCCAAGAACGGCAACAGGCCCGGGTACATCCTCATGGCGGCAAGCATCTTCATGGGTCGCTCACCCTCTCCCCCTGAGGCCTGCGAGGATCTTGCGGAGATGGTCGAGGTCACCGTCGTTTGCCGGCACGAGAGCAGTTACCGAGGGTTTTATGGCCCGAAGAACGGCAACGCCGTCGGCCGATTCGTGAATCCGCATCAGCGCCGCTTGCAGCTTGTTCCGTGTCGCATCCGGCATGTCGGACCGGGCCACCAAAACATGGTTGGCGATCGGCGCCGTCCAAGTCAGGACCCGCAATCCTCGGTTTTCCTGATTGCGAAAAACGCTCTCCTTGACGGCGCCGGCATCGAACATGCCGCTGAGCACCGCCAAACCGACAGCCTCGTGGTTCGGCAGGTGTTCGAATCCGGCCAAAGACGCCTTCGGAGCGCCGGCCGAAATCAACATGGACCAAGGTACCAGATGGCTCATGGTCGAGCTTTTGTCGCCGAAGGCGAAACGTTTGCCCGCGAGATCCTTGAGCACCTTCACGGGACTGTCGTGGCGCACCACGATGGCGCCGCGGAAAGTGGTTTTGCCGCCCACTTCGAGCTGGGCCAGGATCGGTTTGGCGCCGTGGCCGTCGACCACGCGGACGTAAGGCACCGGCCCCAGGTAGGCAATGTCCCGTTGGTCGTTGCCGACGGCTTCGATGTGAGCCTGATAGTCCTTGGCGATTTCAATACGCACCGGCTGGCCGGCAACGTCGGACAGGTAACCGGTCAGCGGTGTAAAGGTCTCGAACAACTTGTCGGCCGGCATGAAGGGATGGACGCCGAAAACCAACTCTTCGCTGGTCAGGCCCGGCCGCGCGGAAAAGACCGACACGATACCGATAACGGCTCCTATCAAAACGGATCGCACGCGCATGCAGAAGCTCCATCCGAGGCGTCCACACGGACTTCCGGCCGCGCCGGCCACCAGGTGCATACCCGGGAATTCTACACCGGTTCGATGTACGGAATTACGGCGAACCGTTGCGCCATTGTTAACGGTGATGAACGAATACTTCGTGCGGCCGGATTCCGCCTTGTTCTTACAGCCGATCGGGCTGCCGAAATGGCTCGGCGGGAAGGACCGCCAGTTATGATTACAGCCCCCTTTTCAGGGTATCGTCGGACCCGGGTGATCGGCGAGGCTCTTTTTCATTTCCGCAGGCTTCGGTATGGCCGGGTCGCATCCGACCCACGAGACGACGATGGCGACGCCGATGTTGGCCGACGAGACACCCAGGTACGAGACGAAATGGGTCGCTTCCTCGGTCTTGGCCGCCGGCGGGTCCGCTTAGAAGTCCATGCCGGCCCGGCCGAGGATGACGAGGTTATTCTAAACGATATCCGCGAATTCGGTCATGCGGCAGACTCGTGGATGGCCTGGCGCTCCAATCACATCAGAAATAGAGGAAGTCCAAGACCTGGTTGAGCCGGCCGGAACGCTTTCCCTGGCTTCGCCACACCTCCAGCGACACGTCTCCGGTGCGAAACTCCCGGTACAGGCTGTTGTCCTGCATGTGATGGAACACCGAGGCCCAGTTCGGGTAGGGCTTGAACCAATCGGCGTAGCGGGCCCGAAGTTCGTTCAACACCGGGCTCTCGCCGCGCAGGCGGCGCTCCTGGTCGCGGGCCAGGTTGCGGGCCGAGCGGTTGATGAACTCCGGCGGCCTGGGCGTGATCAGGATCAGTACGGATTTCTGGAAATCCGTCGTGCCGGCCTTGGAGAAGAAGTACTGAACGACGGGCGTATCCTGCAGACCGGGGACACCGTCGCGCGTACGCTCCGTCTCCTTCTCGCTCATTCCACTGAGAATCAGGGTTTCGCCGAAATCCATGACGACGTTGGCGTTGACCTGGGTCTTCGAGGTGTCGATGCGGAAGGTGAAGTTGACCGATGTCGTGTTCGGCGTCGTCAGGAAGGTCCGCTGGGCCTGTACGGCCATCTTGATCTGGTTGTCTTCGAGGACCTGCGGCGTAATCGTCAGTTTGACGCCGATCTCCTTGTCGATGTTGACCGCCTCGCCGTCGCCGCCGGAGACGGCCGCGGCGTTGATCTCGACACCCGAGAAGAACTCGGAGGGTTCGCCGTTCAGCGCGACCAGCGTCGGCCGGGCCAGGATCTCGTTGCGCGTGTTGTTGGCGTTGAAAATGTTGAGGCTGTATTCGACCGACGGCACGGTCATGCGGCTGACCAAGGACTGAGTCAGGGGCCCTCGGGTCCGCGAATAGGTTCGCGTGAATTCGATGGCGTTGGTTGTGCTGGTCGGGATGCCGAACTGGAGTTTGAGACCGTTGAGCAGGTTGACGCCCTTCGATGTCGTATTGCTCTCTTCCGTGCGGATGATGACCACGTCGACGATGACCATCTGGTTTTCGTCCGGCGCCGCCGGTCCCGACGCTGCTGGCGCGACAGACTGCCGCCGTGTTTCCGGCTGATCGACGAGCAGTTGGGCCGGTACGACCTTAGCTGCGTGTGTATGAAATCGTTGCCAGTCGCCGACCCGGGATTCGATAAAATTGGCCGTGCGGTCGTCACCTTTTTGTTGGCGGCAGAGGGACAGGAAGGCTTCGGCCCGGTCCGGATGGCCGAGCGCCGCCATCACCAGAGAAGAGGCCTGCAGCACGCTGCCGTCGGTCGCGTATCCGGGCACTTCCCGCAGGCGCGCCAAGGCACCGGCGGCGGTTTCAGGATCCTGGTTGTAATAGGACGCCATCGCCAGGTTGTAGAGAACATCCGGATCGTCCGGCCTGTAAAAGGCGGCCTCTGCCAGGTTGTTTTGCGCTGCCGCGAAATCGCGCCGGTCGAGATTGAGGAGACCCAGTTGATGATGCGCCTGCCAGTTCGTCGGATCGAACCGGATCGCCAGGTTGTATCCCTGCTCGGCCAGCGGCAGTTTCGACTGGTCGCCGCGCTCGGCCATCTGGTGATAGACGAAGCCGTTCAGCAACTGCAGGCGGGAATCGGTGATCTGGAGCTGCAACGCCGCGTTCACCAGCCTCGACGCGCCATCAAGATCGCCGTTCTCCAGAAGCGAAATACCCTGTTTCGCCAGGAGATGCGGTTCCGGAACCGGTTTTTGATCGGCGGCCTTGACCTCGGCCGGTTGGCTCTCGTCTTTGTCCGACGACGACGGCATGAAATCCGTGGCGCATCCGCCCAATATCAACGCGCTGGCGACGGCCCACGCGCCCACTGATCCAACCCTTCGCACGGTGTTGAACCCTCCCCAAAAGGATTATTCTTTTTTCTGAGCCTATGTTTTCTCATTTGCGGCCACTTGTCAAAACGTCAAAGGCGATAAGCTACGTACAATTTCCGTGCACAGGGGTTGATCCCCTGTTTTGTTGAAACGCCATCTCTTTTATTATGTCGCCAGGCATACCACCGGCACAGGCTGTCAAGCGAAAAACAAGACCGGGAATTCGGTATGCCAGGGAGCTGGGTTCGGTATTTTAAGACCACGGATAGCTAGTGGGTTCCGGCGTGGTCGGAACGGAGGCGATGACGGGTAAAAAGCCGCAACAGGCGTGGATAGTCTTGATCGGTTTGATGATCGCTGTCGCAGTGTCGACGGCGGCACCGTCAGTGCGGGCCGCGACCGAGACGGAACAGCAGGCGCGGGCCGCCCTCGAAGCACTCCCCGAATTCGCCGACATTTCGGTCAAGATGGTCAACCAGGGAACGACCGGCGTCACCGTCAAGGTCGGCACCAAGCTGGTGCCCGTCCTGATGTTCAAGGTGGGCACCAAGGATGCGCCCGTGTGGCTGGCCGCGCTCAAACCCGTGGACCTGTCCCTGGCCGCCGCCTACGGTGAAGGCGCCGGGCCGCTGAAGGATCTGTCCTTGAAAGACACCGCGATCGTCGTCGCGCCGGCCGAGACCGCTGTCGCGGTCAAGGATTTGGCCGACAACGTCAAGAACATCGTCCTCGCCCACATGCCGCCGGATACAGAAGAGGTGACCTTCGCCAAGGGCGCCAGTTTCTATTCGACGGCGGCACCGGTGATGGAGGCCGCCCAGTTCGCGGCGCTTGCCGACCTCGGGGTCGGGCTCGGCGCGGTGCCGCTAAGCGGATCCGTCGGCGGCGATGTTCTGCGCCACCTGGCCAGCGGCGAGGCGCAGATCGAAAACTTGACGCCGTTCGCGCTGAAGATGGCGCTTCCCGGCATGGCGCCGGCTGAAATGAAGGGTGCCTTCAAGACCGACGCGGTGCAATTCACCTTCGATCGCGACGCCGACAACGAAAACCGCGTTCGCATGATGGCGACGACCACGGCAAGCGTATCCATTCAGAATAAGAGCCTGGCCTTCACCTCCGACGTCATTCTCGATGGGACCGCCGCGGTCGACGCCAACATCCTCACACTGACCGGGAAATCCACCGACACCCTTCCCGCCCTGACCGATTTTACCGCCTTTGAGATCAAGGATTTCGGGTTGCGCGTGACCGTCGCCAACAACGGCAATGCACGGGCCACTGAAGTGGCGATCACCGGCAACTCGACCTTCGTCGGCAACCCGTTTTCCTACGCGGCGGTGATCACCGGACAAACCACCGGCGCGACCACATACTTCATGCGGCTCGACGGCAAGATCCCGTTCCACCAATTGGTGGCGCTCGACAGCCTCAAGGGCATCGAAGGGCTCGACAAGGTGTTCGTCGAGAACGTCAAGATGTCCGGCAACAGCCTCGAGGGTTCGATCAACCTGCGCGGCAAGGATTTGCCGGTCGCCGTCTTCACGCTGGAGGGCGGCGGCAAGATGAACCTGTTTGCCGCCTTCGCGCCGAAGGGCTTCAAGTTCGATGACTACCTGCACGATGCCCATGTCTCGGGCATGCAGGACCTCAAGGTTGATCACGCCGCCATCGTCGTCGCCGGCGGCGACGCGACGATCAAGCCGGCCGAGATTTCCGACGACGTCGAGGCGGTTTTCGCCGGACTGAAACTGAAAAGCGACGAGTCCCTGACCATCAAACAAGGCGTCAATCTCTATACCAAGGTCGATTTCGGCACCAAGGGCGTCCACGAGGTTCTGCGCAAGGTCCTGGGCGTGACGTCGGTTTCCGACCGACCGCTCCGCGGCACCTTGCACCCGGTCTTCCTGTCGGCGCTGGCCCTGAAAAACAAGAAGTCGCACGGTGGGTTCGAACTGAAGACGACGATCCCGGGCATCAAGCCGCCGAAGCTCGACAAGTTGATCCGCTCCAAGGGCGACATGGCGGTCCGTTTCACCCGCGAAGACCAGAAGCCGATCGAGTACGTCGGATCGACGGATGTGACGCTGACCTTCGGCAAGGTCAAGGACACGGTACCGGCGACCATACGTTTCAACGACAACCCGGGAGCGGACGGGAACTACGCCGAAATCACGGCTGCCAAGGTTTCCGCCGACCTTCCGCTCATAGCCTATGACGGGTTCAAGGGCGAAACGCTCGCCCTCAACGCCTCGGTCACCTCGGCCAAGCAGTTCTTGTTCGGGTTCGACGGGACCGGCAAACTCAACGCCGAAGCGGTGACCTTCAGCGCCCGGGCGCCGCCGCTGGACCCCAAAATCGGCCTCAAATTCGCCCTTACGCTCCAGGAAACCCTGAAAGCCCCCGTTCTGTCCGGCGGTGATATCAAGAACCTGCAGGCCTTCAAGGAGTTCGAGTTCAAGAACATCGTGCTGCGGGACCACGGCGCCAGCGCCGTGACGACCGTTCTCAGCGCCGAGACGCCGGTCGAGGTGTTCAAGGCGCCGAGCATGGAGAACTACGCCTTCGCCCTGCTGCCCGGTGCCTTCAGCTGGGACAGCATCATCCCCGGCATCAAGCGGATCCCCTTGCATGCCGCCAAGGTTACCGACACCGCGATGGTCATGGTGCCACTCGCCACCATGAAATTCGACAACAGCAAGAACCGCAACGAATACACCCATGTTGACGACCTGCCACCGGCGATCCGCGAGCGTATCGAGCAGGTCCCCAACTCGAAAGAGGAGGTCAACGGCAAGACCGAATGGGTCAACCTGACGGACGGCCTCAACCTGTTCACCAAGGTCGACGTCGCCAGCTCCAAGCATATGAAGGCGCTGTTCGACCTGGTCGGCGTCAAGGAACGGCATATCGGATTGAAAGGACGGATCAGCCCCAACGTCTTCTGGGTGATGCCGGAAAAGGTCGGCGCCCAACTGAAGGAAGACAAGAAGGTCCACCAGGAAATCATCAAGACGATGGAAATCGTCACCACGCTTCCGGGCATCAAGATCGACAAGTTGGACCAGGTCTTCGAGGTTGACGAGGGTACGTTCACCTTCAAGGGCCAACCGGTCTTCGACCGCATGAACGCCGGCACCGATACCGGCGACGTCGAGGTTGCCGCCATCCTCAGCAGCCCGTCGCGCTTCACCATCCCGTCGCCGTTCAAGGGGGCGCCGCCGCTCAAGGTCTTCAAGCTTCAGACCAACATCAACATCCACAAGGGCATCGAGGACCGATCTTTCGAAATCAAGGTCGAGGGGGTGACGGGCATCGACTGGAAACAGGCCTTCGGCATCCCGTTCTTCAACCTCAACAAACTGGGCGTCGACTTCACCCTCAACCAGGCGAAAAACGAGAAAGACGAGAAGACCAAGGAGACCAAGGTCGGCGCCCTGACCCTGGTCGGCGGCGTCTCCGCCGAAGTCCAGGTCGGCGATGCGGAGATCAAGACCGTCGGCCAATTGGTGTTCGAGGACGGCAAGTTCCACGACCTCGTCTTCCAGGCGCCCAACGCCGTCGAACTGGCCAAGTTGCCGGGCCTCGGTCACGTGCCATTCATCAACGAGCTCGAAGTCGAGAACATGTCCCTGTCGCTGGCCGGCGCCTTCACCGGCATGACGGTCAAGTGGCCGCGCATGGGCATCCACGGCCAGGCCGGCGTCATGACCCTTGAGAAGACGACGGTGCTGATGGTTCGCGGCAGCGCCGTCGAACTGAAAAAAATCGCGCCGGTGCCTGATGTCTTCAACATCAAGTTCCCGCAGGCGCTGTTCGCGATCAGCGCCCAGCCCGGCGGCAAGGGCGATCTCGGCAAGTTCGAGCTGACCAACCTGCCCGACGCGGCGCGCCAGATGCTGGCCGGCATCATCGACAACCCGGGCGACGAGGTGCCGATCCGCGACGGCCTCAATCTCCTCGGCGCCGTCACCAAGGAGGTGATCCCGAAGGCGCTGCGTGATCCTTTGAACGAGAAGTTCGCCATCTTCGATGTTATCGACGGGCCGCTGATCATGGCCGGCGTCATCGACGGCCTTCTCGTCGGCAAACCCAAGATCGGTCTCTACGCCCAGCTGCCGGGCTTCAAGTTCCCGAAGGGCCAGCCCTGGGAGCGGGTCATCAGTTTCGACCGGGTCGGCACGTCCTTCTTCCTCGACCTCAACCTGGCGACCACTATCTTCCGCGCCGGCGTCCAGGGTAACTCGGAAGTCAGCATCCCCCATCTCAACGACCCCCGGAAGGTCGACAAGCTGAAATTCGCCGGCGAGGCCTACATGAACCTGGACCTCGTCACCTTCGTGCCGGCCATCAAGTTCGCCGGCTACATGGACGGCGAATGGCGAAAACCGATGGGGATCAACGACAACTTCACGATGATCAACCCGGCCTTCCTGATCGGCGCCGATACCGACGGCAGCGTCGAGTTCGGGGTCGGCGCCAGCGCCAACTGGAAGGTGCGAGGCGGCAAGAAGGACCTGCGCTTCGACGTCGATTTCGTCACCAACATCAATTTCTCGACGAGCATCCCGCTGCCGAAAAAACTGGGCCTCGTTTACAAGGCCTCCGAACTCAGCCTGCTGACGCGACTCGAGATCGAAGAAGCGATGCTGCGCGGCGTCCTGACCGGGCCCATGGCCGATGTCGCCATGGAGGCGCTGATCGATCCCAACGCCAAGAAGGCGGCCCGCGATCTGCAGGCGCAGCTGCGCAAGACCAGCCTCATCGACATGATGCAACTCGACAAGCTGCCGATACCCAATGTGGTCTTCAAGAACGTCAATCTGTTCTTCGCGACACCGGGCGCGGTCATTCCAGGGCGCGAGGATACGCTCGACACCATCGGGCTCCGGGCCGGCGGCGAGATGTCCGTCGACATGCTGGGCGAGACCCATCGCCTGGGTGCCGTCGACTACCGGCTGACCCTGACCGACGGCATCATCATCAAGGCCGACATCGAGCCCAGGGACCTGGGCCCCCTGAAACTCAAGAACGCCAAGATCGACGTCCAGGCCAACATCAAGTCCCTGCCCCACTTCAAGATCCGCGGCGACGTCGACCTCCTCGGCCTGACCGAGACCCTCGACATCAACCTGTCGAAGGACAAGATCGGCTTCTACTACAACAAGGATCTGGGCCCGCTCCTCAAGCTCGCCGTCAATGCCCGGACCGAGGGTGAGGACCTGTTCCGCGCCAAGGACTTCGTCGTCGAGGCCAGTGTCGAACAGGGGCTGCACGATCTTCTGCTCGACACCGTCAATTCGAACATGCCGGTGCCGCCGCTGGTCCGCGATATCATCAACACGACCAACTCGATGACTCCCTTGCGGATTACCGGCGCCAAGTTCAAGGGCGCACTCGTCGAATTCATCAAGGGACGGCCGCTGACCCTCGAGCTCGATCACCGGATCTTCGGCGAAAAGATGGAGCCGGCCGTCGCCACCGTGAAGCCGATCTGGAACGTGTCGAGCCCACTCGAGGCCTTTCCGACAGTCCCGGTGACCCTGGCGCTGGGCAATAGCTTCCTCAATTACCTGGAACGCCATCCGGTTGATGTCTCCCAGGTCATCCCGGCCATTGGGCCGCTGACGCTCCAGGAAGCTTCACTGCGCGTCGAACGCAACACGGCCCGCGGCCACGCACGAGAGTTCGTCATCCGCGGGAGATCGGAACTGTTGGGTGCGACGAGGGACACGGCGCTCCGGTTCTACAACACCGGCATGGTCTTGGAAGAGGACATCGCCGTCGCCCAGCTGTGGAACAGCAGTCTCTACGGCGAAGTCCTGGCCCCGAAACTGGGGATGATCGACGACATCCGCTACAATGGCGAGTTTAAGTCCGACTTCTATTCCTGGCTCAAGAAGAGCGTCGGCGGTGCGCTTGATAGCCACTTCAAGAAGGTCGGCAGCGGCCTCGACGTGGCCCAGAAAAAACTCGACGAAGCCAAAAAGTGGACCAACGAGGTCGATGTGCATATCGGCCGCGCCCGCCAGCACGCGATCAACGAGCGCGAGCGCATCTTGCGGCCCTTGCGCGACGCGGAAGCCGCCGTCAGGCGGGCCAGTGACGACGTCGACTACGCCCGGCGCCGCGCCCGGGCCGAGGAGGATTGGATCGACGACAACTGCTGCGGCTGGGGTACCAACTGGTTCAAGGTCGGTGCCCACAAGGCGGCCGAAGCCTTCTGGTGGGCCACATACGGCGTCGCCAAGGCGGCCCTGTGGACGGCCGAGAAATTCCTCGAAGGCCTGCGCCGGACCATCGAGATCATCCCCATCGACCTGCACCCGGTCGTCGTCTTCTGGAAGGGTGTCAAGGTCACCGCACTGGGTGCGTTGGAGATCGCCAAGGGGGCGGTCAGTTTCGCCCAGGCCGTCAACAAGACCGTCGCCGACGCCGTCAACAAACTCATCAACGTGGTCGCCGGCGCCAAGATCCTGGTCGTCAACAAGGCCATTTTCTGGGGCACCATGGCGTCGGGAGACCTCAACGTCGACCTCAACTTCGACCTGTTCAGTTGGCGCAACCTCGAACTCAATGGCCTCAGGGTCAACCTCAAGGACCCGACCCGCACCAACCTCACCGGCCTCGCCATGGCGGCGCTGAAGATCGTCAAGAAGGAAGACAACATCCTGCAAGCGGCGTCCCGCATGCCAGCCCTGGCGCCGCGCATGGTGCAGCCGTCGAACCTGGAATTCACCGAGGCTGCCGTCCTCGCCGTCAGGGAAAACGAACAGAAGGCGCTTGCCGCCATCCAGCAATTGCGCCAGCAACAGGCCGAGTCCGACATTGCCGCCCTCGAACGCAAGTCGGCCCTGACACCCGAGGAGATCGCCGAACGGATCCGCCGCATCGACGCGCTCGCCAAGCTCGAACTGCCGAAGAAATACTACCACCCGGGCGAAGAGATCGTCGCCCGCTTCGCCGCCTCCAAAACCTACGAGAAAAACGCCTGGATCGGCTTGATGCCGGCCAACGTCAGCCGCGGTGATGTCAAGATCAACACCAATGCAAGAACCGCCTACGAGAACCTGAACAAACGCACCGGCGGCTCCATCAAGTTCACGGCGCCGAAGGAATACGGCGAGTATTCGATCCGCCTCAACACCGGTGAGGATCGCGGCCGCGAGGTGCGCACCGTCGATTTCGTCGTCGAGCGGGTGCCTGTCGCCCAGGCCTTGAAGCTGTCGATCCCGCCAGGCGGCATCATCGATGCGCGCTTCGTCGCACCGAAGCGTTATCCCCGCGACGCCTGGTTCGGCATCGTGCCGGCCAGCATCCCGCACGGCAAGGAAGCGGCCAATGACGCCAACAACAAGGGCTTCGTCTATACGGAGACACGGGTCGAGGACGTCGTCCAGTTCACCGTACCGAAGGAACTGGGCGCCTATGACCTGCGCCTCAACGACAACGATAACAACGGCAAGGAAACGGCGTCGGCACCGTTCCGCGTCGAACTGCAGCCGAAGGTTCTGTTGAAAAAAATCGGTTTCGTCACCGGTGAAGGGATCAAGGTCGGTTACGAGGCGCCGTGGAGCTATCCCAGCGATGCCTGGATCGGCCTGGTGCCGTCCGACGTGGCGCATGGCAAGGAGACCGCCAACGACGCCCGCGACGTGGTGCGTGCCAACATGAACAGCCAGTCGCGCGGCGATTTCGTGCTCACCGCGCCAGAAGCGCCGGGCAAGTGCGACGTGCGCATGCACACCAACGACAATGGCGGCGACGAGGTCTACAGCCTGACGGTATCCGTCGAAGAGGTGGCGATCGCCATCAAGAAGACCGAATTCATTCCCGGTGAAGACGTCGAGATCGCCTTCAAGTCGCCGAGCTTCTATCCGGGAACGGCATGGATCGGCATCTATCCGGCCGATGCGCCGCGCAATGAGCTGGGCCAGAAGGACACGCGCATCCTGTCCTATGACCTGACCCGCCTGAAGACCACGGGCACCCTCACCTTCCCGGCCCCGGCCCAGCCGGGACACTACGAGGTCCGTTTCAACGACGACGGCGGCAACGGCGAGGACGGCAACCCCAAAGGCAACGAAGGCAAGGGCGGGCGCGAGGTCCGGGTTCTAAAATTCGTGGTCGAGCCGGCCGCGGTCAGTTCGGTCAAGCAGGACTTCATCCCGGGTGAACCCGTGTCCGTCGATTATGTGGTTCCGAGCTGGTACCCGGCGACCTCGTGGGTGGCGCTGGTCCCGAGCAATGCGCCGAAGCAGACCCGCGGCGTCAGCGAACCGGCCAACAAGGAACATCACGCGCTGCCCATCACCGGCGACGACCGGGCCCGGCGGACCGCCGAGAACGGTCCCGACAAACGGGCACGGCGCGGCCGCCTGACCTTCACGGCGCCGGAACCGGGACTCTATGACCTACGCCTCAACGACGACGGCGGCAATGGCGAGGACGGCACCTTCACCGGCTTCCAAGGACGCGGCGGCGGCAAGGAAGTGCGCATCGCCCAGATCCGGGTCGAGCCGGTTGGCCTGGTGCCGCGCAAGTTCGCATTCATTCCGCGCGAGAAGATTTCGGTCCGCTTCACGGCGCCGAGCTTCTACTCCGATAGCAGCTTCATCTCCCTGGTCCGCAAGGGAGCCCCGGCCGTCGCCGGCGGCCACGCCGATACGTCGGTCATCGAATATCACGAGATGAAGGGCGACCGTGGGCGGGCATTGAACCCGGACCCGGTCCAGCGCGCGCGCAAGGGTGAACTCGAATTCACTGCACCTGAGCCCGGCACCTATGAACTCCGGCTCAACGACGACGGCGGCAACGGCGAGGACGGCACGTTCAAGGGCTTCGCCGGCAAGGCCGGCGGCAAGGACGTCCGGCTGGCCACCTTCACGGTCGAACCGGCGACCGTTGTTCCGAAGAAGAACGATTACATCCCGGGTGAGTTGATCGTGGTGTCGGCGGACGTACCCAGCTTCTACTCCAGCGACGCCTTCCTCAGCCTGGTCAAGGCGGAAGCCGGTACCGTCGGCGGCCACCAGGATAGTGCGATCGTCGAGATGCATGCCCTGCCGGCAACGGCCGCGGAGCAAACCCGGGCCCAGAACGAGACCGACCCCCTGAAGAAATACCGCAAAAAGCAGGTGACCTTCACCGCACCGGAAGCCGGTCTCTACGAACTGCGCTTCAATGATGACGGCGGCAACGGCATCGACGGCCTGTTCAAGGGCTTCGCCGGCAAGAGCGGCGGCAAGGATGTCCGTCTGGCGACGATCCGTGTCGAGCCGGTGTCGGTGACACCGCGCAAGAACGACTTCATCCCGCGCGAGCCGATCAAGGTCGCCTTCGAGGCACCCAGCTGGTACTCGGACGCCAGCTTCATCTCGCTGGTCAAGACCGGTGACAAGGTCGAAGGCGGCCATGCCGATGCCAAGATCATGCAGCGTCACAACCTCACACGCACGTCGGGCGACATCGCCAAGGCCAGGAACGACCACCCCTTGCAGAAGTTCCGTTCGGGCGAGGTGGTGTTTACGGCGCCGGAACCCGGGACCTATGACCTGTTGCTCGACGACGACGGCGGCAATGGCGAGGATGGAAAATTCACGGGCTTTGGCGGTCAGGCCGGCGGTAAGACCGTGCGCCTCGCCACGTTGCGCGTCGAGCCGGCGACGATCACGCCGAAAAAGCTCGAGTTCATCCCGCGCGAAATCATCAGCATGAGGCTCGAGGTGCCGAGTTTCTATTCCGATGACGCCATCGTCGGCCTCGTCAAGGCGACGGACGGCATCGTCAAGGGTCAGGGTGACGCAGCATTGATCCAGTTCGCGAAACTGAGCGCGACGGATACCGAAAAGACCCGGGCGCAAACGGAAACGGATCCGTTGAAAAAGTTCCGCGTCAAGGACATCACCTTCACGGCGCCGGAGCCGGGAACCTACCACCTCAGGTTCAATGACGATGGCGGCAACGGCGAGGACGGGAAATTCACGGGCTTCGGCGGTCAGGCCGGCGGCCAGGACGTGCGCTTCGCCGAAATCAAGATCGAGCCGGTCCTGGTCCAGCCGACCAAGGATAAATACATACCGCGCGAACGCATCAAGGTCGCCTGGAATGCGCCCAGCTGGTACTCGGCCGATTCGTGGATCACGCTCGTCAAGGAAGACGCCGAACCGGCAAAGGCGGGCCACGCCGAGCCGAGCATCATCGAAATGCATAGAATGCGGATCACGCCGAAGGATGCCGAGTTGAGGGCGAACGAACCGGACCCGCTGAAACGCTATCGCAAGGGCAAGCTCGTGTTCACGGCGCCCGATCCCGGTGTCTATCACCTGCGCCTCAATGACGACGGCGGCAACGGTGACGACGGCGCGTTCGCCGGTTTCGCCGGCAAGGGCGGCGGCAAGGAGGTACGCTTCGCGACGTTTACCGTCGAGCCGGCCTCGGTGACGACGCCGAAGGACAAGTTCATCCCGGGTGAAACCATCGATATCTCCTACGTGGTTCCGCATTGGTATTCGGATCAGAGTTTCGTCTCCCTGGTCAAGGCGGAACCGCGCGCCAAGAGGCCGGTTCCGACCCTGCAAGAGCATCAGCGGCTGACCCAGGGCCGCACGGAGGTCGACGAGGCAGAACTGCGTAACGACGTCAAAGGTCAAGCGAACCCACGGGTCATCCAGTTCGCTGCGATGACCGCCACGACGGGCGACAAAGGCAGGGCTGAGGCGGAAACCGATCCCCTGAAACGGTTCCGCAAGGGCACGATGGCCTTCACCGCACCCGAACCGGGCACCTACGAACTTCGCCTCAACGACGACGGCGGCAACGGCGAGGACGGAAAATTCAAGGGTTACGGCGGCAAGACCCCCGACACGGACGGCAAGATCGGCGGCAAGGACGTACGCCTCGCCCTGATCACCGTGGAACCCGTCAGCATCGCCACCGACCGCACCGGATACGTACCCGATGAGCCGATCGAGGTCACTTGGCAGGCGCCCAGCTGGTACGGCGACTTCGTCTGGGCCAGCCTGGTCAATGCCGACGCGCCGCACGAGACCCTCGGCTGGAACCAGGAAGGCCTGATCCAGCGTCAGCGCCTCGAGCGCACACCGGACGAACGGTCCCGGGCCCAGCGCGAGTTCGATCCCATGAAACGCTTCCGCAGCGGGACGTTCACTTTCGTTACTCCGAAGGAACCCGGCACCTATCAGATCCGCATCAACGATGACGGCGGAAACGGCACGGACGGGACCTTTACCGGATTTCAGGGCAAGGGCGGCGGTAAGGAGATCCGGGTCACCGAATTCACGGTCGAAGAGGTCGGACTGACGCTGGCCAAACAATCGGTGCAACCCGGCGATACCCTGGACTTGGCGTTCAAGGCGCCGAGTTTCTATGACGAGACGGCATGGTTGGCCATCGTCGAGGCCTCGGTCCCCAACGGCGACGAGGGCCGCAACTTCCGACGCCGCGTCAAGCCCGATGAGGGGTTGCTCGTGCGCACCGGCAACTCGCGCTCGACGCGCTCTCACTACACGCTCGACGGCAAGACCTCGGGGTCGTTGAACCTCAATGCCCCGGATGGAATCGGCGCCTATGAAATCCGACTCCATGACGCCCGCGACGGCGGCCGGGAAGTCTTGGTCCAAGAATTCTTCGTCGACCCGGCGCCGGCGATCGCGCCGACCAAACCCCGGTTCTTCGTCGGCGAGACCATCAACCTGACCTTCCAGGCCTCGAAGGGCTTCAAGAACCACGCCTGGATCGGCGTGGTGCCGGCCGACACCGCGCACGGCAACGAAACCATCAACCAGCGCGCCCGCTTGAGCCGCAAGAACCTGAACCGTCGCGACAAGGGATCGATGACGCTCAGCGCCATCGTTCAGCCCGGCCGCTATGACATCCGCATGTTCGACAGCAACGACAACGGCAACGAGGTCGCTTCGGTGACCATCGAAGTGGTGCCGCGGCAAACGAACTAGAGCAGATTCGATTTAATCGAGGTCATATCCTGCTGCGGCAAAGTAGTTGAT
>Ga0066187_1000312_pt1 | contig 17681 bp, 19 predicted proteins | sample WorMetexBAHAMAS1_FD_58706 | JGI IMG/M metagenome (GOLD analysis project Ga0066187, IMG submission 58706) | Marine gutless worms symbiont microbial communities from Max Planck institute for Marine Microbiology, Germany - Inanidrilus exumae... | ecosystem: Host-associated > Annelida > Digestive...
GGAATCGGATTCTGGTCGGCGACTGCATCAAGCTGATGCGCGCGCTGCCGGCCGGCAGCGTTGATATGGTCTTCGCCGACCCCCCCTACAATCTGCAGCTCGGCGGCGAACTGCATCGTCCCAACAACACCCGGGTCGACGGCGTCGAGGAGGCCTGGGACAAGTTCCAGGGGTTCGACGACTACGACCGGTTCACGCGACTGTGGTTGAACGAGGCCCGCCGGCTGCTGAAACCCGACGGCACGCTGTGGGTGATCGGCACCTATCACAACATTTTCCGGGTCGGCACGGCATTGCAGGACCTGGGATACTGGGTTCTCAACGACGTGGCGTGGGTCAAGACCAACCCGATGCCCAACTTCCGGGGCAAGCGCTTCACCAACGCCCACGAAACGCTGATCTGGTGTGCCAAATCGCAGGACAGCAAATACACTTTCAACTACGAAGCGATGAAGGCTCTGAACGAAGGGTTGCAGATGCGTTCGGACTGGCTGTTGCCGATCTGCACCGGCCATGAGCGCCTGAAGGACGACGACGGGCGCAAGGCCCACCCGACCCAGAAGCCCGAATCGCTGCTTCACCGCGTGATCCTGGCAGCGACGAACCCCGGCGACGTGATCCTTGACCCGTTCATCGGGTCGGGCACCACGGGCGCCGTGGCGCGGCGTCTGCGCCGAGACTTCATCGGGATCGAGCGCGACCGTGACTACGCACGGATCGCCCGCGAGCGGATCGGTCAGGTGGAGCCGGTGTCCGACCCGGACCTGGTGATCACGCCGTCGAAGCGCAAGGAACCGCGCATCCCCTTCGGCTGGCTCATCGAGCGCGGCCTGTTGAATGCCGGCGACTTGCTGGAAAGCCCCTGCCGCCGATTTACGGCGCGGATCCGGGCCGACGGCACGGTGATCTCATCGGATCATCGCGGCTCGATCCACCAGGTCGGCGCAGCCGTTCAGGGCGCACCGAGTTGCAACGGCTGGACTTACTGGTGCGTGCGCTTGGGCGGCAAGGCCGTGCCCATCGACGTCATGCGACAACAGCTCCGCGCGGGATTGAACTGACAGTTTTCAGTGGCGGGGGCACAAAAGAAAGGCCCGTGGTTCTGCCACGGGCCTTTCGCCTTATTCGAGCGCGGCTTTGTTACTGAAGATAGTCGTACTCGCCGCCCTTCCATTCGTAGAAAACGTAACCTGGCAGGGTCACGTCGCCCGTCTCGTTGAAGCTGAGCTGGCCAAGCACCGTATCGAATGTGGCGCTATTCATGACCGCCAGGACCTTGTCCAGATCGGTCGAACCGGCCTGCTCGGCCGCCTGTGCGAACACCTGCATGGCCGCGTAAGTGTAAAGAACGTAGCCCTCGGGCTCGACGCCCTGATCGCGGAACTTCTTCACAATTTCGGCCGCGCCCGGGTTCTTCCGCGGGTCGGGGCTGAAGGTCATCAACGTGCCCTCGCCGGCATCGCCCGTGATCGACCAGTATTCGTCGGTCACCAGCGCGTCGCCGGACACCAACACCGTGTCCATGCCCTGGTCGCGCATCTGGCGCACCATAAGACCGGCCTCGGTGTGATAGCCGCCCACATAAAGGACGTCGATGCTGTTGGCCTTGAGCTTGGAGACCAGCGCCGAATAGTCCTTTTCACCGGCCGTGTACGCTTCGTACAGCGTTTCCGACTTGCCGGCCGCATTCATCGCCGCGCGCGTCGCGTCGGCGAGGCCTTTGCCGTAGGCGGTCTTGTCATGGATGATGGCGATGTTCTTGTCGCCGAAGTTGTCATTCAGAAATGAGCCTGCGACCAAGCCCTGCTGGTCGTCACGACCGCAGACCCGGAACACGTTCGGTCCGCCTTCGTCGGTCAGCTTCGGATTGGTCGAAGCCGGCGAAACCTGAAGAACGTCCTCTTCGGTATAGACGGCCGAGGCCGGGATCGACGAACCGGAGCAGAAATGACCGGCCATGAAAACGACATTGTTGCCGACCATTTCGTTTGCCACCGCAACGGCCTGCTTGGGATCGCAGGCATCGTCGCCGATGCTCAGAGACAGCTTCTGGCCCAACACGCCGCCGGCGGCATTGATGTCCTCCACCGCCATTTCGGCGCCTGCCTTCATCTGCTGGCCGAAGCTCGCATACTGACCGGTCATCGGACCGGCGGTAGCGACATTGATGTCCGCCTGCGCCGCGGTCGCGGAAAGAGCCACACCGGCAATTGTCGCAGTCAGAAGTGAAGTAAGTTTCCGCATTTATTTTGCCTCCCAGAGAGTTTGCCGCAGAAAACTTGGTAAACGCGCCGCCTCTCAGTTGGCGGCACGACTGAGGGCGAACATTAGTGCCGAAGGTCCTTTACTGCAACGACGCCTTCCTTAACTCTTCAATCCTGCTCGCCAATTGGCTCCCAGCCAAACAAACCGGCCGGTTTGTACAACCACGGATACTGATGGACCATGGCCCGCGCCCGCGCGGCGCGAAAGGTGACCAGGGCAATCATTAGGATCGTCACCGTGCAAATGAGGAAACCCTGCAGATGCAGCAGTTCGCCTTCCCACAGGGCGAAGACCAGGAAACGGTCGGCAAAGCCCAGCAGGACACCGTACAGGACGACCTGCCAGGCCGGGCGCCAGGTAATGGCGATGGCGCGTCCCATCATCGCGGACGCACCGCCGGTGATGATCACGGTCTGCACCAGATAGACCCAGATATTGGTGCCCAGATAGGCTTCCATTCCCGATCTCCCCGTCGCCTAGGTGCCGCCTTCCAGATAGGCGGCCCGGATCTCCGGCCTTGCCAGCAGTTCGTCTCCGGACCCTGTCATGGTGATCTGGCCGTTGACCATCACGTAACCCCGGTTCGCAAGCTTGAGCGCATGGAAGGCGTTCTGCTCGACCAGGAAGATCGTGGTGCCGGACTCACGGTTGATCGAGCGAATGGCGTCGAAGATCTGCCGCACCACAATGGGCGCAAGCCCCAGCGACGGCTCGTCCAGCAGCAGCAGCTTCGGCTTTGCCATCAAGGCCCGAGCGATCGCCAGCATCTGTTGCTCGCCGCCGGACAGGGTGCCGCCGCGCTGACCCTGGCGCTCTTCCAATCGCGGGAACAGCGTGAAGACTTCGTCACGGTTTTCTTTGAACTTGTCTTCATTCCGTCTGTCTCGTGCTGCCTCCGCACCCATCTTCAGATTCTCTTCCACGGTCATGCGCGGGAAGATCCGCCGTCCTTCCGGTGCGTGGGCGATCCCGAGCTTGATGATCTCGAAAGTAGGCAGTCGGGTGATGTCGTGGCCGTTGAACATGATCTTTCCGCGGGTGGCATGCGGGTTGCCACAGATCGTCATGAGCGTCGTCGACTTGCCGGCGCCGTTTGCGCCGATCAGGGTGACGATCTCGCCCTCCTCGACTGATATGTCAATTCCGCGCAGGGCCTGGATGTTGCCGTAGAAGGTCTCCAGGTTCGACAGCGCGAGCATGGAACTCATGCTTCGCCTCCCGGCGGATCTTGCCTGCTCGCCTCGATGTCGGCCGCCACCTCGGGCGGCAGTTCCTCGTCTTCCTCCTCGCCCAGATAGGCGCGTATCACCGCCGGGTCGCTGCGCACGGCCTCGGGCGTGCCGTCGGAGATTTTTTTGCCGTAGTCCAGCACGATGATGTGGTCTGAGATCCCCATCACGACGCTCATGTCATGCTCGATCAGCAGGATGCCGATTTCGTGCTGGTCGCGGATGTACAGCAGAAGCTCGTTGAGGTCGTGGGATTCCCGCGGGTTGAGGCCGGCGGCGGGCTCGTCCAGGCACAAAAGAACCGGCTCGGTGCACATGGCCCGCGCGATCTCGAGCCGGCGCTGGGCGCCATAGGGAAGCGAACCCGCATTGTCGTCGGCCCGGTCGGTGAGCCCGGTTCGGTCGAGCCAGTAACGCGCCAGTTCAATCGCATCGCGCTCGGCATGCTGATAACTGACCCAGCCGAACAGCCCAAGCACCGTATAGCCGGACGCCTTCATCAGCTTGTTGTGCTGAGCGACGACCAGGTTCTCCAACACCGACATGGCCGGGAACAGGCGGATGTTCTGAAAGGTACGGGCGATCCGCGCCTGCTGGGCGATCCGGAAACCCTCCATCTGCTCCAGCAGGAACTGGTTTTCGGGCTGCAGCAAGGTCAGCCTTCCGATGGTCGGCTTGTAGAAGCCGGTCAGACAGTTGAACACCGTCGTTTTGCCCGCGCCGTTGGGCCCGATGATGGCGGTGATTTCCTTGTGTCCCGCAACCATGGACAGATCGTCGATCGCCACCAGGCCGCCGAAACGCATGGTGAGATGCTCGACCGTCAGAAGCGGCGCCGCGCCGCTGGGCACGACCGGCGCGTCGATGTCGATCATGCTCATGGTTCGCCCTTGCCCGGCGCAGGACCCAGCCGGATGGTCGGGTCACGATGCGCCAGCAGGCCGCGGGGCCGCCAGATCATGATCAGCACCATGGCGCCGCCGAAAGCCAGCATCCGGTATTCCGCGAGTTCGCGGAACAGCTCGGTGCCGCCGATCAGCAGCACCGAGGCGAGCACGACACCCACCTGGCTGCCCATGCCGCCCAGCACCACGATCGCCAGGATCACGGCGGACTCGATGAAGGTGAAACTCTCCGGACTGATGAAGCCTTGGCGTGTCGCGAAGAATGACCCGGCGAAGCCGCCGAACATGGCGCCGATGGCGAATGCCGTCAGCTTCGTGTTCGTGGGGTTTATGCCCAGAGACCGGCAGGCGATTTCGTCTTCCCGGAGCGCCTCCCAAGCACGCCCCACCGGCAGTTTGCGAATCCGAAGGGTGAAGAAATTGGTGATCAGTGCCAATATAAGAATGATATAATATAAAAAGATAATCCGGTGCAGGGATGAATAGTCGAATCCGAAGAAGGTATGGAACGACTCAATGCCCTCGCCCGGATTTCGCTTGAACGGCAGCCCGAAGAAGCTCGGTCGCGGAATCCTGGAGATGCCGTCCGGGCCATTGGTCAGGTCATACCAATTGAGCAGGATGACCCGGATCATTTCGCCGAAACCCAGCGTCACGATCGCGAGGTAGTCGCCGCGAAGGCGCAAGACCGGAAAGCCCAGGATGATCCCGAAAAAGGCGGCGAACAGGCCCGCCAACGGCAGGCAAACCCAGAACGACCAATCGAAATGGGTTGCGATCAGGGCATAGGAATAGGCGCCGACGGCATAGAAGGCCACATAGCCCAGGTCCAGCAACCCGGCCAAACCGACCACGATGTTGAGGCCCCAGCCGAGCATCACGTAGGTCACAACAAGGATGCTCACATCCAGAACATAGCGGGATGCAAACGGGAACCAGGGCAAGGCAAACGCAAAGACGACCGCGATCGGCACGCCGACTCTGATGACGGTCCGGAGCAACTGACCGAGATCGACTCCCTCCTCCCGCTCGACCGCGGCTGCCGCGGCCTGTCGGCGCCGTGCCCACCAGACGTTCAACGCCATGCGGCCGACAAACGCCCCGGCAACGGCAATGGCCACGCCCTGTAGATTGAAATCCAGCGACAGGCCGGCCTTCGCCGTCACCGTCCGCATGCCGATGATCGGCATGGCCAGGGCAAAGACGATGAAGGAGGTGATCAGGCTGTCCTTGATCATCTCCGGTACTTCCATGCCGGCGATGGACATCGACGTCGTCGATTGAACCGCCATACGCTCAGACCTTCTCGACGTCCGGCTTGCCGAGCAGGCCGGTCGGCAGGAAGATCAGGACCAGAACCAGGATGCCGAACGCGGCGACATCCTTGTATTCGATCGTGAAATAGGCGGACCAGAAGGTCTCGATCAGGCCGATCAGGAGGCCGCCCAGCATGGCGCCCGGCAGCGACCCGATGCCCCCCAGCACCGCCGCGGTAAAGGCTTTGATGCCGGCCAGGAAGCCGATGTAGAAGTCGATCACCCCGTAATAGAGCAGAAACATGAGACCGGCGACGGACGCCAGCGCCGCTCCCATTACAAACGTGGTGGAGATGGTCCGGTCCACGTTGATGCCCAAGAGCGCCGCCATCGTGCGGTCCTGTTCGCAGGCCCGCTGCTCCCGTCCCAACTTGGTCCGAGCGATAATCAAAGAGAACGCCGTCATCAGCGCGACCGTCACGACGACGATGATGATCTGAAGGTAGCTGAGTGAGACGACGAACCCGTCGTCTTCCATGACCTTGAAACCGCCCTGGATCACCGGCTGCAATGGCTTGACGCGTGCGCCTTGGGCGAGCTGCACGTAGTTATAGAGAAAGATCGACATGCCGATCGCCGAGATCAGCGGCGCCAGCCGGAACGACCCCCTGAGCGGCCGGTAGGCGACCCGTTCTACCGTCCAGCCATAGACGGACGTCAGGATCATCGCGGTGATCAGGACGAGCAGCAAGGCGAAAGGGATCCAGGTGATGCCGATCATGCCCAGAACCAGGAGCGTGATCAGCGAGATGAAGGCACCGATCATGAAGATATCGCCGTGGGCGAAATTGATCATGCCGATGATGCCATAGACCATCGTGTATCCGATGGCGATCAGGCCGTAGATGGCGCCCAGCGTCACGCCGTTGATCAGCTGCTGAACGAAGTATTCCATGCCAACCCTGTTCGGCTCGGTTTTTGGGACGTTTCTTGTTTTGTTTTTGGCCTTATTGGCGGGCGAGGTTAGCGGTGCCCGGTGTCGCGGGCAAACACAATTGTCATATGGCACCCGGCGCACGGTCGACCCGTTCGCCTATGGCGCCGCCTTCTCCATGAAGACCACCACCTTGTGTTGCATGCGACGTCGCTCGACCACGCGGTAACCGTGCCGCCGATACCAGGCGATGTTTTTGACCATCTTGGCGTTGGTGTAGAGCCGGACGACGGGAAACCCCAGACGCACCGCCTCCTTCTCGGCATGGTCCAAAAGGCGTGACCCGATGCCATGGCCTTGGCGGCCCGGATAAACCGCGATGTTGTCGATGAGAAACGCGTCGCCGTCATGGATCAGGCCCAGCACGGCGGCGATCGCGCCGTCCTGCTCCAGGATCCAGATGTCCTGCTCCTGGTTTGTGGCGTGATAGTCCCTTTCCGCCGGAACCGGCCGGTAACCCAGGACCGAAACCCAGCGCGCATAGGCGGCCTGCACACATTCCTGAACGGCGTCGGCATCGGCGGGAACCGCGCGCCTAATCGGCGTGTCGGTTGAGCCGCCGACGCTCATGGCCGGCGCTTCAATAGGGGATCTTGTCCGGCTTGTCGGCCCACTCGCCAAACACGGCGCGCGCGGACGGGCTGTCCAGCTGCTCGGCCGGCACCGTCCGGTCCGCCGGGTGCAGGGGGATTTCCCGGTAGATCATGTCGTCGTCGAAGCCGATGGCCGCGGCGTCTTCGCGCGTGTTGGCATAGAAAATCCGGTCCAGCCGTGCCCACATGATGGCGGCCAGGCACATGGGACACGGCTCGCAGCTGGTGTAGATCTCGCAGCCGTCGAGCGTGTAGGTATCGAGATTCCGGCAGGCGTCCCGGATTGCGGAGACCTCGGCATGGGCGGTGGGGTCATTGTCCGAGGTGACCCGGTTCCAGCCCTTGCCGACGACAACGCCATCCTTGACGACGACGGCCCCGAACGGGCCGCCGGTATTGGTTTCCATGGTGCGCCGGCTCAGCGCCACGGCCTCTTCCATCAGTTCAATCTGTTCCTGCGACATATCGCACGCTTTCAAGCCAGCCCCTTGAGGCCATGGGCGACCACTTTGCGCATCACCGTGGGCAGCGCCTGGTCGCCGATCGCATCAAGCGGGCACCACAAACAGTCGTCCGGAGCATCCGGGCGACCGTCAACCTTACCTGCCCGGACGGAAATCTCCAGGTGGAAATGGGTGAAAGTGTGGCGGACCCGGCCCGGCACGTCGCGCCAGAGGGCGGCCTCCAGCGGGGGCGTTTCCGCCGCACTGGCATCCTCGGTCCAGGTCGTGCCGGGCACTTCGATCATGCCGCCCAGCAATCCGCGCTCGGGCCGTCGGCGCAGCAGCACAGCGCCGTCGGCCCGCATCAGCAGATAGGCCAATCCATGCCGGGTGGGTTTTTCCTTTTTGGCCGCCTTGCGCGGCAGATCCTCGGCCCGGTCCTTCCCGGCGCAAAGCGCCTCCCAGGGGCAGAGCAGGCATTTTGGCCGCCTCGGGGTGCAGACCGTCGCCCCCAGATCCATCACTGCCTGGGCATAGTCCCCCGGACGGTGAGCCGGCGTCAGGTCCTGCGCCCGGTCGTAGAGGATGGTTTTCGCCGCCGGCAAGGGCGTCTCCACCCGGAACAGCCGGGCCATGACGCGCTCGACATTGCCGTCGACCACCACGGACCGCTCTCCGAACGCGATCGCAGCAATTGCGGCGGCCGTGTACCGGCCGACACCGGGCAGCGCCCGCAACGCCGCCTCCGTCTCGGGAAACCTTCCGCCGTGCTCTTCGGCCAAGATCCGTGCGCATTTGTGGAGGTTGCGGGCCCGAGCGTAGTAGCCGAGCCCCGCCCAGGCCCGAAGCACATCGTCCAGCTCCGCCGCCGCCAGGGTCTCGACCGACGGCCAGAGCTCCGTGAAACGCAGGAAATAGTCTCGCACTGTGGCAACCGTGGTCTGCTGCAGCATCACCTCGCTGAGCCAGACACGGTAAGGATCCGGGCGCTCGCCGGGCCGGGCCCGCCAGGGCAGGCGACGCGCGTGGGCGTCGTACCAAACAAGGAGCGAATCCGAGGGAGATAGTGCCGGGTTGTCTTGCGCCATGACCGCCAGAGACTATAGCCTGCATTTCCTCCCCGGACAGGTGCGCCAATGACCAAAGCGCCACGCAAGAAATCCGAAAAACCCGAGCGGTTGAGCAAGGGTCCCGTCCCGATCGGCAAGGTCTTGTCCAAAGTGACCGAGCGGACCATGAGTGGCCGTGGCTTTGTGCACGCCGCGCTGGTGACCGACTGGCGGACGATCGTGGGCGAAGAACTGGGCATGGTTTCGCAACCCGACCGGTTGACATTTCCGCGCGGTCAGAGGGACCAGGCTACGCTCCACATCCGGGTACTCGGCGCGGTCGCCACGGAGATGCAGCATCTGGCGCCTCTGGTAATCGAGCGGGTCAATCGCTTCTTCGGCTTCCGGGCCGTGACCGGACTCCGATTGCACCAGACCGACCGCATCGATTTGCCGCAGCGCAAGAAGCAGCGGCGGGAGCCGGCGGCGGCGCCCGATCCCGCGCGGCTGGAGGAAATGCGGCCGCTGTTGGCCCGCGTTGCGGACGAGGAACTGCGGGAGGTCCTGACCCGATTGGGTGGGCACTTGGCGCGCCGAGGCGGCCGCTGAACCGGCGCCACAAAGCCCCTTCGATACCCCTGACGCTTAACAGCCCTGTGATTGTGCGGCCCGGCCGCCGGGCCCTATACTCCGGCCAAACGACAACGCTCGAAGGAAGATTTCATGCGAATTCTCGCCGCGCTCGCAGTGGCCTGTTTTCTGTTCGCGGTCCAGGCGGTTGCCGATCCGCTCAGTACGGAGGAGGCCCTCAAGGACCGGATCCTCGGCGATCCCAACGCCCCCGTGACGATCCTCGAGTTCGCCTCGATGACCTGTCCCCACTGCGCCACTTTCCATGCCGATACCCTGCCGGAGTTGAAGGAGAAATATATCGACACCGGCAAGGTGAACCTGATCCTGCGCGATTTCCCCTTCGACCGGTGGGCTTTGACGGCCTCGATGATGGCGCGGTGTGCCCCGGCGGACCGTTACCACGGAGCGGTCGATATCCTCTTCAAATACCAGGACCAGTGGGCCAGGGCTTCGGACCCCCTGACCATGCTAAAGCGAATCGGCCATCAATTTGGCTTCCTGAATCCGGAAGATTTCGACCAATGCCTGCGCAATGAAGACCTGATGAACGGAATCATTCAGGGGCGTCTCGATGCCACCCGGGAATATGACATAAACTCAACGCCCACCTTCATAATTGGCGATGAGGTGATCAATGGCGCCCAGCCGTTCGAAGCCTTCGACGAGGTCCTCGCGGGACTTACCGACTAATTTATACTTCCCGTTAACCCCTGAGTGTAATAAGCCTTTGGCGTCTCTCGGGTTTTAACTGCCGCGGTCAAGACCCAATTGCAGTTTAATAAGCTCCGGCTCTTCGGGTTCAAGTCGTTCGTTGAACCAACGGAACTCCTGATCGAACCTGGTATCACAGGTGTCGTCGGGCCGAACGGCTGCGGCAAATCCAATGTCATTGAGGCCCTCCGCTGGGTGATGGGCGAAACGTCCGCCAAAAAGATGCGCGGCGGCGAGATGGACGACGTCATTTTCGGCGGTACCAGCGGCCGGCCGTCGAGGAACGTGGCCGAGGTTCAACTGGCCCTCGGCAACCCCGACCGGACGGCGCCCGCCGCCTACAACGAATTCGATGAAATCGTTATCCAGCGCCGAATCGAGCGCGGTCACGGATCTGCCTACCGGGTCAACGGGCGGGAAGTGCGCGCCCGCGACGTCCAATTGCTTTTCGCCGACCTGTCGACCGGCGCCCACTCGACCGCGATCGTGGGCCAGGGCCGGATCAGCGCTTTGATCGGCGCCAAACCGGCGGAACGGCGCGTTCTGCTGGAAGAGGCCGCCGGGATCCGCGGCATCCACTCGCGCCGGCACGAGGCCGAACTGCGGCTGCGGGGCGCCGAAACCAACCTGGAACGGCTCGACGACGTGATCGGCGCTCTGGAAGGCCAGTATCAGGGTTTGCAGCGTCAGGCGCGTCAGGCCAAGCGGTACCGGCGCCTGTCCGAGCAGATCCGCACCCAGGAAGCGATCCTGCTGCACCTGCGCTGGCTGGAGGCCTCCGGCCAGGTGGAGGAAGCCCAGGAGCGGCTCCGAGAGGCGGAGTCGACGGTTGCCGCGCGCACCGCGGCGGCCGCGTCCGTCGCAACCGATCAAGCCGAGAAAGTTGCCGTGCTTCCAGACCTGCGGCGTCTCGAGGCGGAGGCCGCGGCTGAATTGCAGCGGCTCCTGGTGGCCCAGCGGGAACTCGATAACGAGGAGACCCGGGTCGCAGAGGCCCGGAACGAAGTGGGCGAGCGGCAACGGCAGATCGCCGCCGACATTCGGCGCGAGGAGGATCTTGCCGGCGATGCGACCCAGGGGCTGGCTTCCCTGGACGCCGAGAAGAAGGATATCCGGCGAAAACGAGATGGTGAGGCGCAGGCAATCGCAGCCGCGCACGACACGCTCGCAGCCGTGACCGTTCAAGTCGAAGAGCGTGAGGCGGCCTTGACCGAGCTCACCGAGGAAAGCGCGGCTTTGGAGGCCGAACGGGCATCCCTGGTCCGGCGCAGCGAGGTTGCAGAGGCCCGCATCACCCGGCTGCGAGAGCAGCTGGAGGATCTGGCGAACCGCAAGCGGGATCTGAGCACCAGCGACCTGGTGGGCCAGGAGCTGTCGGAGGCGACCACCGCGGTCGAGGCCGCGGCCCGCCGGGCCGATCAGGCGCGTCAGACGCTCGCGGACGCCGAGACGGCGACTCAGGCGGCCCGAGAGGCGGAGGGCCAAAGCCGCTCCAGGGCCGAAGCGGCCCATTCCAGCCGCACCAAGGTGGCGGCCGAGATCGAGGCGCTGGTCGATGTCCTGGGATCGGGCGAAGGAGATCTGTTCGCCCCGCTGATCGACGGCGTGGTTGTGGAACCGGGATGCGAGGCGGCTCTGGGCATCGTCCTGGGTGACGACCTGGAGGGGTCGTTGGACACCGCGGCCCCACGCCACTGGGTCGAACAGTCTTCGTTGAGTGAGGACGTAAGCCTGCCGGCTGGCATCATGCCACTGGCCAAACTCGTTCAGGGCCCGGCCGTACTCAACCGGGCACTCTCGCAGATTGGCATCGTGGAGACGGCGCAGGAAGCGCGGATGATGCGCCACATGCTGTTGCCGGGCCAATGTCTGGTCAGCAAGGACGGCGGCCTCTGCCGTTGGGACGGATACACAGTAGCGCCGGGCGCGGCGACGGCGGCGACCAAACGGCTGGCCCAGCGCAATCGGCTTATGCAGCTGCGCGACAGTCTCGAAGATGTCGATCGGCTGGCCAAGGAAGCCGAAGCCGACCATACCGCCGCCGATCGGCGCGTCGAGGAACTGCAGTCGGCCGAACGCGAGGCGCGCCGGGTCAGCGAAGCCGTTATGTCTGAACTGACTGATGCTCGCGACCGCAACAGTCGCCTGGCCGGCCAGATGGAAGCCCAAGAAAGCAAACGCGCCGCCGTCGACGACAACATGACGCGCTTGCTGGCCGACCTGGCGGACACCGAAACCGAACAGGCGGAAGCCAACGACGCGTTCTCGAAACTCGCACCGCCCGATGAGGCGCGCGAACGGATCAACGCCATGCGGTCCGAGCTGGCCGATCTACGCACCTCGCAGGTCGAGCACCGGACCGTCTACGAGACCCTGGTTCGCGAGGGCGAGGCCCGGGCGTCCCGGTTGCAGGCGATCGACAATGAGATGCAGACCTGGGCGGACCGGATCCGGGGCGCGGAACAACGCAAGGCCGACCTGGAAAGTCGGCGTCAGAACGCCGTGGCCGAACTGGCCCGCCTGAAATCCCGGCCGCAGGAGATCCAGCAGTCGCGGGTCAAGTTGCTTGACGCCATTCAGGCCGCCGAGAGCGGCCGGAAAGCCAGCGCGGACTCGCTCGCCTCCGCCGAGAACGACCGCACCGAGGCCGACAACCGGCTGCGTGACGCAGAAGCAAGCCTGGCCGAATCGCGCGAGGTTCGGGTCCGCCGGGAAGCGGAATTGGAACAGGCGCAGCAATCGCTGGAAACCGTGGCGGAGCGGATTACCGAACGGCTGGATTGTGCCCCGCACGAAGTTCTCGAACGCGGCGGCGTCGAACCGACCCAGGATTTTCCACCCCGCGAAGAGACCGAACAGAAGGTCGAACGGCTAACCCGCGAACGCGACAATATGGGCCCGGTCAACCTCCGCGCCGAGCAGGAGTCGGCCGACCTGGAACAGCAGATCAACACCATGCAGTCCGAGCGGGAGGACCTGATCGCCGCGATCAATCGTCTGCGCCAGGGGATCAACGCCCTCAACCGCGAAGGGCGGGAACGCCTGTTGGCCGCGTTCGAAGAAGTGAACAAACATTTCGAGGATCTGTTCGTGCGCCTGTTCGGCGGCGGCCGGGCGCATCTTGCGCTGACCGAGAACGACGATCCGCTGGAAGCCGGGCTGGAGATCATGGCGAGCCCGCCGGGCAAGCGCATGCAGGTCATGTCACTGCTGTCCGGCGGCGAACAGGCGCTGACGGCGCTGTCCCTGTTGTTCGCGGTCTTCCTGACGAACCCCGCGCCGATCTGCGTGCTCGACGAGGTGGATGCGCCGCTGGACGACGCCAACGTCGATCGCTTTTGCACCATGCTGGAAGAGATCGCGCATTCGGGCACGACACGCTTCCTTGTGGTGACTCATCACCGGATGACGATGGCCAGAATGGATCGCCTGTACGGCGTCACCATGGGCGAACGCGGGGTCAGCCAACTGGTCTCGGTAGACCTTCGTCAGGCGGAAGAACTGCGCCAGACGGCGTGACCTGAACGGGCCGAAAAACCCTGGATTCCTGCGGCAAATTGGACCTTCTCCGAACCCGGCCGGTTGCTTGACTCGCCCAGGGGCCATCAGTATGGTGCCGCTGCTTTTTGCAGGGCAACATGGGCATTCGGGCGATCATCAAAGGCCGGTTCCTGATCGAAGCCGATCCGGTTGAATGAAAGAAAACGGCAAGCCCACTTCCCTAAAGGACCTGGACGAGCGGCTGAAGGCGGCCCAGGAACGCCGGGCACAAAAGACCGGTGCACCACAAGGCCAAGGCGATTTGTCCGGGGTCGCGGTCGGCATGCGAATCGTCGTCGACTTGGTCGCAGGCGTTGCGCTCGGCATCGGCATCGGCGTTGCCCTGGACTATTGGTTGGGAACGAAGCCGTGGTTGTTGATCGTGTTCGTCTTTGTTGGGTTTGCGGCCGGTCTGTTAAATGTGATACGAACCGCAAAGCAGGTCGAAAAGCAGGCGGCCGAGCGTAGGGAACAGGGCGGCGCCGGACACGACCAATAGGTCGGAATCGGCGACGAAGAAAAGTCAGGGGGTTATCGGGTGGCATCAGATCCGATGGAGCAATTCCAGATCAAACCGATTGTCCCGCTCGAGGTGGCAGGGTTTGACATCTCCTTCACGAATTCGGCGCTTTGGATGGTTATATCCATTGCGTTCTCGTCGGTTCTCCTGCTTGTGTCCATGCGCAAGCGTGCGATGATCCCGAGCGGTGGGCAGTTGATCGCCGAATCGCTGTACATGACGATCGCCAACATGATCCGGGACAATGTGGGTCCCGACGGGCGACGTTATTTCCCCTTCATCTTTACGCTCTTTATGTTTCTCCTCGTCGGGAACCTGCAGGGGCTGATTCCCGGCAGCTTCACCTATACCAGTCATGTGGCTGTGACCTTCGCCCTTGCGGCGTTCATCTTCGTGGTAGTGACGGTGCTCGGCTTCATCAAGAACGGGGCCGGCTATCTCCGGATGTTCTTCCCGCACGGCGCACCCTTGTGGACGGCCGTCATCCTGGTACCGATCGAGGTCGTCTCTTACTTCTCGCGCCCCTTCAGTCTGGCGGTGCGGCTTTTCGCGAACATGACGGTTGGGCACGTTCTGCTGAAGGTCATTGCCGGTTTTGTGATTGCGATGGGGTTCGCCGGGATCGTCCCGCTTCTCGGCCTTATCGCCATAACCGCGTTTGAGATTCTTGTGGCGACCATCCAGGCCTATGTGTTCACCATCCTGTCCTGTGTCTATTTGAACGATGCGCTGCACGGGCATTGATGCAGTTGGACGGGTGAAAAGTACGACTTATCTCTGTGAGGCAAACCAGTAATTCAAAGTAAGGGGGTTCTTCGGAATGGATGCGGAAGCAGCAAAACTCGTAGGCGCAGGCCTAGCGGCGATCGGCATGATCGGCGCCGGCATCGGTGTGGGCAATGTCTGGGCAAGCTATATCCAGGCGATTGCGCGCAATCCCGCTTCGAAAGGTGAAATCGGCGCCAATATCTGGATCGGCTTCGCCGTGACGGAAGCTATTGCGCTGTTCGCACTGATCGTGGCGCTGATCGCCCTGTTTGCTTGACGGAAACCAGCCGGATACAGCCAGGCGGGCTCAAGCGCCCGCACCCGGTCAACTCCGGCGTCTAGGCAGCAGTCATGCCACAGTTTGACACGTCAACGATGGCCAGCCAGGTTTTCTGGCTTGTCGTCACATTCGTCGTTCTTTGGATTTTCCTGTCCAAGGTGGTGCTGCCGCGCATCGAGGGGGTCATCGAAGCGCGCGACAGCAAGATCTCCGGCGACCTCAAACGGGCCGCCGACGCCAGGCAGGAAGCCGAAGACGCGATGGCGGAATACGAGGCCGCCTTGGCGAAGGCGCGATCCGAGGCCCAAGACCTGGTCCGGTCGGGGCTTGAAAAACTGTCCGAGGCCAATGCCAAGCGCGACGCAGAGTTTTCCGTCCATCTCCAGGCACGGATCGCCGAGTCGGAGGCCCGGGTCGAAGCGGCGCGCGAGCAGGCCCTTCAGAGCGTTCGGGATATCGCCACGGATGTGACCAAGGCAACGGTCGAACGCCTGACCGGCGTGGCGGCCGACGATTCCACCGTGGCCAGCGCCCTGGATGCGTCGGCCAAGAGCGAGGGCTGAGGCGGATGGACGAACATTCCCTGCAACTGTTCTGGCTCACCGTCTCGCTTCTGGTGATCATCGCGCTGGCGGTCTGGAAGGGCCGTAAGGCGATCCAGGAGGGTTTCAAGGCCAAGATCGCGGAGATCGCCCTTGAACTGAAGCAGGCGGAACAGCTTAAGGAAGAAGCCCAGCAGACGCTGGCGGAATACAAACGCAAGCAGCGCGAGGCCCTTGCGCAGGCCGAGGAGATCGTCGAGGAAGCGCGGCGGGAAGCCGACAGGCTCCAGGCGATCGGCCGCGAGAAACTGGAAGCGTCGCTGAGCCGCCGGGAGGCGCAGGCGATGGAGAAGATCGCCCAGGCGGAACAGGCCGCGATCCTGGAGGTCAGGCACAAGTCCGTCGATCTGGCCACCGAGGCGGCATCCAAGATCTTGGCCGACCGTATGAGCGGGGAAGACGGCGACCGTATGGTCGAGGAGGCGATCGAGGATCTCGGCAAGAAGCTGCACTGAACGCTAATCGTATCCCATACGCGATGCAGCCGGGCCGCTTCGCCCGGCTTTTTCGTGCCGGCGGCCGGTTGGCACCGGTAAACGAAACCGCAAGCATTGGAGGGTAGGCATTTGGGTCGACCTGGCCCAAAGGACCGCCCATGCCTTACGTCACTCGCGACCGATCAGGCCGAATTACCGCCATTTCGGACGAATGGAACGACAAAGCGACCGAGCAGCTGCCGGCCGACCATCCGGACGTCCAGCGCTTCTTCCAGGCCATTGCGCCCCTCAAGACGCGCCAACAGCTGGTTACCAGCGACGCGGAAATGGCCCGCATCGCCGAAGACCTGATCGACGTGCTAATCGCCAGAAACGTCATCAATTTCACGGACCTGCCGCATGAGGCGCAAAGAAAGCTGCTCAAGCGGCAGTCGCTCCGCCAGCGCCTCTCGGCGCTGACCGATCTCGTCGGCAGCGACGACGAACTGATCTAGGCCGGGCGCGCGTCCAGGAAGGGCAGCCAGGCTCGCCTAACCAGAGATCCGGCATCCACGCCTTTCGATGTCCGGTGCCAGGTGCCATACCGACTCTCAAAGTGCGGCCGGCAAGGTCCGTTTTTGACCCAAGGCAGTCATACTAGGTCGTTGGATTCCGGGATCAGCATCCCATTAAGTTTCAGCCCAATCGATCACGAGGGGGCGAGCCGTTGAAGAAAGCAAAAGTGATGGCCGCCGTACTGGCGGTCGCCGGTTGCCTCCAAGCCGAAGAAGTGCCGACCTTGAACGGGCAGGGAGAGGATTCGTCCAATCTCGATCCGGAGCACAGACGTTGGATCGAAGCGTCTTGCGAGAGAGAACGCAGCATGGGGCCAATGTACTATTACCCCTGCATCGAGAGAAATTTTGCAGCCATAAAACGCAGGGGCCAGGGTCAGATCGTCCCATGACCGCCTTTGGCTATTTGGCGACCAAATCGGAGGAGGTTCAAAGCGTCCTCTTAACCCCCATTTAGGGGACCAGCTCTGCAAGTCCGACAAGCTGCGCTCGTGCCTGCAATCATCAACGTTCGCGCCGGATCGCGGGAATGCTAGCCTCTATCCCATGCTCGGCTTATTCGGCATTTTCGGGCGGTCTCACGACCTTAAGCGTCTGGACAAGGCGCTGCTTGGCGTGGGGCTCCACCCTCAGCTCGTGCCCGAAGCAGTGAAGCTCACCATACTAAAACTGCTTGGGGAGGTGGGCGCGGGACGAGACCCAGCTTCCTGTGCTGCGGCCGCGGAACTTCTCGGCTACTGCATCCTGGGTGCAGAAGAGTTCACCCGGCACAACAGTACGGGCCTGACGGTATCCGTGGAACAGCGCCTATCAGCCGCCCTAGAGGCCGGTGCCAGCTTGGATGCCCGCATCATACTTCTGACCCTGCACGCCAGCATAATCCAGCCGAGTGTGGTCGAGCA
>Ga0066187_1000313_pt1 | contig 17660 bp, 13 predicted proteins | sample WorMetexBAHAMAS1_FD_58706 | JGI IMG/M metagenome (GOLD analysis project Ga0066187, IMG submission 58706) | Marine gutless worms symbiont microbial communities from Max Planck institute for Marine Microbiology, Germany - Inanidrilus exumae... | ecosystem: Host-associated > Annelida > Digestive...
AAAATACCGCGGCCTGCCAACCCGGGTGGCCACCATCTGTGGAGGAACCCTGCTGGCCAGGGAATGGGTATCGACGCCTGCAAATGATAAAAAGCCTGCCCGTTTCGCCAACATGATCGCACAAAAAGCAAAAAAAGCCGGGCTGGGAGTGACCGTGCTGGATGAAAAGATCCTGAAGAAACAAAAATTCGGGGCACTGCTTGCCGTCGGTACCGGCAGTAAAAACAAACCGAGGCTGGCGGTTTTGACTCACAGCCCCAGGGGCGCAAAAAAAACGGTGGTTCTTGTGGGAAAAGGGGTCACGTTTGATTCCGGCGGCATCAATCTGAAGCCGACAGGGTCCATCGAAACCATGAAAACGGACATGTCGGGAGCTGCTGCAGTAGCCGCCACCATGATCGCCGTGGCGGGACTCAAACCGAAGATCAAAATCATCGGGATCATGCCCATCGTGGAAAACATGATCTCTGGAGGCGCCACCCGTCCAGGAGATGTTGTCACTTCATACGACGGTAAAACAGTGGAAATCGGCAATACGGATGCGGAGGGCCGCTTGATTCTCATCGATGCCATCTCATGGGCGATAAAAAAGTACAAACCCGACACGGTCATCGATATGGCCACCCTGACCGGCGCCTGTGTGGTCGCACTGGGGGAACGGATCGCCGGGGTATTCTCCGACGATGATCCACTGGCGGAGGCGATCATGGCGGCAGGAGAAAAAACCCACGAGCGATGCTGGCGACTCCCCCTCCCTGAAGATTACCGGGAACTTCTCAACAGCGATATCGCCGATATCAACAACATCAGCGGTGGCAGATGGGGCGGCGCCATTACGGCCGCTTTGTTTATAAAAGAATTCGTGGGAAAAACCCGCTGGGCCCATATCGATATTGCCGGCCCTGCCCGGGGAAAAAAGGCGACCGATTACTGCGGTCCCGATGGAACGGGATTCGGTGTGCGGCTCTTGTGCAAGCTATTACTCGGCATGTGATGACGGCGATGAATGGTCCGATCCTGATCCTTTCCGGGTTCCTGCTGACAGGCCTTCTTCTGGCCGAGAAGAAAGAAAGCCTCAAGGGAAAACTGGCGGCCAAGCCGCTGCTTTCCTTTATGTTTATCCTAACGGCCGTGGTACAGCCGCATCCATTGCCCGGGTACTACCACCTGATGCTTGCCGGACTTATCCTCTGTATGGGAGGCGATGTCTTTCTGGCCCTGACCGGCCAGAAAATGTTCCGCCTCGGCTTGGTTTCCTTTCTCCTCGGTCACCTGATGTATGCGGGTGCCTTTTTTCGGATTTCCGAAACCGGTATTTTGTTCTGGGGGGGGTGTGCGGGCGCCGCGGGTATCGGTGTCACTGTCTACCGCTGGCTGGCGCCGAACCTGGGGTCCATGAAGGTACCGGTCGTCTGCTACATCATCGTCATTTCCATAATGCTATGCGCGGCTGCCGCCGTTGCGGACCAATCGAGCCTCAATTCGTCAGGAAGGTGGCTGGTCCTCACCGGCGCCCTGCTTTTCTACGTTAGCGATCTTTTTGTCGCGCGCCAGCGGTTTGTAAAAAAGGGTTTTGTCAACCGCCTTTTCGGGTTGCCCCTTTACTATTCGGGGCAGTTCATGCTGGCCTTTTCGGTGGGAATGATCGGATAGTAGGGAATCGGACGACGGAATCAACCGGATGTCGATGACAGGATCTTTTTTATCTTCCGGGAAAGCTGGTTCAAACTGAACGGCTTTTGGATAAAACCGTTGCAACCCCTTTCCAGTATCTCACTGGCCTGACCATCGATGCTGTATCCGCTGGAAAGCAGAACCCGAATATCCGGATGCATCGCTTTCAAGCGGTCATAGGTTTCCCCGCCTCCCATATCGGGCATGATCATATCTAAAATGACCAGGTCGATCCTTGACCGATACTTCTCATATTTCGCGAGGGCATCCAGACCGCCAGATGCGAGAATGACTTCATATCCCAATTTGCGGAGCATCTCATTTCCAACGCTTTGGATCAGTTCTTCATCGTCTACAAGCAATATGGTGCCGGTTTCATCACCCACAACCGTTTCAATCGGTTGGGCGGCCTGTACGGACTCCACTTTGGCGTCTGTCGGCGGTAGGTAGAACGTAAACGTGCTGCCCTTTCCCTTTTCAGAATCAACCTCTATGAACCCCCCATGGTTTTTGATAATACCGTAAACCGAAGCCAGTCCCATGCCGGTGCCCCGTCCCATCTCCTTGGTTGTAAAAAACGGGTCGAATATCCGCTGACGGGTGGCTTCATCCATTCCGATCCCGGTATCGGTCACTGCCACTTCCACATACCGCCCGCTTTTCAAATCGTAGGGATGGGTCTGTTCATCTTTCAATTGAACATTTTGGGTCTGGACGTAGAGGTTCCCTCCATTTGGCATCGCCTGCCACGAATTGACAAAAAGGTTAAGGATGACCTGGTCGATCTGCCCCGGATCTATGGCCACCGGCCAGAGACTTTTATCGTATTTGCCCCGAATACGGATCTCCTTTTTGGCGCGACCGAACATCCGGGTCTGGTGCTTGATCAGCTCATTCAAATCCGTGGGACGCACTTCATATTTCCCCCCCCTGGCAAACCCCAACAACTGCTTCGTGAGATCGGAAGCGCTTTTTACATGGTCTATGATACCATTTAAATGCTCCCAGAAAGGATGGGAGGGCTTTGCATCCGCCAGCATCATGGTTGTTCTTCCCTGTATCCCCATGAGTAGATTGTTAAAATCATGTGCGATGCCCCCCGCCAGCGTCCCGATGGCTTCCATTTTTTTGGCTTGGTGGAGTTGGATTTCGATCTTGCGCTGTTCCCGTTCCAGCTCTTTCATATGGGTGATATCCATTGAGATTTGCAGCCTTACAAATCTTCCGTCAACCCATCGAATGGCCCGGTCGTAATTGACATGATACTTCCTGGTGATGAGGTTTTCTCCCTCCCAAACATGAACCCCGGTCGGCTGGCCCATGTCGTCGAGTAGATCTTCATTGTTACACTGCTTGCATGGATCGTCTAAATTCCGAAATACTTCATGGCATATCTTTCCCACTAGATTTGTTTTAAAATGATCCTTCATCCGCCTGTTCACGAAGAGAATTTCGTGAGTCGACAGATCCGCGACGTAGATGGATGCATCGATGCTGTCCAGCACCGTCAGAAATGTTTCCCGGGCCTCTTTCAGCGACTCCCGGTTTCGAATCTGTTCGGTAAGGTCGACAATCACTCCTCTGAGCCCTGCCGTCACCCCGTCGTGGACGATCGCACTGGTGTAGATAAGACCTGTGAAGGATGTAAGGTCTTTTTTTAGTAAACGATACTCGGCACCGCCCAGATCCCGCCCCTGCATAATTTCGTCGAAACCTTTCAGGATGCGCTTTCGCTGTTCGGGAACGATGAGATCCACCCCCTTGATCCCACTTTTCAATTCAGCCCGCGTATACTGAAAAAGCTCGAGCGCTATCCGATTTGCAAGGGTAACGTTTCCGCTTTCGTCCATCTCAAATACGCAAAGGGGCAACAGATCCGCCAGCTGGCGGTACTTCTCCTCACTTCTCTTCAGTTCGGCTTCTGCCTTTCGTCGCTTTTTCTCCTCTTTTAGAATCACCAAGGCCCTGAAAAAATAGTATGAGCAAAAAAATCCGATCCCCAAAAGGACGGTAATAATGGAAAGCAAACGATCCCTGAAGCCATCCATGGTGGACAAAACCACACTTTCCGGAGTGGCTACGGCAATGGACCAGAAGGTGTTGCCCAGTTTCACGGGTGTATACACCACATGGTGTTGATGCAGGGTCGAATAATTGCCTCCCGGATCCGCATGGGAGTAAACGGCCGTTCCGGAACCGCCCTTGATCATCTCCCCGGCCATGGCGATCATCTCCGGGGATCCCTTGTAAACTTGGAAGACGGTTTTCCCGGAATAATCGCCGTCATGGGAGTAAAGCATCGCCCCCTTCCGGCTGGTCATAAAGGCATAGCCCTCTTGACCGGCCTTGATGTTCTCAAGGTATTTTTTTGCGATGTTTTCAAAGGGCACCAGCACTGCCAGGCTTCCGCGAAAGCTGCCGTTCACCAGAATGGGGACATGGTATGCCACCGCCGGATATCCCTGCACAGCCCGAAACACCTCGCTGACAATGGGAACATGGGTCTTCATGACTTCCTGGACATGGTGTTGTGATGAAATATCGGCACCGATGGCTTTGACGTTGAAGGGACTGGTATGGATAATGCGACCCAGGGCGTCCATTCTCGTAATGGCACTGATCTCGCCTGAGTTGACACGGTAGTATTTTTCCATCAGCTCCCTGCCCTGATCCCCGAACAACACGATCTCATCTATACCGGCGAGATAGGTGAGATCCCTGTGGTAGCTGCCGAAATAGTCTTGTATCCCTCCGGCGGCCTGCATGGACAGGATCATCTGCTGGGTGTTGAACTCTGAAATGGTCTTGTTTTTGACCTCACCATACGTGGAATAGAGCAAAAACAGAAATAGTGTGGCGATAGTGGGCAGGAGGAAATATCGTTTTTTCAGTTTCATGGTCGTTTGGTTGCTGCCCTCCCGATTATCGGCACTAGGGTTTGAGTCGCACCTTTACGCTATTGGTATGGGCCCCAAGGCCCTCAACTTCCGAAAGGCGCATGATATCCTTTGCTTCTTTTTTGAACGCCCCTTTAGAGTAGTGTATGACGCTGGTCTTTTTGGTGAAATGCTCCACAGACAAAGCAGATGAAAATCGAGCGGTCCCGGCTGTGGGAAGTACATGGTTCGGACCGGCGAAATAATCCCCAACCGGTTCCGGTGTATAGTGCCCCATGAATACAGCACCTGCATTCCGGATCTGTCCCAACATGGAGAAGGGATCTGTTACCTGAAGTTCCAGATGTTCCGGAGCAATTCGGTTGGCAAGCGCGACCGCATCGGACAGATCGGGAACCACCAGGATGGCGCCGAAGCGTTTGATGGATTCTTCAGCAATTTTTCTTCTCTCCAGTTTCAAAACCTGCCGTCCCACCGCTTCGGCCACGGCCCGGGCCACCTTTCGGGAATCGGTGATCAGAACCGAAGAAGCCATGGGGTCGTGCTCTGCCTGGGACAGCAGGTCGGCGGCCGCATATTCGGGGTTGACTGAGTCGTCTGCAATCACCAAGATCTCACTGGGTCCTGCAATCATGTCGATTCCCACGGTTCCGGCCACGATCTTTTTTGCGATGGTCACGTATAGATTCCCCGGACCCGCTATGACATCGACGGCCGGAACGGTTTGAGTGCCATAGGCAAGTGCGGCAATCGCCCAGGCGCTGCCGATGCGATAGATATCGGTCACCCCGACTTTTTTTGCCGCTGTTAGGAGGAAGGGATTAATCGATCCATCCTTCATGGGGGGTGTCACCATCGCAATGCGGGCAACTCCGGCGACCTTCGCCGGAATGGCACCCATTAGCACGGAAGAAACCAACGGAGTTGTGCCGCCCTGGCCGCCGGGGACATAAATTCCGGCACCGTCCACCGGGCGTACGATTTGGCCCAAATACGTACCGGACCGTTGGGTGTCGAACCAGGAATTCTGTACCTGCCTCTGGTGGAAGGCATGGATTTGCGTTATGGCACGGTTCATCGTCCGCACGAACGCTTTGCCAACGGTCCGCTGTGCGGCCGATATCTCTTGGGGAGAGACTTTCAGCTGGGAAAGCTTGAGCCGGGGCGCATCGAATCGTCGGGTATATTCCACCAATGCGGCGTCCCCCCTTTTTTTTACATCATTGATGATACGGGATACGGATCGAATCTCTTTTTGGGACAGGGACAATCCCCTGTTGACGATGGTGCGAAGACGCGCCTTTCCTGTTTTTGAGGGGTAGGTATAAATTTTCATAGGTTTCACCATGTTACTTTTTGGTCATACAACGGTTCAAGTGGTGGGTTTACCGCCGATCGGTTTGGGTGCGATTCATTGGCGGCACTATAGGGCCAACCTCCCGTGATTGTCAACCGGCCCTGGACCGCTTGGTGATCACTACAACATTGTATCACCACTCCCTAAATCCCAGGTTTGTCAGTGTGCGGCGGCCCTAAAATTGCATTGACATCCGGTTTTAGATCTGAACAAACTGCCGTGAATTCCCCTCCCCGGTTAAAACCCATCGCCTGTATGGTGGTGGCATCGGATGCCCCAAAAGAATCGTAGGCGGCGCCATTTCCCCCGGCATTATTTACCAGCGGAGTGTTTCGGGGATCGGAATTTCGACTATTTCGAACATGAGAACCCATTGTAAGGAGGATAGATGAACGATCAACGGATTTACAATTTCAACGCAGGCCCTGCTGCCCTGCCCCTTGCCGTACTGGAAGAGATACGGGATTCCTTTACCGATTTCAAAGGATCCGGGATGTCTATCACCGAAGTCAGCCACCGCTCGGTGTGGTTTGACGATGTCATCAACGATGCTGCGGAACGGGTCAAGCGCCTATTGAGTTTGGACAACCGGTATCATGTCCTGTTTCTACAGGGGGGTGCCAGCCTCCAATTCTGCATGATCCCCATGAATTTTCTAAGTGACGATAAATCAGCGGACTATGTCAATACCGGTACCTGGTCAACGAAAGCCATTAAAGAGGCACAGATCCAGGGAAAGTCCGTCGCGGTGGTGGCCTCCTCTGAAGATGAGAATTTTTCATACATCCCAAAGGACATAAGCTTTCACGAAGACGCCGTATTTACCCATATCACCTCCAACAACACCATCAAAGGGACCCAATGGCAGACCTTTCCCGATACGGCGGGAGTTCCTCTGGTGGCGGACATGTCTTCGGACATCATGAGCCGGCCCTTTGACGTGGATAAATTCGGCATGATCTATGCCGGTGCCCAGAAAAACATCGGCCCAGCGGGTGTATGCCTGGTTGTGATCCGCGAGGATATGCTGGCCCTCTCCCCGGATCACATCCCCACGATGCTGAACTACAACACCTTCGCATCCAAAAATTCCATGTTCAACACACCGCCCTGTTTTGCCATCTACACCCTGCAACTGGTGATGAAGTGGCTGGAAGAAACCGTCGGTGGCCTGGATCGGATGGCCGAGCGCAACGCTGAAAAGGCAAAACGGCTGTACGATTTTATCGATGAAAGTTCCTTTTACACTGGGACAGCGGCGACGGACAGCCGGTCTCTCATGAACGTCACATTCCGTCTGCCGGACGAGAACCTTGAGGCAACCTTTGTCAAGGAAGCCTTGGATCAGGGGATGGGAGGACTCAAGGGGCATCGTTCCGTAGGGGGATGCCGCGCCTCCATATACAATGCCACCGGCATGGATGCCATCGAGGCACTGGTGGATTTCATGAAAGCCTTTGAAAAAAAAATGGGCTGAAACACCTTCTGCATACGGCCATTTGAAAGCCCCCCGCTGATGCCGCTGGGGGGCAATCCTCCCGCCTGCACCATCCGCCCCTGTTTATCTGCGACCCGCTCGGGAAAGCCCCGGTTGTCATTTTGAGTTTTTCTTGACATGACCGATCATTACGAATAACAACAGGTAGAAGTATTCTCATTCTATCAAGGTCTCGCCGATTTGGCACGATTCTCTTCAAATCCTTAAAATCTTAAAAGGAGGTCTTATGGACAAAATTCTCAGAATCGATATGGGCGCTGAAGGCGGTCCTAGCGTCAGCACCGAACCTTTGGGAGACTTCGCCGGGCTGGGCGGCCGCGCCATGACATCGGCCATTGTGTCCAAAGAAGTGCCACCCACCTGCCACCCCCTCGGCGCCAACAACAAGCTGGTCATCGCACCGGGACTGCTGAGCGGATCCGCTGCCGTCATGTCCGGACGCATCTCCGTGGGATGTAAAAGCCCATTGACCGGAGGTATCAAGGAAGCGAACTCCGGCGGACAACCCTCCCAGATGCTGGCTCGGCTGGGGTACGCCGCCATCGTTCTCGAGGGTAAGCCGAAGGAAAGCGCCCTTTACAAAGTGGCGATTAACGGCGAAGGCGCCCAGGTTTCCAAAGATAACAGTCTCTGCATGCTGGGCAATTATGACCTGGTGGATAAAATGAAGGCGGAATTCGGCGAAAAAATCGGATGCATCTCCATTGGCCAGGCTGGAGAGATGAAGATGTCCGCAGCCTCCATCGCCTTTACAGATATGGAGCAAAGGCCCACCCGCCATGCAGGCCGCGGCGGCGTTGGTGCGGTAATGGGCTCAAAGGGCGTCAAAGTGATCGTGGTGGACGATGCGGGCGCCGCCAAAAGACCGCCCGCCGATGCTGAAAAATTCAAAGCTGCCAACAAGGCTTTTGCCGAAGGATTGAGGAAACATCCGGTCACCGGTGAAGGGCTGCCGGCATATGGAACCAATGTGCTGACCAATGTGATCAACGAGGCCGGCGGATACCCCACCAACAATTTTGCCTCCGGACAGTTCGACGGTGCCTCCAAGATCAGCGGTGAAAGCCAGGCGGAACTGGAAAACAGTCGGGGCGGTGAAGGTTCAGCCACCCATGGCTGTCATAAGGGCTGCATCATCCGCTGCTCCGGAACCTTCTATGATAAAAACGGTAACTTCCTCAGCAAACAGCCGGAGTATGAAACCGTCTGGGCCCACGGCGGCAACTGCGGCATCGACGATCTGGACGTCATCGCCCAACTGGACCGGATGGATGACGATTTCGGACTGGATACCATCGAGATGGGCGCCACCATCGGTGTGGCCATGGAGGCCGGGTTGGCGGAATTCGGCGACGGTGAAGCCGCTATCAATCTTCTGAAAGAGGTGGGTGAAGGATCGCCATTGGGACGGATCCTGGGCAACGGTGCAGCTGTGACCGGTCAAGCCTACGGTGTGGAACGGGTACCGGTGGTCAAGCGCCAGGCCCTTCCCGCCTACGACCCGAGAACGGTTCAGGGCATCGGCGTCACCTACGCTACGAGTACCCAGGGAGCGGATCACACGGCTGGCTATGCCGTGGCCACCAACATTCTCGGTGTGGGTGGAAGTGTGGACCCACTGAAACCAGAAGGCCAAGTGGAACTGTCCCGGAACCTACAGGTCACCACGGCTGCGGTGGATGCCACCGGCATGTGCCTGTTCATCGCTTTTGCCGTTATGGACCAGGCGGACACCTTCCAGGCACTTCTCGATCTTCTAGGCGGTTTTCTGGGTGCTGAAATGACCGGCGATGATGTGGCCGCACTCGGTCAGAAGGTTCTGAAGATGGAAAGGGATTTCAACGCCGCGGCCGGATTCTCCAGTAAAGATGACCGCCTCCCGGATTTTTTCAAAAACGAGGCACTGCCACCGCACAACATCACATTTGCGGTGAGCGATGAAGAACTGGACCAGGTTTACAATTTCTAATAGGTCCGGCTGAAAGAGATAAAAACGGGGAGCTTTCATGGCTCCCCGTTTCTGTTTCGGTCAAATATTTCATGGGTACAATATGGGAACAATCGGAAGTGCAGCGGAGGCAAATCTAATTATCGGTGGAACCCATTTGGTGGAATCGGCTTTATTACCGATGTTCGGCAAAGGTGTGGAATGCGAAATTCAAACCGGTGGCAGCATCCGTGAAGTATTGTGCACACAATTGGGTGTGGAGAATGATTATCTGGACAACCGGATACAGACCGTTTTCTTAAACGGAAGGGCTGTTGATGATGTGGATGTGGCACGCGTTGTCGATGGAGACATCCTTGCCCTGTCCGCCGCCATGCCGGGTCTGGTAGGGGCGACGATGAGAAAAGGGGGACACTATGCGGCGATGCGGGAAGAGATCTCCTACACATCAGACTGCAATTCAGCGGAATGTACCAGAGGCCGCATTAAGATCAAGCTGTTTAATGTCCTGCAGAAAGAGATTGGCCTGCTGTTTCTGATGCAGGGGGTCCGTGTCCTTGCCGAGGATCTCAAAAATGGGCTTCTGGACGCCCCTGGGGATTTTATCGAAAAGTGCCGATCTGTCACCTTGAATGGTGAACGTATCGATCCAAAAGAGGTTCTCGAGATGAATTGGACGACAGAGTGGGTGGTGCTTTCCGTTAGAAGGGCTTGATCCTGACAGCAAGGCTCAGGTAACGCTTCGACGCTTCGAACATGAGCTTTTTTCGCACCATCATGTTCAGGAAAGCCCGTATGTTTTCCGCTCCGGGTTTGGGGAAACGATCTATAATTTCCCTCAAAGAACGATTTCTACGACAAAACAGATAGATGGATCTCGACATGCCGGTCAATCGATGGGTATCGGGATCGGCACCCATCCGACGGTGACGAATGATGATAAAATCCCCGCCATCCCGGTAGGCCAGGATGGGCTCCGAATCAGGATGAGCGTGGAGCCGGGCGTAGGATGCATTCCACTCCTTTAATTTATCTGCGACCGGTTTCCAGAGTTTCCGCTGTTGGGTCAGATCGCCACGGTATGCTTGAATGGTAAACTGAACCAAACGGGACACTTCCGGTGGAAAAAGCCGATGATAGTGGGGATGGTTGAAAACGGCCCGGATACCGAACTTTTCAGGTGTCGACCAGACGGGACTCCCGAGGCCCAGCCAGAACCGGACCGGCTTTAAAGGGCGAAAAGGGAGCACGAAGGATAGGGCACGCAGCGTCTCCTCCACCTCCTCCGGTTGACTACCGGGAAAGTAGAGGATGAGGTTGGATCGGCTGGCAACCCTCATCTCTTCGCATCGTTTCATGATCTCGATGTTTTGAATAGCGGTGGTCCCTTTGTTGAGTTTTCTCAACAAAGAGTTGCTGAGGGCTTCGATACCAATCTGAACCTCCGATACACCCGCCGACGCCATGGCGGCCAGCATAGAGGAAGGTGTGGCCGCACGGATCTCCCCAAACATCCGGAGATCCTTTTTAAGGCTGCCGATCCGGGTAAAGATTTCTCTTCCCCCATGAACCGGCAACAGGTTGTCCGTAAATGCCACCGAAAGGGCGCGATATCTCGATGTGGTGGCATCGATCTCCCTGGCGATCCGATCCGCTGTTTTTGCGCGGTATCCTGCCCATTGCATGTTTAAGTTACAGAAACTGCATCCTTTTTCCGTTGTACCGGCTGCGGGACGCTGCCAGAAACATCCCCTGGATATCTCCACAGGCAGCGTTGGAAAGAAGGTCAACCCATCGGGTAAGCGATTCAACTGCTCGAAGTAGTCCCCATAATCGGGATATGGCAAATCATCCATAGAGGTAACTTGAATACAACGAGGGAGATTGCCGTCGTCCACATCACTCCGGGTGGTAATGCCCGGTATCGCTTCTTCAGAGGAAAGTCCGGAGTGGTTTTTCAGGGAGGTGATCAAGCGAACCAGCGGTACCTCCCCCTCTCCATTGACGACAAAGTCGATCTCTGGAAAAGCCCTCAAAAGGTCCGTTCCCGTTTTCCCCGCCAGGGAGGACCCGCCGAGAACGATCGGTAGACCGGGCGCCTGTTCCCGGACAGCGCGCACCAGATAAAGGGTCGAGGTCAGTTGGCACAAACAGACGGAAAAACCCGCAAGGCCGAAACGGTCCCAATCGATGCTTTCGATATAAGCATCCGTGATCTGTTTGACCCGTTTTGTTAGGGCTTTAAAATCGATCGCCCTCAACCCTTGGTTTCGGCCGGCATCCTTATGAAAGACCGATTCGATCCTGGAAATGCGGTCCGGATACAGCAACGCAGCATAAACCGATTCCGCCGGCCATGTTTTTTCAGAAACAGCCGAATATAAAGAATACCCAAGAGACTTTGCAACTTCCAGGTAGAAATGGCTGGCAACGGTATCAATATCGGGAATCCGGTCTGCGATGAATGCTTTGAGTGCGGACAGCTGAATGGACGGCCTGTTGAAAACAGGCCATGGAGGAGAAACCAGGATCAGACGATTTATCGGAGTGGCTGTCGCGGCAAGCTTTCTCATAAGGATGCGCCCCTTGAACCGAATCGACAGTAAATTTGTAGGGAGATCCGAATTGTTATTTTGTCCGGTTTTTGTTATGGCACAATTGGTGGGGGTTTGCCATTAAAATCGATGGGGTCACCCTTCTACCCCGCGTTCGGATCCAGGTGCTTCCGGTCACGAGATCTGGAACGGCCGCGTGCCGAAACACTCTTATTGAAAGGCTTAACATGCGATTTCGCTGTATCTGTTTCTATATCACCCTGCTCTTAATTTTCAGCATCGGGGCGGGCCATACCCCAACCGGTGCAACCCCCCGCAACCCCATCCATTCCGATTCCCTGTCTGCCGAGCCGCCCCTTTCGGCGAAAAATTACCTCAAGGACTTGAAACCGGAAAAGATACATAGAAAAACATCCCGGCAGATTGTCAACTTGCTTAGAAAGCGGCATTACAGCAAACTGGCAGTGGATGACCGGCTCTCTGCGCGTCTCCTTAAGCGCTACCTCTCCGACCTCGATTTTAACCGCATCTATTTTTTGGCTGAGGATATCCGCCGATTTGAGATCTACCGGCATGAATTGGACGATGCCCTCAAATCGGGAGATCTGAGACCGGCTTACCGGATCTACAACCGATACAAACGACAAGTGGTGCAACGTTTGGTTTTTTTGATCAACTATATCCATACAAATTTTGATAAGATCGACTTGAATGTTCGGGAGAGTCTCAATATCGATCGGGAGAACACGCCGTGGCCGCCTGATGAGAAGGCCATTGGACAGCTTTGGATCAAATGGCTTAAAAACGACGTACTCAAATTGAAAATGGCCGGCAAATCCATCGAAAAAATATCACAAACCCTTGACAGGCGTTACCGCAGCCAGCTCAATCGAATCCGGCAAACCAACAGCGAGGACGTGTTTCGAATTTACATGAACGCACTGGCCTCCTGTTTCGACCCTCACACTCAATATTTCTCTCCGAGGATGCAAGAAAATTTCAAAATACAGATGAGCCTTTCCCTGGAGGGCATCGGTGCCGTGCTGCAAACAGAAAATGAACATACCAAGGTGGTCCGTTTGGTACCGGCTGGACCCGCGGACAAGGGAAAGGACCTGATGCCCGGTGACCGCATCATCGGTGTGGGCCAGGGTCGAAAAGGAGAGATCATCGATGTGGTGGGATGGCGGTTGGACGATGTGGTGCAGCTGATAAGAGGCGATAAAGGAACGGTGGTCCGCCTTGAAATTCTTCCCTCTGGTATCGATGATTATTACAAAACGAAGATTATCAGTATTGCCCGAAATACCGTTCGACTCGAGGAACAAGCCGCTCAGAAACGCATTCTCGATCTCGAACATCAGGAGAAAGCATACAGAATCGGGATCATCGAACTGCCGACCTTTTACCTTGACTTTAAGGCGTATCATTCCGGAAGGTCAGATTATAAGAGCACCACTCGCGATGTTCAACGGCTGCTGAAAGAGCTACAAACCGCCGATGTGGATGGCATCATTATCGACCTTAGGGATAATGGGGGCGGGGCGCTACAGGAAGCCAACGAGTTGACGGGCCTATTTATCAAAAAGGGGCCGACTGTCCAGATTCGGGATACCGGAGGCAAGATTTCATCTCTTTCCGATGAAGATCCTTATATCGGGTACACGGGGCCCCTGGTGGTGATGGTGAATCGGATGAGCGCATCCGCTGCAGAGATCTTTGCGGGCGCCATTCAGGATTACAACCGCGGTATCATCATCGGGTCCCAATCCTTCGGAAAGGGCACCGTCCAATCGCTTCTGGACCTCAATCACGGACAACTGAAGATCACATTCGCGAAGTTCTACCGGGTGACCGGGAAAAGCACCCAGCATGATGGCATCATTCCCGACATCAGTTACCCGTCCGTACATGACATTGATAAGATCGGCGAAAGCGCACTACCGGATGCCCTTCCCTGGAGCCGCATCCAACCCGTTCGTTATCAGGCTTACCCGAAATTTGAAAGCTATCTGGAAAGACTGAAACTCCGCCACCATAAACGCAGCCGTAATGCGCCAGATTTCGCCTATCTGCTCGCCAGCACCCAGGAAATCCGGGAAAACCAGCGGCAGACCCTGCTGCCCCTGGATGAAGCGTCGCGTAAGCGACTGGTCGAAGAAAACGAAAAGCGCCGGCTGGTGATTGAAAACAGGCGGCGTATCGCCAAGGGGCAGAGACCCATTGAAAATCTGCCGGAGATGAACGGAGAAAACGGAAACGGCGAGGACCCATCCAGTGAAGATGATGAAGCAGAACCCGATCCGCTGTTGATCGAAAGCGGTCATATTCTAGCGGATCTGATTATGCTGTCACAACAGCGCTAACCTATAATGCCTACCGCCTATTTTTCCTTGACTATTTGAAATTGCTCTAATTTTGTGGTATTATACCATATTATCGATACACCGCTTTCATCGTCAGGTTGCTTTTACACACCCCGTTTCAGGGAACCGGTTTCGGAGGGTCTACCATGGATTTCTTAGCTGCCACCAACCCGAACATAACCGTTGCTGAAGTCGCGCTGCTCCTTCTATTGACCTGCATTGCAAATGTCTTTGGCAGAACGAAGATCGCCCTATTGGTCACCTGCTTTTTCTCCCTTTTCTGGGGTTTTTTTCTAAATTACGATATACTGTTCATTTCATATCGAGGCCTTCAGCACTCCTATCTCTATTTTGGATTTCCATTTCTTATTCTGATGCTGACACTCATTGGACTGCTGCGTCAGGATTAGGTTCTATTCATCCGCCTTGCTGTAGGTTTCCAGACAGAAAATTTTCCCTGATGTAACAAGCGTCTGCTCGACGAAATAGTCGCCGGAGGGATCCAGATCCAGCACGATGCGCAGCCTCTGTTTGTCTCTGTACCAATGGCTCCTCACACGAAGGATCATTTTACCCCCGACTTCGATCTTACTGGGTACCCCATAGTCCACGACGTCTTCTATGTCCATGAACACCCTCGGCCGCTCTCCAGGAAGTGCCCTGACACGCGGCGGGATGGCCTCACTTAACCGTATGCAGACCCGCTCTTTTGTTGAATCAACGATCTCAGCGTTGATCTTTTCGACACGGATCGATCTCCCGGTGGCATCTTCGGCAAACCCGTCCGGCATGGGAAACATCAGGAGAATGATGCAGGGTATGGCGAAAATCGTTTTATTCATCGCCAACAGTATGAAACAGGCGACAATGTTTGTCAATTGATCCGAAAGCTATTGACACCGGTCGGTTTCCAATTCATAAATGAGCCGAAATTCAATGATACATAAGGAGTCATCAGTATGCATTACGAAGGCAATATGATCCGACCGCCAAGCGAGGCGAACAGCATCCTGCTCCAGGTAACCGTGGGCTGTTCCCATAACAAATGTACCTTCTGCGGGACTTATGCCGGAGAGCGTTTCAAAATCAAACCGGACGAGATCATCTCGGCCGATATCGCGTTTGCCGCTAAGTACTGCCGGAATCAGCGCCGCGTCTTTCTCTGCGACGGCGATGCGTTGATCATTCCCCAGAAAAGGCTCCTTCAAATCCAGGATCGTATAAAGGCACAACTTCCCTGGGTCACCCGCGTCGGGACATACGCCAACACCAAAAGCATCGGCATGAAAAGCGATGCGGAACTCATGGAACTCCGCGAAAGGGGACTGGGCATCTGTTATATGGGTCTTGAAACGGGAGACGACCTGTCTCTCAAGCATATTCGAAAGGGGGCTTCGGCGCAACGGATGATCGATATGGGAAAAAAAGTCCGTTCTGCAGGGATCAAGCTGTCCATAACGGTTCTACTCGGCATCGCCGGAACGGACCGGTCAGAAATTCATGCCAGGGAAACCGGTCGGGTGCTGTCGGCTATCGATCCGGAGTATGTGGGTGCGTTGAGCTTGATGCTGATTCCCGGAACACCCCTTTTCGAGGAATCTGAAAAAGGGGCGTTCAAGCTGCCGGATTCACTCGGGATGTTGCGCGAACTGCGAACCATGATCGAGCACACCCACCTGTCAAAAGGCCTTTTCCACGCCAACCACGCATCCAACTATCTACCCATCCGCGCCAGGCTGCCCAAGGACAAGGAACGCACCCTCTCCCTTATTGACGAGGCCCTTGGCGGCGGTGTGGCTCTGAAACCAGAATACTTAAGGGCGCTTTGATATCATAAAGCCCCGCATCCCTATAACAGCTCAGATTCGCAGGAGCCCCCGATGACAAAACAAAACAGCCATGAACCCGCCGTTTCAATCGATGATATCTGCATCAACACCATTCGCACCCTCGCCATCGATGCCATCGAAAAGGCCCGCTCTGGACACCCCGGAGCCCCCATGGGACTGGCGCCGGCCGCCTATGTCCTTTGGACACGATACCTCAAACATTGCCCTGGCAAGCCGGATTGGCTGGATAGGGACCGCTTCGTTCTGTCCGGGGGACATGCCTCCATGTTGCTCTACGGCCTTTTGCATCTCACCGGATATGATGTCAGTCTCGACGATCTGAAGCAATTTCGTCAAAAGGACAGCAAAACCCCAGGGCACCCCGAATTCGGACATACGCCAGGTGTGGAAACCACAACGGGCCCTCTGGGGCAGGGATTCGCCAACGGTGTGGGAATGGCCATCGCCGAACGGCACCTGGCGGCGAGATTTAACCGTCCCGGATACGAAATAGTGGATCATTACACCTATGTCATGTGCGGCGACGGAGACCTGATGGAGGGCATTGCATCGGAATCGGCATCCCTGGCCGGCCATCTCGGCCTTGGCAGATTGATATGTGTTTACGACAACAACTCCATCTGCATCGAAGGAAAAACTGAAATTACCTTTACCGAAGATGTCGCCAAACGATTTGAAGCCTATGGCTGGCAGACCCTGAGGGTTGCAGACGGTAACGATACGAAAGCGATCGGACGGGCCATTGAAGCGGCGAAAGCGGAACATACACGCCCTTCCCTGATCCTGCTGACCACTGAAATTGCCTGCGGAAGCCCCAATCTGCAGGGATCGGCAGACGCGCACGGCGCCCCTCTGGGCGATACGGAAACATGCCTGACCAAAGAATGCCTCCATTTTCCTCCGGAGAGATCTTTTTTCATCCCCGACGAAGCACTGGCCCGCTTCCGGGAATGCATCGAAAACGGAAACCATGAAGCGGGATTGTGGGAGGAACGGTTCAAGGGTTATGCCAAAGAATATCCAGATGCCGCCGACCATTGGCTCAACGCCATCAGCAGTTTTCTGCCCGCCGGATGGGATAACAATGTCCCGGTATACCAGCCCGGAAAATCCCCTGTTGCCACCCGTGCGGCTTCGGGTCAGGTTCTCAACGCCATCGCCGACGGGCTTCCGACCCTCATGGGCGGATCCGCGGATCTGGCCCCTTCCAACAAAACCTATCTCAATGAGTTCGGTGATTTTCAACCGGATCTTCCGGAGGGACGAAATATCCGGTTCGGTGTGAGGGAGCATGCCATGGGAGGCATACTCAATGGTATGTACCTGCACCACGGGCTTAGGCCCTACGGCGGGACCTTTCTCGTTTTTTCCGACTATTTAAGGCCCTCCATTCGGCTGGCGTGTCTTATGAAATTGGCCGTTATCTATGTTTTCACCCATGACAGTATCGCCGTCGGAGAGGACGGACCCACCCATCAGCCGGTGGAACATCTCGCAGTGCTGCGCGCCATGCCG
>Ga0066187_1000314_pt1 | contig 17658 bp, 11 predicted proteins | sample WorMetexBAHAMAS1_FD_58706 | JGI IMG/M metagenome (GOLD analysis project Ga0066187, IMG submission 58706) | Marine gutless worms symbiont microbial communities from Max Planck institute for Marine Microbiology, Germany - Inanidrilus exumae... | ecosystem: Host-associated > Annelida > Digestive...
CGAAAAGAGACGCTGAAAACCCTGAAAGCCATTTTCAATACCCTCGCTAGAGGGGACCGGGCCGCCGCCGTCACCCCCGCCACCCAGGACAATCTGAAGGCGGCCATGGATCATTACCGGAAGGGAGAGGAAAAAGCGCGGATACTTCCGGAAAGTGTGGACGCCGCTCGAATCATACGGAATAAAATAATAGAGATTGAAGACCGGATGGCCGAGCTGGCCATCGGCATGCAGAAACGGTTTGCCGAAAAAACCTACCTTGCCATTATCGATAACCTGACGCCCGATGACTGGCAGACCGCAAGGCGGACGCTCCTTGACAACCTGGACCTTTTATCCGATCACCTCGATCCCCGCAGGAAAGCGGGCATGGAAACCCTCGCGGAGATATTCAGGGAGATCGAAACCGCGGATCGAACCGCCGGTAAGCAACCGATATCTGTCGACCAGCTCAATACCGCACTGAAGTTGTACCGCTGGGCCGAGGCAAAGGCAAGAACCCTGCCGGAAGAGGTAAAAGCGGGATTTATCGTTCGGCTCAAAATCGATGAAACCAGGAAAAGGATGATGGCGGTGGAAACCGGCATGCAAAAACAGCTCGCTGTATCCACATATCGTTCCATCCTGGACAGACTCACCACCACCCAATGGAAAGAAGCCTGGAAAATACTAGCGGAACAGCGGGATCTTCTACACAAACACCTCGATCCGGAGGAGAGAAGCGCGGTGGAAACGCTGGAAACGGTGTTCAATGAGATCGATGCCGGTGACAGGACGGCCGCCATTGAGCCCCCCACCCTTGATAACCTGCGATCGGCAAAGGGTCTCTACGAAGGTGCGGGGGAAACCGCTGCCACACTGCCGTCGGGCATAGATGCCGGACTCATTGCCCGGGTCAGGATCACGGAGCTCCAAAACCGGATCCGGATGATGGAAACCGAAATGGAGAAAAAGAGGGCTGAGAAGACCTATCTGAAGATCCTCGCCAGCCTGTCGCCGGAATCATGGCAGAAGGCGAAAAAGCTGCTGCAGGATCATCGGGAGCTCCTTTTCGATCACCTCAACCCAAATAGTAAAGCGGTTCTCAAGACACTTATAGACGTTTTCAACGGGATCGAGGCCGGAGAACGGACCGCTGCCATCCAGCCACTGACGGTTGAAAATCTCAGGCAGGCCATGGCGCTGTACGAAAAGGCAGAAGCAAAGGCCAACAGCTCCCAGGCCGTAAAAGAGGCCGGGCATATCGCACAGATCCGCTTGACCGAAACCCGGAACCGCATCAGACTGATGGAATCGGGTAAGCAGCAAAGCCTTGCCCGGAGCGCCTACCAGGAGATTCTAGCCGGCCTGACACCGGAAAACTGGCAAAGCAGCCAAAAACATCTTATCGACAACCGGTCTCTTTTGGACGAACATCTCGATGAGGATGAAAAAACGATCATAAAGACCCTGTGGGCCGTTTTCAAAAAGCTCGACGCCGGCGATCGAACCGCTGCCGCCCGGCCCCAAACCGTGGGTCACCTTGAAAGTGCCATCGCCCACTTCCAGGAAGCCCTTGAAAAAGCCGAAAACCTGCCAACCGAACTGGATGCCGGGCTCATCGCGCGCCTGAAGATCAGGGAGGCCCGGGGACGCATCCGGGAGATCGAAACCGGAAAGCAGAGAAAAGTGGCCCAAAACACCTATCGCCGGATCCTTGGCGATCTGACGCCCGATGCGTGGCAGGATGCCCGAAAGCGCCTTTCCGCCAATCGGGGGCATCTCGATCAACACCTTGCAGCGGACCGAAAGGGCATCGTGAAAATCCTGGATGCCATTTTCCGGGATGTCGAAGTCGGAGATCAGACAGAAATGGCCCAGCCCTCATCCGTGGACAACCTCCGGTCCGCACTTGACTTCTATAAAAAAGCGGAGGAAAAAGCCAAAACGCTGCCTGCCGGTGTCGATGCCGGATTTCTTCCCCGGCTGAAGATCAACCGGATCGAAGGGCGGATCGAGCGAATCCAGAGCGGTCAGCAAAAGCAATTTGCAGAAAAACAGTACTCGCGAATTCTCCTTTCGATCAACCCGTCGGACTGGAAAAAAGCGCGGTCTCAGCTGTACGATCACCACCTCTCACTGGCCGAGAACCTTACCGGGAAAAACAGAGAGACCGCCTTGGAATTGATCGCTTTTTTTAAGGATATCGACGAAGGGGACCGGTTGTCCGGGACCCGGCCGGAAACCCTCAGGGATTTGGCCCTTGCGGACCGATTCTATCAACGTGCCGACCAGAAGGCACGGTTGATAAAAGAAGATGTGGATGTCGGCTTCATCGCACAGCAAAAAATCGCCGAGAATCGGAATTTAAGGGCCCAATTGGAAGAGAAACAGCAGAAAACCTCCGCAGGAAAGGCGTACGAGCGGACCGTCTCCCTGTTGAATCCGGACGGGTGGGAGTCAGCCAAAACATTGCTGGCCGACAACCAGTTGTTGATGCTAGCCCATCTTGAGTCCCAACAAAAAAAGGATGTTTTGGGGTTGATCGAATTTTTCAGGGATCTCGACGAAGGAGACCGTCTGGTGGGTCAGACGCCGGAAACAGAGAAAAACCTTGATACGGCCCTCTCTTTCTATGAAAGGGCCAAGCAAAGAGCGGTTCCGCTGGAGAAACGGCTCAAAATCGCCTTTATCGCCGACCGCCGGATCGCGGAAGCAAAGTCCCGTATCGACCAGATCAGCCGGCTGAATCAGCGTCAGTTGGCCGATAAAACCTACGACCAGATCATGAAAGCGTTCAACCCCGAACAGTGGCAAGCGGCCAAATCCGTTCTTTTAGAGAGAAAAACCTCTCTCCTTTCCCACCTGGATTCCGATCGACAGCGGCAGGTGAAGGGATTGCTCGCCTTTTTCTCCGGCATGGATGAAGGGGATCGGTTATTGGAGGCCAGGCCGCAAACCGAGGAAAGTCTGGAAAAGGCGCTGGCCCGATATGAACTGGCCGGCCTGGAAATCAGCGAGATGCCCGATATCGCGGATCATGCCTTTATGATGAACGAAAAGCGCGCCGAGGTGCAAAACCGTAAATCGCTCCTGGCCCGTCAGCGGGAGCGTCAGGAAGCCGGTCGGCTTTTTGAAAAGATCATCCGCCAGCTGACCCCCGACCTATGGACTTCCGCCAGAACAGAACTGACAACCCATGAAACCCGGCTGCTCACAATTTTGGGGTCGGAACAACAACAGGCGGTGGCCCAGCTCATATCTTTTTTCCGGTATGTAGATGAGGGAGATCGGCTGACCGCAGAAACACCGGAAACTAGGGAAAATCTGGAGATGGCTCTCTCCTCCTACCGGCTGGCGGAGCAGAAGCTCGGGAGCCTGGCCGGTATCGGGGACCTGGCTTTTATCACGGAAGAGAAACTGAAGATCAATGTATCACGCCGTGAGGCGCTTGAGGTGCGGCGCAAGGCGGGCCTCGCCGTCAAGACTTATAACGAGATGGCGGCTGCACTGAATCCGGACGGTTGGGAAACCGCCAAAGAGGTGGCCACAAAGAAACTAAAACTGCTCACCGCCTATCTGGATTCGGATCGGGCGGAAACGGCCGGGATCCTCATCGATTTTTTCACCGATATCGATGAGAGCGACAGCGTCGGCTACCAACGTCCCGAATCGATAGAAAACTACGACAAGGCACTTTTGCTACTTGCGCAAGCGGAAGAAAAAGCGATCGCCCTTTCCAGCCGGGTTGACGTCATTTTTATCACCGATGCCAAAAAAGCGGAATACAACGATTTAAAGGAGGCACTGGCCCAAAGAGAGCGGGCTATTGTCGACGCACAGCAAGCGCAGCAGATGGCTGAAGCACCTTCACCGGTCCGCAGGCGCGCCGCCGCCAAGACAGAGGCTTTCGACGATTCCGTTGATTCCGAGACCGCCCTGAAACTGGCCGTCGCAAACTTCGACAGCCGGAAATATAGCCTGTCCCTGCGATATTTTCGAAAGGTGTACGCAAAACAGATTAAAAACCTGCAAAGGGGCGGGAAACGCCAGGTAATGGGTCTTTTGGCACTGCCACCGGCCATAAGAGCGGAGGTCACCTTTCTCGTCCAGCTAAGCCTTGTAATGAAAAAATCGGCCGGAAATGAAGATCTGTTGAGGGATGGACTGCAGGATATTCTCGATGGGGTCGATGGCAGCAGCGGTCCCTGGTCCATCATCCCCGAGGCCAAGAAAAACAGGATCCGGCGCCATATTGAAAACTATCGTTTCTGATCCGGAGGAAATTCGTTTCCCTTTGACCTAAATCAAGGAAAAATCCCCCTTCTTTTTGATAATTCTGATCCGAAGCAAAACGGAAGGGTCTCTCCCATATCGTCCGCCCGGTCGTCGTCGGCCGGTCTCCGGATGGATGGTCGAAGAGCCACAGAAACATCAAAGGAGAGAAAATGCACGACGGATGCGCTGCCCTTTTTGACAACGGGAAACAGATTGCCGACAAGGTGCGAATGATGGGGTTTGAAGGCATGTCCATGCCTGAGCCCCTTAAGATCCGGTGTTCCAACTGCGACGGGGATTTTTTGATGCAGACCATGGTGTCGGCATGCCCGGCATGCAACATGGTCTATGCCGTCACCCCCTGTCATGCCGGTTCTCCGGATAACGTCATGCCGGCGGGTATCGGGTATTGAATGAAAGGCAAATCACCGGTTTTTGAAAAAACCTATCGGGTCTACCTGAAAAGGCTTGCCGCCGTCGATTTAAAAAGCCGGGCGGAAACCCTGGGCGGGGGTTGGTCCAAAGAGGGACTGATCATACCGTTTTACGGAACACCCCATCGGATCTCTCCCGCCGGCGTCACCATCGCGGACGGCGGGCATAAAGCCACGTTTGCGGTCCGTGTGGTGCTGTGCAACTATGTTCTCAGGTGTCCTGTAAAGGAACCCCATGGGGAGGAACTGGTCACCTACCGGGAATTCCGGGATGCCGGCCCTCTCATCGGGTACTTTGCCAACAACACCAACAAAGTCATTGAGCAGACCTTCACCGGACGCCTGAAAGACCTTACCGAGGCTTGCCAACGCATTGGCGGTAAAACCTTTACAGACGGTTCTGCCTATGACCTGTCGATGAAATTCAATTCCCTTCCCAAAATACCCGTTTATCTACGGTTCAATGACGGAGACGAGGAGTTTCCCGCCCAGGCTTCCATTCTCTTCCATAGATCGGCAGAGGCGTTTCTGGACATGGAAAGCCTCGCCATCGCCGGCACCTTCCTTGCCGGACACCTGATCGCACCACTCTAAAAAGTTATGTCATCTTCCGATTAGTAAAAAATAAGGATAGAATCGTGGGGCATTTCCATTGAACTGATCGGCTGTATGAGGGTTCGAGGATCCAAGGGGTCAAGGGAAGAGACAGGCTTATGCGATCGATAAGTAATCCACATGGATTGCTGGAAATTATTTCCCTTCCGCGTATTAGAATGGCTTTAGGGCTTTGGATTCAAGATCCAATGTAAGCCGCGAAAATGGGTGCCAATCGATTTTCAGGCCTTAACAATATCGGAAAAAAACTGGTATCGCGAAGCGTTACATTATTACACTTGGCCCCTGGAATCCTCGGATCCTCGAATCCTAATTGTGTCAAACTCAAGGTTCTTGGATTTAAGTGTCCACTTAATTGCACCGGAAGTACGTTTCAATTTGATGAACCGAATTTTCTATTGCATTGCCACCATGAATGGTAAATGATCCGTTTCAAAATCAATGAAACGGAGGTCATCCATGGCCACAAAATTCATCAGCGAGCGAAACCTGCGCTTTTTGCTTTACGAGGTGTTGGACGTTTCCAACCTGACGACCTTCTCTTATTACAAAGCACATGACCCAAAAGTGTTTGATATGGTGTTGAAGGCGGCCACAAAATTGGGAAAGGATCTTCTGTTCCCGATTTTTTCCGAGATGGACCGAAAACCGCCGGAGCTGATCAAGGGAGAGGTCCGGGTCCATCCGGCTGTCAAATCGATTCTGAATGCTTTTGGAGAGGGCGGCTGGATCGCCAGCCGGGCACCCTTTGAACGGGAGGGAGAGCAGCTCCCCCACCTGATCGCGGATGCATGCGATTTCATTTTCCAGGCCGCCAATTATTCCGCCGCCGCCTATGCCGGTCTAACCGCCGGCGCATCGGGGCTCATCGATACTTTCGGCAGCCGCGAGCTTAACGACACCTACGTGCCCAAAATGCGCGAGGGCCAGTGGCAGGGAACCATGGCGCTCACGGAACCGGAAGCGGGTTCCTCTCTGGCCGATCTCACCACAACCGCCCGCCCCACGGATCGGGGATATTGCCTGATGTCGGGCCAGAAGATCTTTATCTCTGCAGGAGACCACGACGGAGCCGAAAACATCGTCCACCTGATGCTGGCCAGAATCGAAGGGGCACCCGCCGGTATAAAGGGAATCTCCCTGTTTGTGGTTCCCAAAAAACGGCCGGAACCGGATGGATCCCTGGTGCCCAACGACGTTGTGACCTCCGGATTGTATCACAAGCTGGGGTACCGGGGTTGCCCCATCGTTCAACTCAGCCTGGGGGATAAAAACGACTGCCGCGGCTGGCTGGTGGGCAAGCCCCATCACGGATTGCGCTATATGTTCCAAATGATGAACGAGGCCCGGATAGGGGTCGGCATGGGGGCCACGGCCATGGCGACCGCCGCCTACTACGCCGCTCTCGGGTATGCCGGAAAACGGCAACAGGGAAGACCGGTGAACCAGAAAGATCCTTTACTGCCGCCGGTTCCCATTATCCGTCACGCCGATGTCAAACGGATGCTGCTGTTCCAGCGCGCGATCGCAGAAGGAGCCCTCTCCCTGATTCTACAATGCAGCCGGTACGTGGACATGATCAAAGTGCTTTCCGATGACAAAGGGGATAAATACCTCCTACTGCTGGAAATCCTGACCCCGGTGGCCAAGAGCTATCCGTCCGACATGGGGATACTGGCCGTGAGCCAGGGGCTCCAGTGTCTCGGCGGATCGGGATATTGCGACGATTATCCCCTGGAGCAGTATTTCAGGGACTGCCGGATCCATCCGATCCACGAGGGCACCACCGGCATCCAGGCGATGGATCTTCTGGGTCGGAAAGTCATCCTGGAAAACGGCCGCGCCTTTAACCTTTTCACCGCCGAGGTGGAAAAGACGATATCGGATGCCGGCCGGTTCCCCGGCCTGGGGCAAGCGGCCGGGTTGCTGGACCAAACCCTGACGCGTTTAAAAGAGGTGACCGCCCATCTGATCGGCGTCGCCCAAACCCGGGGGGCGGATTATTTTCTCGCAGACGCCACTCTTTACCTTGAGTTTTTCGGCATCGTCGCTGTGGCCTGGCAGTGGCTCCTGCAGGGGATTGCCATCGAAAAGGCGATGGCGGAAAAGATGAAAAAATCGGATGCGCGCTTTTATCGGGGCAAGCGGACGACCCTGGATTATTTTTATCGTTATGAATTGCCCAAGACCCTGGGACTGGCCCGGCGGCTCATGGACACCGACGGATTGACGGTGGAGATGGAGACCGAATACTTTAACGATTAGGGCGCTGGAGGTAAAACAATGAGATTCAGGCCGTGCATCGATCTCCACCAGGGAAGGGTCAAGCAGATCGTCGGCTCCTCCCTCTCGGACACCGACAGCACCCGCCTTAAAACCAACTTTGAGGACGGACAGCCACCGGAATGGTATGCCGAACTTTATAGGAAAGACGGGCTCACGGGGGGACACGTGATCATGCTCGGTCCCGGAAACGAAGAAGCGGCCCGGGCCGCCCTGGGCGCCTGGCCCGGAGGTCTCCAGATCGGCGGCGGAATCTATCTCGACAATGCGGCTGACTGGCTGGATGCCGGGGCCGAGGCGGTGATCGTCACCTCATGGGTGTTCCACGACGGCCGGGTGGATGAAGCGCGCCTTTCTGACCTCACCCGCCGGATCGGAAAAGATCGTCTGGTCCTGGATCTGAGCTGCCGAAAAAAAGACGGGGAGTACCGGATCGTCACCGACCGCTGGCAGACCTTTACCGAAGAGGCGGTTACCCACGACCTGTTGTCCCGTCTTTCGGGATTCTGCTGCGAGTTTCTCATCCACGCGGCGGATGTGGAGGGAAAATGCCGGGGCATCGAAACGCCCCTTCTGGAAATCCTGGGCACGTGGGGAGAAATCCCCATCACGTACGCCGGCGGGATCCATACGGAAGCGGACATTCACACCATTCAAAGCATCGGCGGCGGCCATATCGACTTTACGGTGGGCAGCGCCCTGGACCTGTTCGGCGGAACCGGTTTTTCCTATAAAGAGCTGGCGGAACAATACGGAGGATAATACTTGCTCGGTAACATAAGTAGTGGCCGTCCCGGATGGGTAACCGAATTTGGAATTGGCGTATCATGTTTCTCTAGGGTGAACATCGAACATTGAACGCCCAACGCCCAACGTGGAATGAAAAACACAATCCCTACGCCGCGCCTACGGCCAAATTTCCGACTTTTCGCTCCGTATTATTTAAAATTCGATGTTGATCGTTCGATGTTCGACGTTCATTTGTCCTTAAATAATTCAAATGCGGTTATCCGGGCAGTCCCGGTCCACCCTCTTGACAGTATCAGGTTTAAACGGTTACATATTCTCCTCGATCGACCGCCCCATTCATTTTAACACCGGATATAAACAGTTTGCAGTTCTCGTCGGTAAACGGCCCGGAACCGGTTCGTTTTGATGATGTTCCGCTTTGGAAATTTCAGCAGGCGGACAGATGGTAGCTGGTTTGCCGATATTCGATGAGATACGTGGCCCCAAGCATCGCAAGCTTTACAGGTTTGTGGAGGTTTTCAATGATGAAACGGTTGACCTGCCTTGTGATTCTCATCTGTGTTGCTCTGTATCCCGGATTCTCATTGGCGCAAAACAATACCGCCGGAAGAATTTATCATCTTCAGGGGGAGGTAACCGTTTTATCCCGGGACACCGGGAAAGGGGTCCGGGCAACCCCCTTTATGAATCTTATGGAGAAAGATCGGGTTTTCACTGGACCCCTCAGCCGTGTCGCCATTCTGTTTGCAGATAAAAGTCTGGTCAAGCTCGATGAGAACAGCTCCCTTGTCGTCACATCCGTCAAACCTTCTCCCGGAATCAGCCTGGGGGCGAGGATAAAAAAGATCGCCATGGCAATGATTCATTCCCGCTACAAAATCACGAAGGGAAGATTCTGGTTCCGTTCCACGGCATCCATGGATATCGAAACCCCCTCTGCGAACCTCGGCATACGGGGGACCGAATTCAGCATCGCGGTTGAAGACTCCGGCGAAACGCGGGTGGCCATGGTAACGGGCCAGGCCATGATGGCCAATGCCATGGGGTCCGTTTTGGTTCAGGCCGGTGAGCAGGGAGTTGTGAGACCGGGCGAAGCGCCAGTTAAGCAGATTTTACTGCGACCGCTGGATGCGGTGCAGTGGTCACTATTCTACCCAACCCACGTGAGTTTAAAGGATTACTACTTTATCTCCCTGAACCCCGAAACCCTTGTGGATATGCTGCACCAAACGGAAACGGCGCTTTTAAAAGACGCCGGCAGTACCGCACTTCGGATCCGGAAGGCAAAGATCCTTCACGATCTGGGCCGGCTCCGGGAGGCTGAAAACGTGCTGGCAACCGAAAAGGGGAGGGGAGCGTCCACGGAAGCGATTAAAGCGCTCATGGGATGGATCGCGCTGAAAAAGGGCCGTTATGAAAACGCGCTCTCTTACTTTTCGGCTCTCGATCCCAGAATGGAAATGGCAGCCGTTGGAAAATCATTGACATTGCTCCGCATGGGAAGGGCAGCAGAAGCTCTGAATTTTATCTCCCGGGCCATCGACAAAGCCGGACAAAAGCCCGGGCTGCTGATCCAGTCGGCGATGCTGAAACTACATTTCGGGATGCCGGAAGGGGCGATGGCCGATTTGAGGGCCGCTGAAAAATTAAAGCCCCAAGCCTTGGCGTACGGCCTGATGTCCAACGTACACCTGGTGCAGAACCGGAAGGCAAAGGCGCTCGAAACGGCAGAAAAAGCGATGGCCCTCAATCCCTTTTCCCCCACTCCGTACGTGGATCTGGCCTGGGCGCGGCAGGGGAATTTTGATCTGGACCGGGCGTTGGAATCGGTTGAAACGGCCCTTGAACTGGACCCTGAGAATATCCGGGCGCTGATCACCTACTGCCAGTTGCTCTTTGGATCCGGCTATCTTGAAAAATCAAACAGGGTGGCCGACACGATCCTTGCCATCGATCCCGACGAACCCCTGGCACAGACCCTCAAAGGGTTTATCAGCCTGGCAAGGCGCGAAACCGAGGATGCCATTGTCTCGTTTACGCGGGCGGTTAAAAGCGATACCCGCCAGAGCCAGCCGCACCTGGGCCTCGGGATCGCTTATGTGAGAAAGGGAGAGGTGGAAAAAGGATTGGAGGAGATGCTGGTGGCAACCCTTCTGGATCCCAACGTCGCACTGAACAACTCCTATCTGGGAAAAGCGCTTTATCAGATAAAGGATTTCAAAGGGGCGGATAAGGCGTTTCAAAAAGCAAAGGCCCTGGATCCCCGGGACCCCACCCCTTACCTTTACTCCGGCATCATGAAAACGGACCTCAACGAAGCGGCGCAGGGCATCCGTGAGCTGGAAACTTCCATTCGGCTCAACGACAACCGCGCGGTTTACCGTTCGGCCTTTTTGCTGGATCAGGACCGTGCCATTAAAAATATCGATCTGGCGAGAACCTATGCCGGACTGGGGTTGAATGCCATGGCGACAAACCGCGCCATCCGGTCGCTGAAGGACGACCCGAACAACAGCTCCGCCCATCTCTTCATGGCAAAGGTCCTCGTTGAAGAAAACGACCGGACCGCAGCGGCCGGGAGTGAAATTCTAAAGGCCCTGCTCCTCCAACCCGCCAACCAGAACTCCTTCAACAGTCTCAATGAATACACCTCCTTTTTCGAGCAGCCGGATATCAGCGGGTCGCCGGAGATCCAACTGGGAAATCACGACGCCGAAACCTATATTGCCGATTTCTGGGGAAGCTGGGACAACCTCGCTTTCCGAGAACTCTACCAGTACGCCGATACGGACGGCTACAAGCCGAACAACTTCGACCGGTCCTGGTTCAATGAAACCCAGATCAAATACCAGTTGGGGCTGAATCAGGACATCCTGCTCCGGTTCAGCCGCAACCATGCGGACCGGGGAGACCATTCCACCGATCTCGATGCGTTTGCTTCAACCGATCCGGACGATACCGTGGAGACGGACCTGACCGGTTATACATTCGGGTATCACCTGAAGACCTCTCCCGAATCGGATATTCTCTTCGTGGCAAGGCGTGATGAAGCGGAAAGCGTCATGACGGACGGGCCGGAGGGTGAAACGGCCTCCATCATCCCCCCTTTCATCATCAGCCGCCAGGTCGACAGCCGGCTCACCTTCGACCAAACCTATCTGCACGCGGCAGCCACCCACTTCCTCCGCCTGGACGACCACCGCCTGACCTACGGTGTGGAGTATATAAAGGGCAAGAGCCGGGTCGAAGAGGCGCGTCGCGACTTTCTCTCCTTTCTCTTCATTCCCATCGGATTTGTGGACCAGCCGGTCGTCCGCAACGAAATCCAGCCCCGTTATCTCTCCGTTTTTTTCCAGGATGCCTGGCGGGTCCGCCCCGAATTGACCCTGGAGTACGGGCTTTATTTCGAAAGCACCAAAGACGGCACCACCGTACCGATCTTTTCATCCAATCATTTCAGGGATGAGCAGATCAGCCCCCGACTGGGCCTGATCTACAGCCCCGACCGGAAAAACACGCTGCGGCTGGGCTATTCTCACTACCTGCAGTCTCCTTTCATTACACCGTCACAACTGCGGCCCACCGATATTGCCGGCTTCACCATCGGACAGAACGCCCTGTCCGGGTCCTTTCAGAAAGATCTTTCCTTTGCCTGGGAGCGGCAGATCGGCCCTCTCAATTTTTTTAAGGTGGACTTTTTCCGAAGGGAGCAGGATACGCAGATCGAGGACGTATTTATCAACGGCTTTGAGAAAAAAACCACCGATTTTTTCGGCGGCGGTCTGGAGTGGAACCTCGTTTTCAACGAGTACTTCGGCCTGTCCCCCTCCTACACCTTCATTCGAAGCAAGGAGAGAACCTTCGAACATACCTTTTTGTCCAATGAAACGAGGTGGCGGGATGACCATGAATTCCGGATAAAGCTTAACTTTCTGCATCCAAGCGGCTTTAAAGGGAATCTCGATACCCGCCTGATCCGGCAAAAACTTCACGGCTTCGACAGGGAAGATCCCTCGGCCGTCATGCTGCTGGATCTTTCCCTCGAAAAAGAGCTTTTCGACAAACGCATGAGCTTGGGAATCCGGGTCGAAAATCTGCTGGACAAGGAATTTTCCCTGATCGGGGATGATTTGTCTGTCAACACCCCCCTGCCCAGCCGGGAGATAAGGTTTTTTCTGAGGTATAATTTTTAATTTCTGGAAGTCATCGGTTGATAATCAAGTTTGCAGGTAGCTGAAACAAGGGTCCAAGGGGTCGAGGATTCAGGGGGCCAAGTGAATAACATTATCGCTTCGCGATCGCCTTTTTTGTACCTGATGTGTTATGGATGAACATCGATATTATCATTTCGCCTGATGATTTCCAGCCGGGACTGCTCTACCTTAACTACCCCCCTTATACTGAGGATAGCTGAATCCATATGCATTACCCATACCAGAGGATTATCTGCCTCCGGCACAGCAGGCAAGTTTTCTCCCTTGAACCCTTGACCCCTCGGATCCTTGGCCCCTTTTTCCAACCAATGAAGTAAAATCCTTATCCGGAAAGAGTGTATCATCAATGGAAGGTCGATCTCCTCGGACCTACTCAAACAGTTTTGAAAACTCCCCGTATCCTTCCGCATCCAGCTTTTCTTTCGGGATGAACCGCAGGGAGGCCGAGTTGATGCAATAGCGCATTCCGGTGGGCCGGGGGCCGTCGTTGAAAAGATGGCCAAGGTGTGAATCCCCGTGGCGGCTGCGCACTTCGGTTCGGACCATGAAATGACTGGTATCCTTTTTTTCCACAACATTTTCCGGTTTCAGGGGGCGGGTGAAGCTAGGCCAGCCGGTTCCGGATTTGAACTTGTCCGTAGAGCTGAACAGCGGCTCCCCGGAAACGATATCCACGTAGATCCCCTCTTTTTTATTGTTCCAGTATTCGTTGTTAAAGGGCCTTTCTGTTCCGTCTTCACGAACCACGCGGTACTGGAGGGGGGTCAGTTTTTTCCGCAACTCGGCATCGGAGGGAATTTTATACCGGTTTTCGGATCCGGTGGTCTGAACAGGAGTGATCTTTTTCGCCCAGGCTTTCTTCAGGAACTGGTCCCGGCCGGACCCGTGCCGGTAGAACTTGTAGCGCAGGGGATTTTTCTTGTAATAATCCTGGTGGTATCCCTCCGCCGGAAAAAATGTCACCAGCGGCAGGATTTCCGTCACCAGTGCCTTATCAAAACGGCCGGTGCTACCCAGATCTGATTTAGATGCCTCGGCCTGCTTTTTCTGAGCCTCGTCGTGATAAAAGATGGCGCTTCTATACTGGGGGCCCCGGTCCACAAACTGCCCTCCCGGATCGGTGGGGTCCACATGGCGCCAGAAAATATCCAGCAGCTCCGCATAGGTGATTCTAGACGCGTCGTAATGAACCTGAACCGCCTCGATATGATCGGTCCGGCCGGATGACACCAGTTTATAATCGGCGGTCTCCTTCGACCCGCCGGTATACCCCGATACCACGTCGATAACCCCTTCCACCTTCTCGAAATCCGATTCCGTACACCAGAAGCATCCCCCGGCAAATGTTGCGGTTTTCATATTTTCCGTTTTGGTTTCCATATTCGTCCTCGGCTCATGATTCATGCTGCTGACCTGCTGATACCCAGCCAGAATAATTATAACCAGCAATATAATCAAAAGGTTGCGTTTCATTTCAGATCCCCCGGTTCCGGTTGCGCCATATTTCACGTAATGTTTATGTCCCGTAATATAATACCACATCGTGGCCGCGTAAATTGTCGGAGGGTTTTTTCTTTCTGGCCGCGGAAAAACCGATTTTCCAAACCCATCAGCCAACCTTGTATTTGGGTTATTATCCAATCTAGTTGGACAAGAAGGATTCAAGGAACCAAGTGGGCAAGGGTCCAAGAGTTTACAACCATCAGATTTAATACAGAATAAATATAATTGACACCATAGACTAAATCCATAAAAATCTAGACAGACTAGACTTATAAAGAGCCAGGGGAGGTTTTTATGGAAAACACATGGCAATTACAGGAAGCAAAAAACAAATTTAGCAAACTGGTCGAAAAGGCCCGAAATGAGGGTCCTCAATTCGTTACCAAGCATGGAAAAGAATCTGTAGCGATCCTTTCCGTGGAGGAGTATAGAAAAATTGTTAGACCCAAATCCAACCTGTTTCAGTTCATCCAGACGTCTACTTTGTCGAAGACTTCAATTAAAATTGAACGTGACAAAAGCCCCGGCAGGGATGTTGAATTATGAAATATCTTCTTGATACCTGTTTAATATCAGAACTCGCAAAATTAAAACCAAATGAAAATGTTGTAGATTGGGTTTTAAGCGAAACTGAAAATAGCTTCTATGTTTCTGTTCTTACCTTTGGGGAGCTACACAAAGGTATTGAAAAATTACCTGAATCAAAAAAAAGGAAGAATTGCGTTTTTGGATTGAAGATGAATTGAAGAACAGATTTCAAAACCGAATCATCTGTATGGATATGAGCGTTTCGATTTTATGGGGTAAGATTCAGTGTTTAGCCGAGAAATATGAATATCGAATCCTAACAAATGGGATCAGATGATCCGACCTCAATCAAAAATGCGTGGGGATATATGGCACTGAATCATCTGACAAAAGAACAGTTTCTGGCAAATCTTGAAAAAGCATTGCAAAAGCTCATCCTCGAACGGTTATTCGACAACGAGGATGCGGCCACCAAAGAAAATTTGAAGGCCGATATCGAGGAATTTGTCCAGCTCAACGTTTCCCAATACAACCTGGAGGAGTTGAACGAAACGTTCACTTCGGCAAACGCTGCTATCGGTTTGTTTCTTGAGTATCAGGATGCAAAGAAAATGACAGCGAGCACCGATAAAATGGCTACAGCTCCTGAAGCCGGGGCACCTCCCGGGCCCATGATAGGCCCTTGTTTTTCCGGTGATGCAAAGCCCGTTTTTCCCTCCGATATCTGGAAAGAGCCCCATACCGGCATCGAACTGGTCTGGGTTCACGGCGCCTCCTACCAGATGGGCAGCGGCCCGTGGGACACGGAGGGGCTCGCCGACGAAAAACCGGTGCACGAAGTGCTGTTGGACGGGTTCTGGATGGGCAGATTCCCAATTACCGTCGCCCAGTACGCCATGTTCGTATCGGACGTGAAAAGCAACGAACCCATCTGGCTCGAAACCGGCAGTAAATACAACATTTACTCGGGAAAAGACCCTCTCTACAAGGATCTGGGCGGCGCCATCACATCAGACGACGCCCCTATCACCGGCATCTCCTGGCACGACGCCACGGCCTATGCCCGGTGGCTGTCGCAGTTGACCGGCCAGTATTTCAGATTGCCCACTGAAGCGGAGTGGGAGTTTGCCGCCCGCAGCGGCGGACTCGAAGAGAAGTATGCCGGGGCCAGCGAGCCTGCCGGGGTGGCCTGGTACGCCGACAACAGCAACGGGCACCCCAACCCGGTCGGCAAGAAAGAACCCAACGGACTCGGTATCTTCGACATGTGCGGCAATGTCGGCGAGTGGTGCCAGGACCTCTACGACAAAGACGCCTACCGTCGCCATCGTCTCTACAATCCCTTGAACACGGAAAAAGGATCCTGTCGCGTGGTGCGGGGTGGAAGCTGGGACTACGGCGCCAGGGACGTACGATGCGCGGACCGGAGCCTTTTCGTCCCGGAACACCGCGGCTGCAATCTTGGTTTCAGGATCGCCCGCTCAGCCTGACCAGGGATGGGTGTGTGTCAGCCTTGAACCGGCCCTGCATCATGAAAAGCCATAACCGGATTGAATAGATCGTGTTCAATATATTGACAAATGGCGGGGTATTTTCAAATCCCGATATGCACATCGTAACTGGGTAAAAAGGAAACCCAATGAATGGAAAAGAGATAAAAAACGGACTGGACGCCCTGGAAGCCCGCATCCCATTCCCCTACCCGGCCATGTGCTGGTATTTCACTGACAATCCCGGGGAGGATGCCCTGGCATTTAAACGGAAAAAATGGGTCTGCATGTTCATGTACCTGAAACTTGTGGCAAAGACAGAGCGCCCCTTAAGTTTTTCCAAAGACCGGGGAAAGGCCTGTGTGGGCACAGCCGAGTATTTCGGATTCCGGCCCATCGCCAAGGACAGCGGCAGCTTCCTTGCGGACGAGGAGCACTTTAAAAAGAGCCGGGCCCTTGCAGAAGATTACCGCAGGGAATCCCGGGAAAGGATCTACCCACCCAAAGCACCTTACCTCTGCATGGCCCTAAAGGAGCGGGTCCGGGACAAAGAAACCGTTGAGGTGGTAAACCTGTTCCCGGATGTGGCCGGACTCACCGCCCTTTCCGCCATGGCGGGCTACGACCGGGAAGAAAACAGCGGCAACGTCCGGATCCCATTTGCCTCGGGCTGCCAGTCCCTGTTCACCTTACCCTACGACCAGGGATTCCAAGAACAGCCCTATGCCGTGGCAGGTTTGTCAGACCCTTTTGCAAGGAACTTCATCCCCAAGGATATGATGATATTCTCCCTGCCTGCCGGCAGGTTCCTGGAAATCGTCAACAATATCCACGGCAGTTTCCTGGACCCGGCCCATCCGGTTAGTACGACCGGATATAATCCTGAACCATGATTATCTTTGGTATTGGATCGGACCGCCGTAAGCAATTGTTATATCATAGCATACATTGCATTTTTGGCTCCGAAAATCGTTTGAAATAAAGAACGCAAAGAAACGATAAAATTCCCAACAATGCCTTTCACCAGGTTAACTGGTGAAGGCGGCGTTATGACAAAAGGTGTTGATATGCCATCTATGTCAAAAAAGCAGAAAAAGCATCTAAATGAACTATCAGGTCGTTGCTACGAGTTGGAAATGTCAGAAGCGCTAAACGAGCTTTTTGATTATTTTCAAAAATGGAAAAAAGATGAAATTGATGTTTGGGATTTAAACGAAAGAATACATCAACACCATGATGGTACTGCACGAAGTTTATATAATTTTTATGAAGTGGGTAGACACCCACAAAACGCTGTCGCACATGGGGTGGCCAAAGGCATAATAGAAATGGACGACATACAAAAAGATTGTCTTCAATTTGTAGAACGCCTTATTGAATACCATATGAAAACAAAAGACAGCACAGCAATTTAGTGCCCATCCATAAATGCTCTTTTTCCGCGATATCTGCGTCGGATGCCATGATTTAAATCCTCGAAATAGCAGGCTATTCCCTTAGCAAGCATTTGCCTTGCGATTGCTTGGGTTAAATCTGACACCCTCCTTGATCTCACGAAATCCCGCTATGGCGGGACTGGACGGA
>Ga0066187_1000315_pt1 | contig 17620 bp, 19 predicted proteins | sample WorMetexBAHAMAS1_FD_58706 | JGI IMG/M metagenome (GOLD analysis project Ga0066187, IMG submission 58706) | Marine gutless worms symbiont microbial communities from Max Planck institute for Marine Microbiology, Germany - Inanidrilus exumae... | ecosystem: Host-associated > Annelida > Digestive...
CCATAACCCACTCCGGGAGTCACAATTATATGTTTTTTTTCCAAAAAATATTGAAAGCTCTCCCATGATGAGTTACCTGGAATATGGATCCAGAGGTATGGAGCATTTTCCCCTCCGTAAACACTATAGTTTAATCTTTTGAGAGCGCTCTTGAGGAGATATGCATTTTCCATATAATAGGCGATATTCTTCCTCCACTCTTCGCTTTCAAAAACTGCAACACCACCACTTTGTGCGATGTGAGAAGCACCATTAAAGATGGTACAATTTAAACGGTGCCAATCGTTCCAAATTGGGTGACCGCACTCAAATTTGAGATTTTTCGGGATGATCGTCCACCCCAAGCGCACCCCAGAAAAACCCACCATTTTTGAGAAGGAGTTAACCTCGATTGCCACGTCACGAGCACCCTCAATTTCATAAATAGATTTTGGAAGAGAGAAGTCCTGGATGTAGGCAGAGTAAGCCCCGTCGAATAGTATGATTGCACCAACTTTTTCAGCATAATCTACCAGTTTTCTAAGCTGATCATGGGTATAAACCGCTCCTGTAGGGTTGTTGGGATTACAGATGTAGAGGAGATCGAGACGTTTAGGAAGGCTAGGAAAAAAATTGTTTTTAGGGGTGCAGAAGAGAGGATGGATCTTTTTAATCCCATGAATGAGAGAGCCATCTAAATAGGGAGGATATGAGGGGTTTTGCACTCCTACGGACCGAGCATTGCTAAATAGCATTTGGAGACGCCCCACATCACATTTAGCCCCGTCTGAGATGAAGATCTCGTCGGAAGCAACCTCGCCATGGTAGACCCTATCTGAAAGAAGCTCACGCAATGCCAACAGCCCCTGGTCTGCACCATATCCAGAGTAATCTTCTCTGGAGCTGAGGTCAGATGCAGCTCCCGCCATTGCTTGTGCAATTGAATGGGTCAGGGGTAGCACCGTATCCCCAATACCCAAGCTAATAATATCGGCTTCAGGAACGCTATTTAAAAATTTATTTTTTCGCCTTTCTACTTCGGAGAAAAGAAAAAATGGATCCAATTTTGTGAAGTTAACGAGGCGTCGCATTCATGTCCTCTACATATAACTCTGCAGTGAGTACTCCCCCACCTGCAGCCCCACGAATTAAGTTATGAGAGAGAGCGACAAATCGGATGTCAAATAGAGGACATTCTCTCAATCTACCTAAAGCAACGGACATCCCTCCACCACATAAACAGTCAAGTTTAGGTTGTGGACGGTCATCCTCTTCAAAATAGACTAATGGAGAGCTGGGCGCTGTGGGCAACTTCAAGCCATTAAATCCCTTCCAAATCCTCACTATCTCATTCAACGAGGGTCGCTCCTTAAACGACGCTGAGACATATGAGAGATGCCCATGTTCCACTGGTACACGCATGCAGTGCGTAGAAATGGAAAAATCTGTGAGGTGCAACCTCCTGCCATCCCACCTTCCCAAAATTTTCGCGGGTTCCCTCTCCGATTTCTCCTCCTCAAGCGGAATGAAGGGGATAACATTATTTCTTAACTTATAACCTCTGCCAGCTCCACTAATCGCTTGTAGGTTGGTCACGGAGAGTCGCTCTAGTTTAAATCGCCTATGCAGTGGATAGAGTGGCAGCAAAAAACTTTGCAGGGTGCAGTTGGGTTTGGATACGATAAAACCCTGTTCCCAACCCCGATTCTTTTGCTGTATTTTGATCATCTTTAGGTGATCTGCGTTTATTTCTGGGATGATGAGGGGGACATCCCACTCCAAACGTTGGTATGAAGCACTGGAAAAAACGGGAAATCCCCTCCTGGCATATTCTGGTTCGATAGTTTGAGCAATGGAGGATGGGAGTGCAGAAAAGATGAGCTGACACTCTCTAAATTTTTTGAAGTCTGCGACATCTTTTCGTGAAGATATGGATATAAGCCTAAAATAGGGGTGATTTTGAATGAGTTTAGCATATTGTTCCCCTACTAAGCCTCCTCCCCCCAAAATTCCAACAAAAATCTCTTCAGGCATAGGATGTCAATAAATCGTTCATCTGCTCCCGATGGCTCCTACTTAGTGGGGTGAGTGGTAATCTGCACTCTCCAGAGGGCATGTTGCACGCATCCATCATCGCTTTAATCGGAATGGGATTGGGTTCACATTGAGAAAATTGGAAAAAAGGGAGGAGCTCATAATAAAGGGATTTAGAGTGGATAGAGGCCAACGCGCACATCTTTTGTGGCATGACATTACTCACGACAGATACCACCCACTTTGCTCCAATCGAGACCAGAGGTAAGGAGAGGAGATCATCACCCACAAAGATCTCCAAATCGGGAACAGCACATAACAGCTTTGCTACAAATCCTACATCCCCCGAAGCGTCCTTAACACCCACAATGTTATCTAATTGAGATAGACGTTGCAACGTGGAAATCTCGAGAGAAATTCCACTACGCCTGGGGTGATGGTAGATGATGATAGGGAGCTTTGTATTTTGGGCGACACTCTTAAAGTGGGCGACAACCCCCTCCTGAGTTGGGAGACAGTGGTAGGGAGTAATGATGAGGACCCCATCCACTCCCAGCTCTTCTGCCTCTTTCGTCTTTTTTATCGTACGATCCGTCGTACTATCTCCAGTCTGTATCCACAGAGGCACTTTGCCATGAGTCTCCTCCTTTGCAACCTTGATGAGAGACAGACGCTCGCACTTACTTAGAGACTCTCCCTCGCCGGTAGAGCCCAAGGCAAGGAGGGCATCTACCCCACTCTCAACCTGAAAAAGAATATTTGTGCGCAATCCCTCCTCGTCGACTCTCCCATCGCCTTTAAAGGGAGTAATTAGCGCTGTCATCACCTGGCACATCCAGTCATCTCCTCAACTACATCCTCGAAAGTGTAGAGGCCTACCCTACCTATGAGCCATCGCGCAGCTTTCAACGCACCCTTTGCAAACACCTCTCGATTTTTTGCACTGTGCTTAAGTTCGATCCTCTCCTCTAGAGCATCAAACACTACCTGATGGGTCCCTACCTCGGAGCCGATACGGAGGCTCTGAAACTCCAAACCGGCAACCTTCTGGGCCATGTGAATGGCGCTTCCCGACAAGGCGTCCTTCTTCCCCTTATGATGGATCTCGATACCACTGAGATCGTAGTAGGGAGAAAAGAGAGTATGAGCCCTTTTCAAGAGTTGTACAAACAGCGCCATCCCCAAGGAAAAGTTGGGAGCGTACAAGATTCCTATCTCATTAGTATAACGTTCAGCGCGACCTACATCCCACCCAGTTGTACCTATCACTACTGGCTTATGATATTGGGCAAGAACTTCTAGGTTCCCCAACACAGCAGAAGGTTGAGTGAAGTCGATGCACACATCAGCCTCCCACAACTCACTGGACTTCACGTGAGGGGGATTTTTACGGTCAAAACATGCTACGACCTCGTCCCCACCTTCTACGGCCTGATGCTCTACCATCCTACCCATCTTGCCACGCCCCACTAAGACTATCTTCATACCCTCACAACACCAAAACTTACCCAGATGTCACCGCTCCAATTTTAGATGTATGACATAAAAACTGCAAGTTTATCTGGTCCCATACACAAAGCCAAAGGAATGCACACTCTTTTTGAGCAGCGACCGGGAAGTGTTGAAAGCCTTCCCCGCTATAGTCTATATTCGTACAACCTACATACAAGTGAGGTGAGGATGGTCTCATGTTGACAGTGACAGTTAAGGGAACCATGGAAGAGTGCAAGCGGACGATCTTCGCAGCGCAAGGTCATGCCCAGATGATCGAACTGCGCATAGATCTTATGCAAGACTGGAATCTCGCCACCATAAAAACACTGCTGCATACATGCAAGCTGCCAGCCATTTTCACGTTGCGCCGCAGAGATCAAGGAGGGGGGTTTTCCGGCAGTGAAGAGGAAAGGGAGAAGACGCTCCTACGCCTTGCCCGGCTCAAACCCACCTATATCGACCTCGAATATGATGTCTCCTTTCGAGAAAAAATTCCCGATGATATAAAGGTGATTATCTCCTACCATAATTTCTCAAAAATGCCGGAAAATCTCGAAAGAATTTATGGTGCAATGTTGCCGCTCAAAGCAGACATTTATAAAATTGCCTGTAAGGGACACTCATCTATAGATGCCCTGAATATGTTGAAATTTGTGCAAGAACACGAAAAGATCGCTGGAATATGCATGGGGAAATATGGGGAAATCACTAGAATTCTATCGCCTCTGATCAACAATGCCCTGACATATGCCCCACTTGAAGGGGATGAAGGAACAGCGTCAGGACAAGTAAGTATAAATGACCTGCTGTATATCTACCACTTCGATCGCCTAAATCACGACACACACGTCTATGCTCTAATCGGGAACCCCGTCGACCATAGTATTGGTCCCCACTTTTATAACTCCATCTTTCAAAAATTGGAGAAAAATGCAATCTACGTAAAGTTGCCAATCACTATTAAAGAACTTTCCCCCTTCCTGCGACTAACAAAAAATCTACCATTTCATGGATTGAGTGTAACAATGCCACTCAAAGAACATATTCTTCCATACTTAGATACAATTGATCCCAAAGCCAAAAGAATTGGGGCGGTCAACACTGTGGTCAAGCGCTTGAAAAGGTGGTGTGGGCACAATACAGATGCGCCGGGGGGATTAGATGTTATCGAACGCAAAGGAGGAAGTGTATCAGGGAAAACAGTGTTGATTTTGGGTGCAGGAGGAACTGCGAGAGCGTTGGCGCATGAAGGGGCTCAAAGGGGGGGAGAGATCATTGTTGCCAATCGAACGAAAGCACGAGCAGAGGAGCTCGCCGCGCAGGTAGGAGGGAAGGTGGCTGGTTTCGAGGAACTCTACTCAATAAAATATGATTTTCTTATCAATGCTACCTGTGTAGGGATGGCTCCCAGTATAGAGTATACTCCTATTGATCCCCAAGCTATTATCAAAGGTAGTGTCGTATTCGATGCTATCTCCAACCCTAGAGATACGGCGTTAATAACCGCGGCAAGAAATAAAGGATGTTTCGTTATCTTTGGGTACGAGATGTATATGGAACAGGCCCACAGACAATTTGTAATTTGGTTTGGCCATCCTTGTACATCATCCATCCTTTCATCTTAAACCACATTGTCACCTTGATTTTGTTTGAGTATAACTGTGGTATCGATTAAGTTCTTGGGAAAGGATCTCCCTCATGAAAAAGCATTTTATCACCGGTCTCGTAATACTCCTTCCCCTTGCCGTAACCATTGCGATCGTAGTATTTATAGTTAATTTTTTGACGAAACCCTTTATTGGAATAGTTTCACACTTCTTGCATAACTTAAATCTCCTCAATAAGAGCTTTCTCTTCATGTCACCGCAGCAGATCGTTCTTTATGGGAGCAAGCTCCTGATCCTGATCTGCCTCTTTCTATTTACCCTTTTGCTTGGGATGTTTGCTAGGTGGTTTTTTTTCAAGTCTCTACTCAATCTCAGTGACAGAATTTTACAACACATTCCCTTGATTAACAAAGTATACAAAACAACGCAAGAGATCATTAGGACGATTTTTGTCACAGATAAAAGCTCATTTAAGCAGGTAGTGATGGTCCCATTCCCCAAGGAAGGAACATATGTGATGGGACTAATCTCTAGGGAATCCCCCAAAGTATGTTCGGAGCAGATAGGGGAGGATCTGTTTTCTGTGCTTATTCCCACAACTCCCAATCCAACGACAGGATTTTTGCTGATCTATAAAAAATCTGAGATGATCTTTCTCGATCTCAAACCTGAACAGGCCATCAAATATATTGTGTCGTGTGGAGTGATTACTCCAGAGCGCGCTCAAAAACTCGACGCGAATTCTACATGAAAAAATTTTTACTGACGGGTATTGCCACCCTTCTCCCGCTTGCCATAACCACGTTTTTTATCATCTTCACCATTGATCTGATCACCACCCCCTTTGTGGGTATAGTGGAAAATTTCATTGTCAAACATGGAGCAAAAGAGATGCTGGAGAGACACTCATTCCTCCTTCTCCTTGCCAGCCGTATAATTGTTTTGCTCCTCCTTTTTTGTACAATTTTGATTTTAAGCATCTTTGGCCGACGCATCTTTTTCTCTTGGTTTATCCACTCAGTGCAATACATTTTCTGCAGGATTCCCATCATCAAGACTATTTATAAAATAATCAAAGAGATTGGAGTTGGTTTCTTAAAGAAAGAACACAAGAAATTGTTTCAAGGGGCAGTTTTGATCTCATTCCCCCACAAAAAAGTGAGCGCATTTGCCCTTCTCTCAGGACTCCCTCCTGTAAGTATGGACGATCAAGGCAGGAAGTTTCGATCGGTATTTGTGCCTACCTCCCCTCACCCTATTTCTGGGTTTCTTCTGATGTGTGAGGAAAGGGAACTCAAACACACCGATATCGAAACAGAGGAATTGGTCAAATTTCTCCTCTCTGGTGGGGCATACATACCTGAAGAAGGGGCTTCACATCATGGGTTGTAAAGATGTCCAAGTGACCCTCTTACAGGTGTGCGATGGCAACCAGAAATGCACTAAAATTATCGGACTTGCAAAACAACACTTTGAAAAAGTGGAACAACTTCTCATACGCCTTCCTAATGAGAAAGCGCTCGAATATGTCGACCTTCTGCTTTGGAGATCACCTAAAGACAGCTTTCTGCCTCATGTGGTCGCAGATAGCTATTGTGAGGATCTGATTGTACTTACCACTTCTGGGCAGAACTTCAACAAAGCGCGGAGCATTATCAATCTCTCCACCGAGCCGGTGACTGTTGAGAGCACCCCCCTGCTCGCCCACATTTATGAGTTTGAGAACCTATCAGATGGTAAGATAGACAAATTGAACAATGAGAGGTATAAACATTACAAAGAGCAGGGGTTTAGAATTAGTCTGTCCAGATAGAAAACTACGACTAGCCCCCTCAGAGCGAGTAGGTAGACTGGTTCATTTCAAAGCCCTGTACTGTGGAAAAGCATTGTCATTCACAGTTAAATTAGACACGCGATAGACGATAATCGAATGCATAGGCAACGCTGGAGTTGATCTGTTGTACACTTTCTATATAAAACCAGCGTTCACATACGTGGTTAACAGGCTATCAAAATACATTCTGACATAAGGTTGAGCGCCTTAGCAAACGGCGTTAATCTTTCTTCAAGATGTTTGCTTTTTTCTTTCCACTTATCGGGGTGTGTTTTTTGTAACAATTTGTTAATTAATTTGTGATTTGCCTTTTTCTTCAAACTCTCCAGACTGTCTTGTGCTGTTGGCGTCATACCAGAATCCTTCATTACCTCTATGAAACCAGTTGCTGCTTCCAGCTTGTTTTTCGCACTCTTAAATTTGCGGGCAGTATGACGAAGAATATTAATAATATTCTCAAGTGATTTGCGAAATTCCTCTGGACATTTTTTATCTGAAGGAACATACAACGTACCTACATGATTTGCGAAATTCGTGAATTTTTGCTCCATCTCCGAATTTCATCAATATATCTTCGCGAATAAAATCCACAGTAAGTGGTGAGGCCCGCAAATTCATCGCGAAAGGTTCTTCTCGAATGCCATCTATAAGAGGTCTACGGAGATTCCTCAGATTCCTGTTCAGATGTATGTGGGCGACTATAAGATGTTCCTCGAGCTCCGGAGAATGAATGCCCGACAAGAAAAGCGTAAAAACGCAAGCAAACAACAAATAAGAAAATAGTTGCAACAACGTTTGTGAGCGACACCACAGAAATATAAGAAGAAACAATGCAGATGAGACTAGCAGAAACAATAGCCCCAATTTTTTTTGTTCTGTCTGATATCTCCAAATAGCCGCTTCCAATCATAGCTAACACGATACTGGAGATCACGAGAGAGGCAGGGGAAATATCCAAAACATCTGAAGACACACAAGCTCAATTTGTCGACGAATGAGATACACAAAAAGAATCCAACCATTTGAACTCAATCCAACTCACAATGAACTCGGCCGCGCCATTGTATCCAACTCAAGGAAAAAAGCTCAAGCATTAGATATTTTTCTAAAATGTGAAATCATTTTTTGGAAATGTTACGCTGTTATGTTTCATAAATGCTTGTGGTAAAGTGCAGTGCATTTGTCTAGTGGCTCATGACCGCTGTGTGGCATCTCTCGCTTCCCTCTTAGTATGGGGTTAAACATATTCTTTTATCCTTAACTTCTTATATAAGAAATTATACATTGCAAGAGCTTTTTATTTTAGGCAGCTGCTTAGACAAGCTGCCACTGCCTTCTATTTCTTGAGCGAGCCTATTCTACTTGAGGTTTTTAACCACTACGTCATATAATTAGCCCTAGAGGTTGAAGTTTATGGTAAGGGTAAGCAAAAAAGATCGGCTTAAGCGTTGTCCCCGCAAGCCCCACTATGGATCAGTTGAGACTGGCCCCGTGAAGGATGTGCTCCCAGTGGGTTATAGAGAACATGAAAACGCCTTTAATGGCGAGGGGGAGGTAGTTTTATTTATAGGGAAGGTGAAGTAGGAGATAAAGTATGTCGAGACACCCGAGTTATGGTAAGTCTAATAAGAAGGGGAAGAACCGCAACGTTCTCAAACGGTTTGAACGTATCGACGTGCTCAAAAGGTTAGGGCGCTGGAAGGATGGAGAGAATAAGAGGGTCACTGGATTACCTAAGACCCCTGTGATATAGGACGCCCCTGTTACAGCATGAAGGTTTTCTGCGTAAATGCTCAAACCGCTCTCGTTATTCGTGAAGCCCAAGCTGAGAGTTTGGTGAGGGCCTTCTTGCTTTGGAAGGAGGTGGTGTGTCAGGAGGTGAGCCTCTATCTCGTGGATAGGGAGACTATGTCGCAGTTGCATGCCTTATATTTTGAGGATCCCACCCCCACAGATTGCATCTCTTTTCCTATGGATTCTGTCAAAGAGATGGTAGACTATAGAGTGTTGGGGGATGTGTTTGTGTGTCCTGAAGTGGCACTCGAATATTCCCAAAAGCACAGCCTCTCCCCTCTTACAGAGCTTTCTCTTTACATCATTCATGGATTGCTTCATCTGTTGGGGTATGATGATGAGTATCCATCAGAAAGGTTAGTAATGCGCACAGAGGAGAACTCGGCCATCGAGTATTTAGAAGGGATAGGGGTGTTGTTATCGTGATCAAGATAGCGATCCTCTCCATCTTTTTCTTAAACCTTTCTCCCCTCTTTGCCAACACCGAATCTGACTTCTTTCGGGCCTGCCTGAACGGAGATAAGGAGAGGGTGATTGAACTATGCGAATCTGGAGAGGGCACAACGTTCATTTCCTCTAAGGATAAAGATAGTAATACAGGTCTGCATGTTGCGTGCTGCTCTCAAAAGGGGGGCAGTAAAGAATCTATCGTAGCCTTCCTTATATCTAAAGGAATCAACGTGAATGCGCAAAATCGTTTTAATTCCACCCCTCTCACAATCGCTGTGTGCAATGAGAATTATGAAGCAGTAAAACTCTTACTCAAATGTGATGAAATCAACCCCAATCTTCAAGATCACTTCAATTATAGTCCACTCCATTATGCGGTTATCAGTCGCTCTCTACCTATGATTACCCTGCTCCTTTCCCACCCTAGAACAAATCCAAATTTTGGAACATCTGATGGTGCTTCACCGTTGCATTTTGCTGCTATGTATGGCTATAGAGAGGAGGCACAAGCGTTGATTAACGACGCGCGTACAGATCTAAACGTAGCCCAGCATGATCCCCACTATGGAGGGGCAACTCCACTCCATTTTGCAGCAATGCAAGCTCAGTCAGGGATCATTGCAATGATGATCGAGCGTGGAGGGCTTAACCTCCATGCACTTATCCTACAAGGAACTCATGCGGGTTTTACTCCACTCCATTTTGCGGTAATGAATCCAGACACCATTCATGTTTTTGAGACCGTCACACTCCTTTTAAAGGCTGGTGCAAATCCCAAAAAAAAGAGTCAGACAGGAAAAACTCCATCCGATCTCACAGAGGTTGGGGTCATAAAATCTCTGCTCAAAAATTCGAAAATTCAGTAAAAAAATGATCTAGATATATGTATCTAAGTGCCCTCCTTCTCCCGCTGATTTTTCTCATAGGAAGCGGCTGCGTCACCGGTTTAAACCAATCCTTACATATCTTGGGGCGCATTCGCAGCGAAAAAAAATTTACCCAAAACCATCACATTTATTACGCTTACGCCTTTGTGAAACGTCTGTTTTCGGAAAATCCCTGGCACCGCTTTCTCTCTATCTTGAACTTTACAAAATATCTGTTGCGTATCCTCTATGCGACTACATTTTGCTTCTACATGTTCGCAAAAATAATGGGCCGAGATCCCTCCACCTACAGACTTTCTTACTCTCTTCTTTCCATAATCATCGTCATCATTGTTGGACTACTTAGCGATTCATTCTTTAATTTTATTGCATCAGTTAGGGTTAAAAGTTTGCTCTATTTCTTTGCCTTTGTCTCCTTCTTCTTTCTCTTTGTGTTATCTCCGATCACCTTTCCACTGATAAAGATACAAAAGATGGTTTTAGACAAAGAAATCCACCGCTCCCATTCCACGACGAATTCCCATGTCAAAGAGAAGATTTTAGAACTTCTCAACGAGTCAGAATTAAGCAACTATCTAGAGCCCTTTGACCACTCTCTAATCCGTTCTGTTGCTTCCTTTCGAGACCGAATTGTGCGGGAGATCATGATTCCGCGTATCGACATTTTCACCCTATCTATCCACCAAACCGTTCATGAAGCTGCTAAAAAGTTCATTTCTGTAGGCCATAGCCGCATACCAGTCTATAGAGAAAGTGTCGATACGATCCCAGGAGTACTTCTTTACAAGGATGTGATGGAATATTATTTCCATAGCATTGCAAAAAATGATCAGTCCCCACTCAAAACACCACTCAAACAACTGCTTAAACCAGTGCTATATACTCCAGAAACAAAAAAAATTTCTCACCTTTTGCAAGAATTTCGCAGCAAACAAATTCATTTAGCTATCGTGGTCGATGAATATGGTGGCACCAAAGGTATCGTCACAATTGAGGATGTTTTAGAGGAGCTTGTGGGAGAGATTGCCGATGAATATGACAATATAGAGGAGGAGCAGCTCTATGCCCCGTGTCCCAATAGAGATGGGTGGATTGTAGATGCAAAGATGAGTATTCTAGACATCGAAAAAGAATTAAACATTGCTATCCCTCAGAGTAGCGAATATGACACCGTTGGAGGTTATGTTTTTTGCCGTTCAGGAACCATCCCATCTAAGGGATGGAAAATTCATAATGACAATTTTGATTTAGAGGTCTTTAGCACAAGCGAAAGGTCTATTGAAAAGGTGATCATTACTCCTTCAAAGTTGTCTACATAGACCATCACAGCCAAAGTTTTGTATCTCGATAAACGGCGAACAAGGCTATGAATATATTGTAACTTGCCACTATAATGTGGTATTTGCGTGTAGTGTAAAATATCTTGCTGAAGACATATTTTCGATATTGGTTTATGAGAAATGTTTTTTTCTTAAGTTTTTTCTTTTTAAGCTATCTCTGTTGTGGAGAGTCGACGATCCCTAAAAATCAGATACTTTATTTGGTTCAAGGGGGAGAAATTGAGCGAGGAGTACAACTCTATCAAGATTATGTGAGAGAGAGAGGCGGCCGCCATGATTTCCCCACACTAGAGCAAATGGGATATATCTTAATTCATCAAGGGGCACGCGACTCTGATGAGGAGTGCAAACTCCTCAGTATGTATGGATTAAGTATTGCGGGATCTTCTGAGGGGATGGGTCTCTATGAGATAGGGATGAATAGTAAAAATCCCATTGTCCAACTCTCAACCATCCAATTTTTAAGTCATATTCAAGATGATCAGGTTGAACCGCTCCTCTTAAAAGCCTTTAGCTCTTCTTACATCTCGGTAATGATGGAGGCAGCATATGTCCTCGCCACGCGCCGTTCTGACCGGGTCACGGGAATGATCCACTCCTTTATGCTGAGGTTGCCACCCTGTCTCCACGTCTATTTTCCGGAGCTCTTTGGAATGATCGGGACCTCTGATGCAATAGGTGTCCTTAAACAGATGATCAATGCCCCACATCTCGAAGTGCGGTTAGCTGCTATTTTTGCAGCGGCAAAATTTGGGAGAGATGACTTTTTACACGGCATTCGGGCAGCAGCGACTCACTTAGATGAGGCGGAACAGGAGATGTGTGCTGCTGCCCTAGGTTATTTAAAAGATTCCCATTCCATCCCACTTTTAAAGAGCCTTTTAACATCTCCATCTTCTAATGTTAGACTTGCAGCTTGTCAATCTTTAGCAATGTTGGGAGATCATTCTTTTCATGAGCTTGTTATAGAACATGCGCTACATAAAAATCTTCTAGCCATTCCTATGCTCACTTCTATCCCCAATACGGAAGCTATTTTACTCTCTTTGCTAAAAGATGATAACCTGCAAATTCGGATAAATAGTGCTCTTGCCCTGCTAAAAAAAAGAGATGCAAGATGTGCTTCCACACTTTTGACAGTACTCCTGAAAGATGAACAAGATCTGGGATTTCGGCCTATGCATTCGTTGGGGGGGGCCTTTATGACTTGGAAGATCATTCCTTCATGTACGCAGTATGCTAAACAAATCCAGGAAGATCTCTCCTCGATCACCCTCTCTTTGCGTGAGCAGATTTTATTGGATAGCTTAGAGTTGCCTGAGGAAAGTTTCTTGTATATAGCCAGAAAAATTTTCCTCCACAAACAAAATGATCTCATTCCATTGTTGGTGCGTCTGCTCGAAAATTTAAACACCCCCGATGCTATTGCGTTGCTCCAAGAAGAGTCTCTACGTGCTGGAGCTCCCTTCATTCGCACTTATTGCCACCTAGCTCTATTTCGTATGAATGGCAACAGTCCCCATAAGGACAAGCTATACAAATGGATTGAATCACGCAAAGAGCATGAACTCATCCGTTTTCGTACCACACTCTCGTGGATAGAAAGAAAAGATATCGCGACCCACTCTACTTTTCAGCTCTCCCCAAAAGAGACCTCCCTCCTATTAATTGAAGCGTTTGAAACATTAGCTGGGAGCCATGATATGCGCGGCATTGATATTTTACTTGATTCTATTAGATCTGGAAATCGAAAAAACAGGTATGCGTTGGCCGGACTTTTGCTAAAAGCAATCCAGTAATGGCAATATCTGTTTAAGGGCAGCGCAAAATGCAGTTGAAAGCTATATTGTGGGTGCCTCTGGTTATCAATACTCTGGACACAACATCCTATGGCAAAACCTACCATTGACCTATGATAAGACCCCTGGGATTCATTCTTCTATTTTGTTTGCAGTATGGAAATGCTACACTCCCCTCATTTGCTCCTGCCCTCTTTTCCATGTATGCCATCGACTCCTCTTCTGGTCAAATATTGATTGATGAGCACAGCGAATGCAGTCTCATCCCCGCCTCATGCATGAAAATCGTTACGACGGCAACGGCACTCTTTTTGCTCACACCAGACGCTCAATTTCATACTCATCTGGAATATGATGGAACCATCAACCAACATGGCGTACTTGAGGGAAACATCTATATTCGAGGAGGAGGAGACCCCTGTTTGGGTTCTAGTCGTATTCCTCCCTCCCTCGGATGGAAGGAGCAGCTTCTACTGTGGACCCAGGCAGTTTCTAAGTGTGGAATTAAATCTGTTGCTGGAAGAGTTGTCGGCGATGCTACGCTATGGGAAGAGACCTTGACCCTTCCGAGCTGGACTTACGAAGATGTCGGAAACTATTATGGAATAGGTGCTTCTGCACTAACCTTCCACGAGAATTTATACTTTTTGACCTTTGAACCTGGAATAACTCAAGGTGAGAAGGCAGAAATCCTTCATACAGACCCCCCCCTCCCCGCACTGCAATTTCTCAATGAAGTGAAAACAGGTTCTAGAGGCTCAGGAGATCGGACTTGCATCTACGGCTCAGATTTTTCTTATCAAAAGAAAGTCACGGGCACTATTCCGAGTGGAGTGAAGGAATTTCACATCAAAGGTAGCATGCCAAATCCCGCAGAAAGCTGCGCTTTTTTATTAAAAACCACTCTGATGCAGAGGGGGATCCACGTCCTTGAAAAAATTTACGCAGAAGGGAGACCACGTATCCCTTTCCATACCACGCATTCTCCACCTATCAAAGAGATCATATCGTGTACTAATAGGCACAGTGTCAACGTTTACGCTGAACACTTACTTAAAAAGTTAGGGAATGGATCCACTGCGACAGGAACGCATGTGATCACAGATTTTTGGAGGAAAGAGGGAATCAACCTCGAGGGATTTCACATGGAGGATGGCTCAGGGTTGTCGAGAAAAAATTGCATGACCGCCAAACAACTAGTTGAAATTTTGTTGCACGTCAAAAAATCCCCCCAATTCCCTATATTTTTACACTCACTCCCCACAGTTTACGGCTGCAAGGCAAAGTCTGGATCGATGTCATTGATAAAGGGCTACGCGGGATTTAAGGGTGAAGTCATCTTCGCAGTATTGGTCAACCAAAACCTAGATCCCAACATCGAAAAAAAGTTGGAGAATTTACTCATCGACCTGCCCGAGAAAGCCTCTCCACCGTCTCAATAAGCTTTTCTGGAGTTTCACACAAATTTTCTGGAAAAGATTTTTTCAGCCTTTTTAAGGAGTTAAATCCCCAGCTTACCGCAATCCCAGGAACATAGGCATCCTGGGCAGCCTCCATGTCACGCACTTCGTCTCCAACATATGCAGAAATGTTATCGATCCCCGCAAGTTTTCGTATTTTACCTAGATGGCGCTTTTTCGAAAAAATGGCCTTTCCAGTATAGATGAAATCAAAAAAATCTAGATCATATTTTTTTAGATAGATCCGAATATTTTTTTCAGAGTTTGAGCTGAGAATGCCAAGAGAATATCCCGCTGCCTTGAGCGCATGCAGCACCTCAGAAATGCCTAAAATTGGCTTTAGCTCCACAATATGGGCACTAATGTTGCGACAGATTTTTTTGACCAAAAATGGAAGTTTAAACATCGAAATCCCCAACACCTTTTGAACCTCCTTGGCCCCCATATCCCTTAGATTCTCAATTTCGTGAGACTCAACCTTTTTTAGCCCATAATATTTTGAGACTGCGTTAAACTCTCGGACGAGAAGGTCGAAGGAAGGACACAGAGTTCCATCAAAATCAAAAAGGACAAGAGGAGCTTTCACCATGGACACATCCCCACTACACCTCTCCCCAGAGGCCATCCAGTGCCACAAGCATAGGCAAAGAGGGACGAGAGATATCAAACCAATGAAGATTAAAGGCATTAAAATATCAAAATAGTACTTTCTTCAGATATTTAATTCCTATTTGGATATGGTCTAAGCCAACCCCTCCTCTAGATAAATTTGTCATATAGTCCCATAATTTATTGAAGTCATGACTAATCTCTCAACCCAAATCATTTGTCAAATCACAACACCTAACTAGAGAATCATCCAACTCTTAGTAGAGAGAACTAGCCTCCTAATCATACTCCCTATTAAGCCTCGTTAGCTCATAATCTTAAGTGTTGGCCAGATATTGTTTCTTATCCTCAGGCTCCCACGTAAGCGCCCGATAATATTCACGGCATTGAGAAAGCGCCTTGTGCCTACTTTCGATATCATCGAGAAGTGAACAAAGCTCTTCTTTATTTTTGTTCACTTAGTCTCCTCGTAACAGTCAGACACAAACGGCCAATGAACCGCGTTAAAGAACTCTTTGACGAACCTAAGGCGGTCGTTACGGTAGTCAATATAGTAGGCATGCTCCCACACATCGAGCGTTAAAAGAGGGGTCTTTCCCTGTTTTAAAGGTGTATCGGCATTGCTCAGGGAGAGGATCTCCAACTTTGTGCCCTCCGACACCAGCCACACCCAACCAGATCCAAACAGCGTTGCAGCAGCCTTCTCAAACCTCTGAACAAAATAATCGAAGCTTTCAAACGAACGCTCAATACCACGCATCAAATTTCCGGAGGGCCGCCCACCCCCATCTGGAGACATACAATTCCAAAAAAACGTGTGATTCCAAGCTTGAGCCGCATTATTAAACAAACTACCAGAAGATTGTTTTACAACATCCTTGAGGCTATGTCCACCCTCGAACTTCTCCTCAACCAAACTATTCAGATTCTTGAAGTAGGCAGCATGATGTTTATCATAATGATAGTACATCTGCTCCTCAGAAATGAAAGGAACCAACGCCTTCAACGAGTAAGGAAGCTCAGGCTGCGAAAACCTCACCAAGTACACACCTCACATCAACTAATTAACAGACACTATCATAAAAAAAAGGGGATTTTATCTCAAGAAGGCTCTTCAAAATTATCCTCAGGCATATCTGTAGGATATGGGGGGGAAGAGCGATACCCACACCCTTTCAGAATTTTTGGATAACCAAAATGTTCCACCACAGGCCATTTGCGACACATTAATGGCCGTAGGAAATGTGCTTTGCAAGAGCCATTTTTTTGGAGGTAGCGACACCCCATGACATACATTTGCTTCCCTTCGTAAAATTGCGGCTCCTTGTAACGCAGATAAAATCCATGTACCTGCGTGTACCAAAAATAAAAAAACCGTCCTACAAGGCTATTAGAGTGTTGGATTAAGACGTAGTAACAACAGTTCCCCCTTCTCTTGCATCCACCCTCCCTCTTGAAGGGGGGGCGGATGATGAAGCGTGCAACCCTCTGCATTGCCAGATCAATCAAAACAAAGGGAAGGACAATACACTTGACAGTGGAGCCTACCCAGCTGGGAAGCCAACGGCGAGGAATTCCCGTAGAGGGAGATGGCGGCTGGTGAGTGGCTTCTCCAACATTTTCTAGAAGATCATCCAACATCTTAGATCGCACTGCATAATAAGTCTCACGATTAAACAAACGTATACATCCCTCTGAAACCACTCTTAGCACCCATAGTACCACACCACTCTAAATTAGGCGATATGCGACAACGGGTATCGCTCAACTGCTCGGAATTAGCACGAATCAAAACAGAAAGGTCTCATCGGGAAGTGTAACAATGACTCATTATAGACTTGATACTTTAAATCAGGCTTGCACATAAAAACAATGGCAACTGTCCACCCAACTAAATATAACCTTTAGATTTTGTAAATTTTCCAGTGCAAAACTGAGACTCTGTTTTTGTTCTTTATTCACAACACAGTCCTCATCAGTATTGCCTACTTTTATCTCAAACATTCTGCGTTCCAGCATCTGCGCACGCAAAAGGCTTTTATGAAGAAAACGTTTTTTGTACTCTTCGTTCATATATGTAGATATGAGATTTGTCAACGCTTTTAATTCATAGTTATCACCACAAAATCTGTCTGTATGAAATTTGGGTTAATTACCAAAGTTGCTATAACTCCGACAAATGTGCTAGGATAGACCAAGGCCTTAAACATATATGCTCGAAAAAGAAGATGCGGTGTTTGGTGACAATGGTTATTGTAGCTAAGGAAGCCCCACGTACCATAAAACGAAACGGATGTGTCAGTAAAGTAATTCTAAAAAATAATATGGATGGC
>Ga0066187_1000316_pt1 | contig 17594 bp, 20 predicted proteins | sample WorMetexBAHAMAS1_FD_58706 | JGI IMG/M metagenome (GOLD analysis project Ga0066187, IMG submission 58706) | Marine gutless worms symbiont microbial communities from Max Planck institute for Marine Microbiology, Germany - Inanidrilus exumae... | ecosystem: Host-associated > Annelida > Digestive...
TCAAGGTGGGGAAATTTACTTCGCCCATAATCAGGGAGTTTTACGTCGCCGGTAACATCCTCGGACATAAAGGCGTCATCCCGCCACACGCCATCAACCAGCTTTCCCATGGGTAGGCCCCCTACGCTGCGGCGCGGTCGGTTGGTTCGCCCGACAAACGCTCGATTTCGCGTTCCGCCGCATGTCGGCCGTCGTCGCCCTTGGCCACCCCCTGCGCATGGACGAACGTGACATCATGAAGGCCGATGAATCCGAGTGCCGTTTTGAGATACGGCGTCTGGTGATCCAGGTGATGCATCGGGCTCTCCACCGAGTAGTCGCCGCCCCGGGCTGTGACGACAAAGACCTTCTTGCCTTCGAGCAGACCCTGGGGCCCTTGATCGGTGTACTTGAACGTCCGGCCGACACGGGTCACCTGGTCGATCCAGGTCTTCAGGCCCGATGAGATGGTGAAATTGTGCATGGGCGATCCGATCACGACGACTTCGGCCCGCTCCAGTTCGGCGACCAATTCTTCAGACAGTCGGATAGCGGCGGCTTGTTCACCGGTCCGGCTGTCCTCGGGCGTGTAGAATGCGCCGATGGTCTCGGCATCAATATGGGGAGGTGGGTTGAGGCCGACGTCGCGCCAGGTGGTTTCCGTCTGCGGATGTGAGGCCACCCAACCGTCGACAAATCGCGCGACCAGTTTGTTGGTCACGGAGGTTTCCGGCATTGGGCTGGCGGTGATGGCGAGGATCTGTGTCATGACGATTTCCTTGGTGTTTTGGGCTTTGCTACCCGTCAACGTAAGGAGCTGGCGAATAAGACACAATAATGGTAAAACGAACATCATTGTTCGAATAAAGAAACAATTGGGATACCCATGGACAGTCTTACCGGATTGGCCGTCTTCGCCCGCGTCGTCGAGAAAGGCGGGTTCACGGCCGCCGCCCACGACCTCGGGATATCCAAATCGACAGTGAGCAAACAGATCGCCGGCCTCGAGAACCGCCTCGGTGTCAGACTACTCAATCGCACGACCCGGCGCATGACCGTTACAGAGATCGGGCGCGCCTATTACGAAAGGGCGCAACGTATCGTGACGGAAGCGGAGGAAGCCGAACGCGCCGTCACCCGGCTCCAACAGGAACCACGCGGTACCTTGCGCGTCAGTGCGCCGATGTCGTTCGGCATCAGCCATCTGGCTGGCCTGATCCCGGAATTCATGGCGGCCCATCCGGACCTCGCCATCGATCTTGAATTCAATGACCGACGGGTCGACCTGATCGAAGAAGGGTACGATCTCGCCATCCGCATCGGGCGGCTGGCCGAATCATCCCTAGTCGCGCGAAAACTGGCGCCTTCGCGCGCCGTTGTCGTTGCCAGCCCGGAGTATTGGCGGCGGGCCGGGGTTCCGAAGATACCTAGAGACTTGTCAAACCACGAATGCCTGATCTACGGATATCGCGACAATCCCAACGAATGGACGTTCCATGGGCCGGACGGTCCGTTCACGCAACGGGTATCCGGCCGTATCCGCTCGAACAACGGCGAAGCCCTGATGGCGGCGGCCGTCGCCGGATTGGGCGCCTACCAGTGCCCGACCTTCCTGAACAGTGATCATGTGATCGCCGGTCGGCTGGAAATCGTCCTGGGAGAATACGAGGCGCCGGAGCCGGCTGTCTACGCCGTGTGGCCGCATAACCGCCACTTGTCGGCCAAGGTCAGGAGTTTCGTTGATTTCCTGATCGGGAAATTCGGTCCGCACCCCTATTGGGACGCGAACATCCCGATGGCTCAAGGGGCCCTATCTTAACGCGCACGCGTTCGCCGGTCGGCCATCGCCGCCAACGTTCCCTGGATGTCCGCCATTTCGCGGTAAAGGGTTTCCATCTTGGTGGTGATTTCCTGGCGTTCCTTGGCGAAGGTCTCGGCACCTTTGGCAGCCGTTTCGACCTTGGCCTCCAATTCGGCCAGCTTGTCGTTGACTTCCTTCATGACCGTCGAGCGGTCGGCACGGGATTGTTGCAGCAATCCATGGGCTTCCGTCGAAAATTTGCGCATGGCGGCGCTGGCCAGCCACAACGCGGCAAGAGCAATGAGCAAAGCAAGCGCAGAAACGAATAATGCCACGGCCGTAATCCTCCCCTCGTGCGCGTCGGGTTAATCCTGGGTCCCGGCGTTTTTCGCCGTTGCCCGAGTATCGCCGTTCCCGGCAGCAATTGGAAGGGGGAGAAGCCGCCCGCAGTTCAATCAGGCGGCTTTTTTCATGTATGACCGGATCAATTCCTCGGCGATCTGCACCGTATTCAACGCCGCTCCCTTGCGCAGGTTGTCGGAGACAACCCACATGTTGAGGCCGTTCTCCACGGTCGGGTCGTTGCGGATACGCGACACATAAACCGGGTCCTCGCCGGCGCATTCCTGGGGCGTGACGTAGCCCTCGTCAGCCCTGTGGTCGATTACCGTGACGCCGGGCATGTTGCGAAGTGCCTCGCGCGCCTCATCCTCGTCGACGGGCCGTTCGAACTCGACGTTGACCGCCTCGGAATGGCCGATGAAGACGGGGCAGCGCACGCAGGTTGCCGTCAGCTTGATGTCGGGATCGAGGATCTTCCGCGTTTCGGCGACCATTTTCCATTCTTCCTTGGTCGAGCCGTCATCCATGAAGATGTCGATGTGAGGGATCAGGTTGAAGGCGATCTGTTTGGTAAACTTTTCCTGATGGGTATGGGCCGGTTCGTTGACGTAGATGCCACGGGTCTGGTTGAACAACTCGTCCATGCCGGCCTTGCCGGCACCGGAAACGGATTGGTAGGTGGCGACGACGACGCGGCGGATCTTGGCAAGGTCGTGCAGGGGTTTCAAGGCGACCATCAACTGGATGGTCGAGCAGTTGGGATTGGCGATGATACCGCGCTTGCGGTAGCCGGCGATGGCTTCCGGATTGACCTCGGGCACGACCAGGGGCACGTCCGGTTCCATGCGGAAGTGCGAGGTGTTGTCGACGACGACGGCGCCGGCTTCGGCGGCGATGGGAGAATACTTCGATGACACCTTGGCCCCGGGGCTGGACAGCACGATGTCGGTGCCGCGGAAGTCGTAGGTGGCCAGGTCCTTGACCTTGAGGTCGGCGTCCTCCCCATAGGAGACTTCGCGGCCGACCGAACGGGACGAGGCCAACGGGACGACCTCATCGGCGGGGAAGCTCCGCTCCGCCATGATCTGCAACACCTCGCGACCGACGTTACCCGTGGCGCCGACAACGGCAACTTTGTAACCCATGATCCTTCTCCGTAATTCCGTCAGGCCGCGGCAATCAAGACCGAGCCGTCATTCTGTGCGATGCCCAGATCCAGGCGCTTGGCCATCGGGATGTTACCCGGCGCCGGGCACGCCAACCGCGGCGGATGTTCCGACGCGCGGTGTGTATATCCATTGCGCGCATAATACAACACCGCTTGCGGATGGGACCACAACCCAGCCCGCTTGAACCCGGCCCGGGAAGCCAGGAACTCAGCCATCATCATCATGATCAATCCGTACCCCTGGCCCTGACAAGCCGGTTCGATGGCGACCGCACGAACCTCGATTTCACGGCCAACCCCGTGATCGCCCATGTCCTGCAGGCCGAGCGTTCCGACGACGATGCCGTTCCTGAGCAGGATCATCGGCGTGTAGTCGTCGCCATATTGGTCCGGGTGGTCCCGGTCATAGGCTTCCAGTTCGCGCATGAAATCGAGACCTTCCCAGATCGCGCGCTCGCGGATGCTGTGGTATCGGTCCCATTCCGGTTCCGTTTCAGGTCGTCGCAATTCGAACCGACCCTCTCGTGACGTAGCGATACATCGCATTGGACTTTCTCCCAACAAAAAAGCCCGCGGTGGTGATCCGCGGGCCTGGTAAACGTCGATTTTCTCGACAACTGCTCAGACCCGCATCACCTCTTCGTTTTGACGACGGTTTTGGTGGTGACGGTAGCGAGCATGAGAACGGCCGAAAGCGCGCCGGCGAAGGCGGCGTTGGCAAACTCGAAAATGTTCACTGTCTCGGTCATCGTGGGCCCAGTCCTATCACGAAGTGTGAAAGCCGATCAACGGATTTCTTGTTTGAGCTTGATTAAGGCGAGGCCTATTTCACGCCAAGCATCTTCATGGCTTCAGCCAAGGTCGCCACGGAAGCGCCGTGGTTGCCGCTCTTGTGCTGTTTTTCGCCGAGTGCCCTGAGTTCCTTGATCCTGTCCAGGGTCGATTTCGGCAACGATGGGTTCTTGGACATCGCCGCGTCGATCTTGGCCATGTCGGCCGGACAGTGAAACGCCGAGGCCGGCGCTGCGGCTAAGGACACGCCGGACACCACGACGGCGGCGACGATCATCGATTTCAACATGTTCCCCTCCTATAGGATTCGATCGCGAACAGGCCGGTGAACGCTGTCGGCCTGTTCGCTTTTCCATATGGGTAGAAAGGGAGCGAGTTTCCGCAGAAAATCGGTTTGCTGTTACGCCGCCAGTTTATCGAGCTCGGCGGTCAGCGCCTCCCCCATCGCGGAACACGACACAAGTGTCTTGCCGTCCTGCATGATATCACCGGTGCGGAGTCCGGACGCGAGAACGTTGGAAACGGCGCTTTCCAGCATGTCGGCGTCGTCACCCATGTCGAAGCTGTAGCGCAGCATCATGGCGAAACTGAGGATGGTGGCCAGCGGATTGGCCTTGTCTTCGCCGGCGATGTCGGGGGCGGACCCGTGCACCGGCTCGTACATGGCCTTGCGACGGCCGCTTTCATCGGCGGCGCCCAATGACGCCGAGGGCAGCATGCCGAGAGATCCGGTCAGCATGGCGGCGCAATCGGACAGGATGTCGCCGAACAGGTTGTCAGTGACGATAACATCGAACTGTTTGGGGTCGCGGACCAGTTGCATGGCGCAGTTGTCCGCATACATGTGCTGCAGCTCGATGCCGGGATAGTCCGCACCGACGGCCGTCGCCACCTGCCGCCACAGGACGCCGGTTTCCATGACGTTGGCCTTCTCGACGGAATGCAGTTTCCTGCCGCGCTTTTCCGCCAGTTCGAAGGCAACGCGGCAAACGCGGTCGATCTCGGCTTCCGTGTAACGCTGGCTGTCGACGGCCTCGCGGCTGCCGTCAGCTTTCTCGGTGATGCCGCGCGGCTCGCCAAAATAGACGCCTGAGGTTAGTTCGCGGACGATCATGATGTCGAGGCCAGAGACCAGATCCAGTTTCAGGCTCGAGGCCTCGGCAAGAGCCGGCAAGCAGGTGGCCGGACGCAGGTTGGCGAAGAGGTCCAACTCCTTCCTAAGAGCCAGCAGGCCCGCTTCCGGGCGGTGCTGGCGCTCGACGTTGTCCCACTTGGGCCCGCCGACGGCACCGAGCAACACGGCGTCGACAGTCATCGCCTTGTCCAGGGTCTCGTCGGCCAATGACGTGCCGTGCGCATCGTAGGCGGCACCGCCGACCAGGTCCTCGTCGACATCGAAGCTGACGTGGCGGCGGTCGTCCATCCAGTCGATGACCCGGCGTACCTGGCCCATGACCTCGGGTCCGATGCCGTCACCCGGCAGGAAAAGCAGTTTCTTGTTGGCGGCCATGGTCGTCCTCGCTGGCTGGATGGAGTGGAACAGGAAAGGGTTTATTTAGCGGCCGCACCGCCCGGCGTCAAAACGCTCACTCAGCGGCGTTGAGCCACGGCTGACTGGCCCGCTGTTTGTCTTCGTAGGCGTCGATCTTGTCCGCCTTCTGCATGGTCAGGCCGACATCGTCGAGGCCGTTCAAGAGGCAATGCTTCTTGAATTCGTCCATTTCAAAGGCGACCGTCCCGCCATCCGGGCCCTGGATCGTCTGGGCCTCGAGGTCGACGGTCAGCGTCGCATTGGCGCCACGCTCGGCGTCGTCCATGAGCTTGTCCAGGTCATCTTTCGAGACCCTGATCGGCAGGATGCCGTTCTTGAAACAGTTGTTGTAGAAGATGTCGGCGAAACTGGTCGAGATGACGCAGCGGATGCCGAAATCGAGGATCGCCCAGGGCGCGTGCTCGCGCGACGAGCCACAACCGAAGTTGTCGCCGGCGACCAGAATCTGCGCATTGCGGTAGGCCGGTTGGTTGAGCACGAAATCCGGATTCTCGGAGCCATCCTCGTTGAAGCGCATCTCGTGGAACAGGTTGGCGCCGAGCCCCGTGCGCTTGATGGTCTTCAGGAACTGCTTGGGGATGATCATGTCGGTATCGACGTTGATCATGTTCATGGGCGCCGCGACGCCGGTCAATGTGGTGAACTTTTCCATGGTGTCTCCCCTACCCTACAGATCCCGCACATCGGTTAGATGGCCGGTGACCGCGGCGGCCGCGGCCATGGCCGGACTGACCAGGTGGGTGCGGCCGTTGTAGCCCTGGCGGCCCTTGAAATTGCGGTTCGACGTCGAGGCGCAGCGCTGGCCAGGCTCCAGGCGGTCGTCGTTCATGGCCAGGCACATGGAACACCCTGGCTCGCGCCATTCAAAACCGGCTTGGGTGAGGACGGCGTCGAGGCCCTCCTCCTCGGCTTGGTCCTTGACCAGACCGGAGCCGGGAACGACCAGGGCGCGCACCCCTTCGGCCACACGGCGCCCCTTGGCGACGTCGGCGGCGGCGCGGATGTCCTCGATGCGGCCGTTGGTGCAGGACCCGATGAACACAGTGTCGACGGCGACGTCACGCATCGGTGTACCGGGTTCGAGGCCCATGTAGTCGAGGGACGCGCGAACGGCGTCGCGCTTGCCCTCGTCTTCGTAGGAGTCCGGATCGGGGACGGTGCCGGTGATCGGCGCCACGTCCTCCGGGCTGGTGCCCCAGGTCACCTGCGGCACGATTTCCGACACGTCGAGGGTCACTTCCTTGTCGTAGGTCGCATCCTCGTCGGACGGCAGGGTCTTCCAGAAGGCGACGGCCTGTTCCCAGGCGCCGCCCTTGGGTGCCATGGGGCGGCCCATGAGGTAGTCGAAGGTGGTGTCGTCGGGCGCCACCAGGCCGGCCCGGGCGCCGCCCTCGATGGTCATGTTGCAGACCGTCATGCGGCCTTCCATGGAAAGCTCGCGGATGGCCTCACCGGCGTATTCGATGACGTAGCCGGTGCCGCCGGCGGTGCCGATCTTGCCGATCAACGCCAGGATCAGGTCCTTGGCCGTGCAGCCGGCCGGCAGGGCGCCCTCGACTGTGATGCGCATGTTCTTTAGGGGCGACTGCAAAAGCGTCTGCGTCGCCAGTACGTGTTCGACCTCAGACGTGCCGATACCGAAGGCGAGTGCCCCGAAGGCGCCGTGGGTGGCCGTGTGGGAATCGCCGCAGACGATGGTGGTGCCGGGTAGCGTAAAGGCCTGTTCCGGGCCGATGATGTGGACGACGCCCTGGCGGATGTCGTCGATGTCGAACAGCGGTACGCCGAACTCGGCGCAGTTCTTCTGTAGGGCCTCGACCTGGATGCGGCTCTCCTCGTTCTCGATAGGACCGGTACGATCCTGGGTCGAGACGTTGTGATCGGGCACGGCGAGCGTTACCTCCGGGCGGCGGACCTTGCGGCCGGTGGCGCGCAGGCCCTCGAAGGCTTGCGGGCTGGTCACTTCATGGACGAGGTGGCGGTCGATATAAAGCAGGCAAGTGCCGTCCTCCTGGACGTCGACCAGATGGTTCTGCCAGATCTTGTCAAACAGAGTCTGTGGGCCCGACATGGTTCCTCCCTAACGATACGGCCAAACGAAGCGGGGACCCGCGCCTTTAGGTTCCTTATGGATATTGGCGGCGGGCCGCGTTCTGTCCAGGGCCGGCGGTTGGCCGGCCCCAGCCCGGACTTATTCTTCGCCGCCGTCCTCAGACGGCGCCGCTTCCGCTTTCGATTTCTTACCCTTGCCGCCAGACTTTTTGGCTTCGGCGGCGACGCGCTTTTCCTCGGCCACGATCTTGGCCGCGAAACCGTCGGTCTTCTCGGCGATACGGGCCGCCTTACCAGTGCGGCCACGCAGGTAATAGAGCTTGGCTCGGCGGACATCGCCACGGCGAACCACGTCGATGCTGTCGATGGCAGGCGAGAAGAGCGGGAAAACCCGCTCCACGCCCTCGCCGTAGCTCAGCTTGCGGACCGTGAAGGCCGAGTTAATGCCGGCGTTTTTGCGGCCGATGCACACGCCCTCGAACGCCTGAATACGCTCGCGTTCGCCCTCAACGACGCGGACGTTGACACGCAGCGTGTCGCCCGGTGCGAAACTGGGCACCTTGCCGTCGGCTTCCAGCTTTTTGATCTGTTCCTGATCCAGTTGGTCGATCACGTTCATTGTTCTGTTCCTTCGTCCTACTCATTCTTGCCCGCACCGCCCGGCGACGGGGCCAATTCAATCCGTTTGGGCCGTCACCCGGCCCGTTTCTCGTAGCGGCGCCATAGGTCGGGGCGCCGCTCCTTGGTAATCCGTTCCGCCTCGGCCCGACGCCAGGCGTTGATTTTCTCGTGGTGTCCGGACACCAACACTTCCGGCACCGGGCGGTCCCGCCACACCTGGGGCCGCGTATAGTGGGGGTATTCCAGCAATCCCCGTTCGAAACTTTCCTCGGCCAGGCTTTCCTCGCTGCCGACGACACCCGGCAACAGCCGCACACAGGCATCGATCAGCGCCAGGGCCGCCGGTTCACCGCCCGACAGGACGAAGTCGCCGAGGCTGATCTCCTCCAGTTCATGGGCGTCCAGCACCCGTTGATCGAGCCCCTCGAACCGCCCGCAGAGTGCCACAACACCGGGGCCTTCAACCAGCTCGCGGACCCGGGTTTGATCGAGCGGCCGGCCCCGCGGGCTCAGGTAGACAAAGGGAAGGTTCTCGGTTTCTTCCCGGACCGACCCGATCGCCGCGTCGACGATATCGGGCCGCATCACCATCCCCGGACCGCCGCCGAAGGGCGCGTCGTCCACGGAGCGGTGTTTATCGCTCGCAAAGTTGCGAATGTCCACCGTTTCCAACGACCACAGGCCGTCCGCCAACCCCTGCCCGGCCAGGCTCACGCCGAGCGGTCCCGGAAACATCTCCGGAAACAGCGTCAGCACGCAGGCCCGCCACGGGTTCGAGTTTTCGGCCTTCAAATCCATTCGGTTCGTTTCCTAACTGCCCTTCGCTTCCTCTTCCGGCGGCTCCATCAAGCCTGGCGGCGGATCGATGATGACCTTACCGCCTTGGATATCGACGACGGGGACCGCGGCTGCCGTGAACGGGACCAACAGCCCCCCCTTGATCTCGCCGACGATTTCCAGGAAATCGCCGGCCCCGAAGTTCTGCACGGCGTCAACACGCCCGAGCGCCGTACCGTCCACATGTTCCGCCGAGAGACCGATCAGGTCCCAGTGATAGAACTCGTCCTCCTCTGCTACCGGAAGAGCCTGGCGCGGAACAAAAAGCTTCGTTCCTTTCAATCCTTCGGCTTCCGTCCGATCGCCGATACCGTCGACGCGAACCACCACCTGGTCCTTGGCCCGCCCGACGATGCGGATCGAAAACCGTTTCTCGCCCCTTTCATCGAACAGGTCGCCGTAGCTGGCAATGGCCTCCGGGTCGCCGGTGAAGCTCTTGATCCGGACGTCACCCTTGATACCGCGGGCGCCGGAAAAAACGCCGACGCACAGGAGATCCGGATCATCTTCGCCCGCCATCGCCCGTCACCGAACCGGGGGTCAGCCCGCTTCCTTGGTCTCCTCTTCGGCGGCGGCCTCTTCAGCCGGCGCTTCTTCAGCGACCGCTTCCTCGGCCGGCGCTTCTTCGACCGCAACTTCCTCCGCCGGGGCTTCCTCGGCGGCTGCTTCCTCCGCCGGTGTTTCCTCGGCGGCTGATTCCTCCGCCGGGGCTTCCTCGGCGGCTGATTCCTCCGCCGGGGCTTCCTCGGCCGGCGCTTCCTCAACGGCCGGTTCGGCAGCAGCTTCGGTGGCCTCCTTGGCCTTCTCTTCCTTCTCGGCAAGGCGTTCCAGCGCTTTCGCCTTCGGCCGGTTTTTCTTGGTTTGGTTTTGAGGGATCGCCGGTTTTTCCATCAGGCCGGTATCACCGAGGAAACGGGCCACCCTGTCGGTCGGCTTGACGCCGCAACCGAGCCAATACTTGATCCGCTCTTCCTTCATGACCAAGCGCTCCGGGTGCTCCTTCGGCACCATCGGATTGTAGGTGCCAACCCGTTCGATGAAGCGGCCGTCACGCGGGCTCCGCGAGTCGGCGACGACAATCCGGTAGAACGGGCGTTTCTTGGCTCCGCCCCGGGACAAACGCATTTTCAAAGACATTTCGGATTTCGATCCTTTCGTCGTTTCGATTTGATACCTAAGTTATTCTGCAATTAACGGATACCGGGCGGCATGGGCGGCATCATGCCAGGCGGCAGGCCGCCGCCCCGCAACAGGCCCTTTTTGCCCATCTTTCCGGCTTTCTTCATCATCGTGCTCATCTGCTTGAACTGCTTGAGCACCCGGTTCACCTCCGGCACCGAGGTACCGGACCCGGCGGCGATGCGCCGGCGGCGTGAACCGTTGAGAACTTTCGGATTGCGCCTTTCGGCCGGCGTCATCGACAGGATGATCGCCTCCTGGCGAGCGATCAGCTTGTCGTCGAGGTTGGCCTCGGCGATCTGACTCTTCACTTTTTGCGCACCAGGGAACATACCGAGCAGCCCTTCCAAGCTGCCCATCTTGCGGATCTGGGAAAGCTGTTGGGCCATATCTTCGAGCGTGAACTGGCCTTTCATCAGCTTCTTGGCCATGCGCTCGGCGTCTTCCTGCTCGACGACCTCGGCCGCCCTCTCGACGAGGCCGACGACGTCGCCCATGCCGAGAATGGAACCCGCGATGCGATCGGCCTGGAAGCTTTCCAGGGCCTCCATCTTTTCGCCGGTTCCGAGGAATTTGATCGGAGCACCGGTCACCGAGCGCATGGAAAGCGCCGCACCACCGCGGGCATCACCATCGACACGGGTCAGCACAATACCGGTGACCCCGACCTTCTCGTTGAATTCGCGGGCTACGTTGACCGCGTCTTGACCGGTCATGGCGTCGCTGACCAGCAGCGTCTCGACCGGTTTAGCGACGTCGCGGACCTGGGCCACTTCGGCCATCAGTTCCTGGTCGATGTGCAGGCGCCCGGCGGTGTCGAGAATGACCACGTCGGCCCCTTCCCGTCGACCGGTGTCCATGGCCCGCTTGGCGATGGCGATCGGTTGCTCGCCCAAGACCGGGGCCATGGTCTTGACACCGGTCTGTTCGCCGAGCGTCAGCAACTGCTGCTGAGCGGCCGGCCGGTAGACGTCGAGCGACGCCATCATGACGTTCTTCTTTTCGCGTTTGGTCAGCCTGAGGCCGAGTTTGGCGCTGGTCGTCGTCTTGCCGGAACCCTGCAGGCCGACCATCAGAATGGCGACGGGTGGATTGCCACCGAGGTTGATGTCGGTGCCTTCGGTGCCGAGCATCGCAACCAGTTCGTCATGAACGACCTTGACCACCATCTGGCCCGGTGTCACCGAACGGATGACATCCTGGCCAACGGCCTTTTCCTTGACGGCGGCAATGAAATCCTTGACCACCGGCAGGGCGACGTCGGCTTCCAAAAGCGCGACTCGTACCTCGCGCAGGACTTCCTCGACATCCGCCTCTTTCAGCGCGCCGCGCTTCTTGAGTTTGTCGAAGATGCCGCTCAGGCGATCGGTCAGGTTGTCGAACATGCCATCCGGCCCTTAATCCCGGTCAATCCCGGCTCAACGTCGAAAGCGCCAGTGCGCGAAACTCGCGGACTGGCGGCGCCCCTCGGGGCGTAGGGTTTTCTCTTTCCCCTGAATTCGGGGCGCAATCTATTGTTCCGACAGGGGTAAGTCAACCGGTTTGGCGCCGCTCTCACCTAACCTTGACGGCACGGCGGAACGGGCGTCAACTCCGGTGATGGACGCGGACAAACCCGATTATGAAACCATCGACAAGGCAGCGCACGCCGTCGGTTTGATGAACCGTGGCGGCTTTCACAGGCGACCGGGTGACGAACTGCCGAGGGGGACTCAAACCGTGATCCTGATCGGCAATGCGGGAGCGGACATGTGGCGGCACTTTTCTGCCGCACCGGAAGCCTCCGACATGATTTTCCGCGATCCCCTCGATACCTGGACGCGGCGCGTCGTCGACGCTATCGCGGGGCGTTTCGGTTCGACGGCCGTCTATCCCTTTGACGGTCCGCCCTACCCGCCTTTCCAGACCTGGGCCATGGGCGCGGAAGCGGTCACCCAATCTCCGGTGGGGCCGCTGATCCACCCGAAATACGGGCTTTGGCACGCATACCGGGCGGCACTCTGTTTCACCGCTGCGTTGGACCTACCCAACCAACCCGACAACCCGCCCCCGTGTCAGTCATGCGAAGACAAACCCTGCCTCGCCGCCTGTCCGGCCGATGTTTTCCGGGACGGCGGCTATGATGTTCCTGCCTGCACCGGACACATCACCGGCGAGGACCGGGCCGGATGCATGGGAGCGGGCTGCGCCGCCCGTCGCGCCTGCCCTTTCGGATCCGAATACGTTCACGAGCCGGCGCAGGCCCGGTTCCATATGGAAAAGTTCCTGCAGAGCCACGGATAAGGGAGCGGCTTCAACGCCGTTAGCTCCGCGATTTGAGTGGACTTCCCCCCTTTTGCGGCCATATTAAGGCCCGTTATGGACGCCATACCTTTCATAAAGATGCACGGCCTCGGCAACGACTTTGTTGTTGTCGACGACCGCACGGCCGGATATGGGCTCGGCGCAGCGGAAGCGCGTGTCATCGGCGACCGCCGGACCGGCATCGGTTTCGACCAGTTGTTGATCATGGAGAAGCCGACGAACGGACAAGCCGACGTCTTCATGCGCATCCGCAACCCGGACGGCAGCGAGGCCGAAGCCTGCGGCAACGGTACCCGCTGTGTCGCCGCCAAGGTCATGGGAGAGATCCATAAAGACGAAGTGATCGTCGAGACCGTCGCCGGCTTGCTGCCGGCACTTATGGAGGTCGACGGCCGTTTCACCGTCGACATGGGACCGGCCAATACGGATTGGGACGCGATCCCCTTGGCCCGGGAAACGGATACGCTGTTGGTCGACGTCGGTACCGGGGCTCTTCAAGGCGCTACCGCCGTCAACATCGGCAATCCGCACGCGGTCTTCTTCGTCGGCGACGCGGATTCGGTTCCCCTGGAGGAATTAGGCCCGCTCTTGGAACATGACCCCATGTTTCCGGAACGGGCGAACATCGAGGTGGCGGCGGTCACCGGCGAAAACCGCCTGCGCATGCGCGTTTGGGAACGCGGCGCCGGCATCACCCGAGCCTGCGGGTCCGGCGCCTGCGCCACCGCCGTCGCCGCCCATCGGCGCGGTCTCACCGACCGCATCGTCGATGTTCGCCTCGACGGCGGGCTCTTGAGCATCGAATGGCGTGAGGCCGATGGGCACGTTATGATGACCGGTCCCGTCGCCGTCAGCTTCTCCGGGCACATCGACCGGTCGCTGTTCGCCGAGATCGATCGCGGCTGACCCGATGACTGGCCCCGATATCATCACCCTCGGGTGCCGGCTCAATACTTTCGAGTCGGAAATCATCCGCGATGCTTGCGGGCAAGCCGGCCTGGGTAACGCCATCATCATCAATACCTGTACCGTGACGGCCGAGGCCGAACGCCAAGCCCGCCAGACCATTCGCCGGGCCCGCCGTGACAATCCCGGTGCCAAGTTGATCGTCACCGGCTGCGCCGCGCAGATGGACCCAGACCGGTTTTCCGCCATGGACGAGGTCGATCACGTGTTCGGCAACGCCGAAAAACTGGATCCGGACACATACGCGAATTTGGTCGACGGGCCCGCTGTCTCCGTCTCCGATATAATGGCGGTCCGCGAGACGGCGCCGCACTTAGTGTCCGGTTTCGACGGGCGGACCCGGGCCTTCGTCCAGGTCCAGCAAGGCTGCGACCACCGCTGCACCTTCTGCATCATCCCCTACGCCCGGGGCCGCCACCGCTCGGTTGGCATGGGCGCCGTCACCGAGCAGATCCGGACCTTGATCGACGGCGGTTTCCGGGAAGTGGTACTGACCGGCGTCGACATCAGTTCCTACGGCGCCGACCTGCCTGGGGCGCCGAGGCTCGGTGATCTGGTTCGCCGGCTGCTGGACGGTGTTCCCGGTCTTGAGCGGTTGCGCTTGAGCTCGATCGATCCAGCCGCCGTCGACAACTCCTTGATCGAGACCCTTGGCGATGATCCCAGGCTCATGCCGCATATGCACCTGAGCCTGCAGTCCCTGGAGGACACCGTTCTCAAACGCATGAAGCGCCGCCATTCGGTAACCGATGTCATGCATCTGGCCGACCGTCTTCGCCGCGCCCGGCCCGATGTTGTCTTCGGCGCCGACCTCATTGCCGGCTTCCCGACGGAAACGGATGCCATGTTCGAGACGACGCTCGCCAATGTCCGCGACCTCGGCGTCCCGCACCTGCATGTCTTCCCCTATTCCGAACGCCCGGGAACACCGGCGGCGCGCATGCCGAAAGTCGACAAGCCGGTTCGCAAGGAACGCGCCGCGCGCCTGAGGGCGCTCGGTGAGACGACGTTGTCGCTCTGCCTTCAGGAGCGTACGGGCTCTTCGGTCCGTATCCTCGTCGAAAAACCGGGCACGGGTTTGAGCGAACATTTCCTGCCGGCCACGCTCCACGGCCCGGCGACACCGGGCCAAATCGTCGCGGCGCGGGTCACCGGTAATGACGGCGGCCGCCTGTTGGCAACGGTCGGCCAATGAACGACCAGGCGAAAACCGGCTGGCTGGGTCGGCTCAAGGCGGGCTTGGCGCGATCGTCGCAAAAGATCACCAGCGGCATCACCGACGTCTTCACCAGGCGCAAGCTCGATGACGCGGCCCTCGAGGAGCTGGAGGAGATTCTGATCCAGGGCGATCTTGGGGTGGCGACGGCGGCCCGGCTCTCGGGATCCCTGGCCAAGACCCGTTTCGATCAAGAGGTCGATCCCGACGAGGTAAAGGGCGCCTTAGCCGACGAGGTGGCGGCGATCCTGGAACCGGTCGCTAAACCGTTGATCGTCGACCCGGCCAGGAAACCCCATGTGGTTCTGGTTTGCGGCGTTAACGGCAGCGGCAAGACGACGACCATCGGCAAGCTTTCCAAACAGTTCCGCGACGAGGGGCGCAGCGTCCTGCTCGCCGCCGGCGACACCTTCCGGGCCGCCGCCGTCGAACAATTGCAGATTTGGGGCGAACGCTCCGGTGTACCAGTTCTGGCCCGAGAGACCGGCGCCGACGCCGCCGGCCTCGCCTTCGACGCCCTGAAACAGGCGCAAGCGCAGACCACCGACGTCCTGATGATCGACACCGCCGGTCGTCTGCAGAACCGCAAGGACCTGATGGCGGAACTCGAAAAGATCATCCGCGTATTGAAGAAACTCGACGCGACGGCACCACACGACGTACTCCTGGTCATGGATGCGACCATCGGTCAGAACGCCCACAGCCAGGTGGAGATCTTCAAGGACATGGTCGACGTTTCGGGCCTGGTTCTGACCAAACTCGACGGGTCGGCGAAAGGCGGCGTCGTCGTGGCGCTGGCCGACAAATTTGCAATACCCGTACACGCCGTTGGCGTCGGCGAGGGCATCGACGACCTGCGTCCGTTCGAGGCCAGGGCCTTCGCCCGTTCACTGATGGGTCTCGAAAACGTCGGCTGATCCCGGCGGCCGCCTCCGCTATTCCCGTTTTGCCTGGAACGCTTTCGGCGCTTAGAGTTTTCCGTCCACCGCCGCGGAGCGGACGCCTTCAGGGGATCGACAAGCGAACCGCCTCATGCCGTTACAATTGAATCTCGCCTTGTTGGTCCTGCTTGCTGCCGTGATCCATGCAACCTGGAACGCAGTTGTTAAATCGGCCGGTGACCGATTTCTGACCTTCACGGTCATCGCCTTCACGGGCACCGTGATCGGTGCCTTCGCCGCCTTCTTCGTGCCGCTTCCCGCGCCACAGGTCTGGCCCTACCTGATCCTGTCGGCCGCCGTCCACAACATCTATTACGTCACCCTCCTGCTCGGCTGCCGCTATGGCGATCTCAGCGAAGTCTATCCGCTGGCCCGCGGGTCTTCACCGCTGATCGTCCTGCTCCTGGCGGCCGTCTTCGCTGCCGAGCTCCCACAGCCCGTGACCCTCGCCGGCATCGCCATGGTTTCCGCTGGCATCATCAGCCTGACGTTCACCGGCGGGCGCCTGACCCGAGCCCGGATGAGACCGATCGGCTTGGCCTTGACGACGGGACTACTGACCGCCTGCTACACGGTTGTCGACGGTCTCGGCATGCGGGTATCAACAAGTCTCTGGCCCTATATCGTCTGGTTGAACCTTCTAGAGGGGATACCGTTCGCGCTATGGGCTGTTATGTTCCGTGCTCCTGATCTTCCCGGATTTCTCGCCCGACGCTGGAAATCCGGGGTCGCCGGCGGTTGCCTCGCGATCCTGTCCTACGGGCTCATCCTTTTTGCCTTGAGCCAAGGCGCCATGGCCCACGTATCGGCCCTCAGGGAGACCTCCGTATTGTTCGCGGCGGTCATCGGTGCCGTTATCCTCAAGGAAAGGTTCGGCATCTACCGGGGCGTGGCAGCCGGCATCATCGGCATCGGCGTCGTCCTCATGCAGGTTGGCGGATAAACGATGAGACCGACCTCCGGATCCTGGATCTATTTGGCCACGGCCGCGTTTGCGATCGCCAACGGCCTCTATCCCCTGGCATGGTTGGAATACACGGCTTCGGCATTGATCGTCCTCTTTATTGTCGTCGAATTCCGTTCGGTGCCGGTCAACCAGAAGGTCGCCGGCCTAATCCTCATAGGTGTCGGCCTGGTAGCGGCCCTTGGTGTCGGCGGCGGTTGGTCGGTGGCGATCGACGGTGTCGCCCGCTCACAGAAGTTCCTTTTGCTGTTCTTCGCAGTCTCCTGGTTGCAGATCCCGGCACGCGAAAGCCCCGCCCTGAAAGCCATCGGCCGTACGATCGTCTCGCAGCCGCCGGGCCGACGGTACCTGTTCCTGTCCACCGGCGTTCATCTGCTCGGCTCGACCCTCAACCTGGCTGGGCTCAGCCTGCTCACCGGGATGTTCGAACGCCAAACCGACCCTGCGCTCAAGCGGCGCCTGACCTCGGCCCTGATGCAGGGGTTCACCAGCGCGTCGGCCTGGTCTCCTTTTTATGTCAGCATCGTGGTCATCCTGACAGTGATGCCGGACCTGACCTTGTTCGCCGTCGTTCTTCCCGGCCTCCTGACGGCGGCCGGTATTCTCACGAGCGGATTCCTGTTCGACCGGATTACGCGTAAACCGACGGAAGGTTCGGTGACGCGGCAACCGCCGGTGCCGCTGCCGAGGAACCGGCGTGGATCGCTGGCTTTCATCCCTCTTTCATTGGTTGGCCTTATCGTGACACTTCATGAAGGTGTCGGCTTATCCATTCCCGCCGCCCTTGGTACGGTTGCACCGCTCTACGCCCTTGTCTGGTACGGCTGTCAACGGCAACTTAAATTTCCCCATAATCGGCAACTTAAAATTCCCCGGTTTT
>Ga0066187_1000317_pt1 | contig 17556 bp, 12 predicted proteins | sample WorMetexBAHAMAS1_FD_58706 | JGI IMG/M metagenome (GOLD analysis project Ga0066187, IMG submission 58706) | Marine gutless worms symbiont microbial communities from Max Planck institute for Marine Microbiology, Germany - Inanidrilus exumae... | ecosystem: Host-associated > Annelida > Digestive...
TTTTGCATGATCCCGCCATTAATGATATGCAATGATGATAAAACGCTATTCAATGTAATGAATATCAACAACTCATCATGGGTTTTCGTTTTGCTCGTTCCTTTGAAAAGCCATCCCAGCCCCGGAACATCCTTGAGCCCCGGAATGCCGCTCACATTGTCATTCAGGTTTTTCTTGCTCAATCCTCCGATCACCGTGGTCTGGCCGTCAAAAAGAACAACTGTGGTCTCCGCCTTTTTGGTGGTGATCGCCGGTTGCCCCCCAACGGCGGTGGCAAAATCCACTTCGTCATTATTGGTATTGATCTTGAGCCGCAGGGTCTTGGCATCGATTACATGGGGTGTGACGATCAACTTCAGCAGCGCATCTTTGAATTCGATCTTGACCTCTCCGTCTTCTACGGTCTGGAAAGGCACCTCCTTGCCGCTTTCGATGGTGGCCTGCTGATTGTCAAGTGTGGTGATGGAAGGGCTGGAAAGGATGGTCACCTCTCCTGCCTCCTGCAATGCTTTTAGCTGTACACTGAGCAGGCCGATTCCCTTTTCCTGCAGTGTCAGGGCCAATGAACCACCGCTGGCCGTGGCAGCAGCAATGTCGGAAGGCAGCGTGTTGACGATGTTGCCGGTGGAGGGCTGAATAAAATTGGGGTTCAGGTTTCCGTCATAAATATCCTGCCCTGTTCCAGGGGGAGAGCCGCCGACCCACCGGAAGGTATCCCCCGATGCATTGAGGAACAGCCCTCCCCACTGCACCCCGAGGTGGCGGGCAGTATTTTCAGTGGCTTCCACGATATGGGCCACGATCCGGATCTGGGGCGTCGGGCGATCGAGATCCCGTATCAACCCCGCCAGCACTTTCACATCGCTCTCTCGGGCATGAATCACGAGAGAATGGGAGTGCTCGTCCAGCATCACTTCCCCGGAAACCGTAGACGGCGTTCCAGCGGCGCCCTCCTCGCCGGATTCAGCCTGTGCAGCGGCCTGACGGGCCTCGAGGATCTTTTCCACCGTCTCCTTTAAGGGTTCTACCTCACCGTACTTTATGGGTATGACCCGAGTCACCATGGGTTCGTTTTTCTTTTGAAGGGAGTAAAGCTTGTTCCGGTTCTCTTCGGTTTTGATCTTGAACTCCTCCGATTTGAACTCGAAATCCTGACTCTCCTTTTGAAGCTCAAGCTCCTTTCTTAAATCCTCCACTGTCACGATCCGGATGATATCCCCTTCCCATTTGTAGGTAAGGCCGTGGGTCCGCAACACGCCCAGAAAAACCTGATCCCATTGCGCCCGACTGATATTGATGCTGGTGGTGCCGGTTACGTTGTCGTTGATCATGATATTCTGGTTGGCGATGCGTGCCAGCGCCCGGAGCAAAACACCCAGCTCCACATCGTGCATTTTCATGTTGATCTCGTCTTTGGGGAAGGGCTTGACTTTCGGCCGCTTGACCCTTTCCGACTCCGATGCTGACGGCTTTTCGGCCTTCGGTTCTTTAGGTTCAGGGGATTTAGAGCCTTCCAAAACCGCCATTAAGTCTTTTTCAGAAAATGGCAATTCCGGTTGGCTTCGTCCCGGGGAGTGTCCCACCGAAGCCTTTGCTTTCTTCTGCCATCTTTCCATCATGGTTTCTTCCGGAACCTTTTTCTCCGGACCTACGCACCCCGCGATGATGGCGAAAAAGAAAGCGAACAGCACCATTTTGGCACAGCACTTCAACAACACTGATTTCATAGGGTAACAATCATCGATTTTCATATTCGATTCAGCCTATTCGTTTTCAGTCAACAAAAGGACAAGATCTTTCTTTCTCTCCGCAACATCAAGGACCACCTTGGTCGGTGTAATCTTTTTGATGGTGTAGCCCGGTTCTTCCAACTCTTCGCCCACCTCGTATTCCATACCGTTGATAATGGCCATATCCCGTTTTCCCATTTTTAGAAATCCCGAGTAGGTCAGGTTTGCGAGATTGGCAGGTTTTTCATCTTTGGGCGCATTAAAATCCACTTCCGACTTGAGGAATGGATCTTTTTCCCAGTCCGCCTCAGCCTGAGAGAGCGTGTAAGCACCCCCTTTGGATTGGGCTTTACCGGCAATACTCTGGGTGACCTGGCCAACGAACTCTTCTATTTGAGCCTTATTTTTGGAAGCCGCTGGCGCTTTTGCCTTTTTCAGCCTGGGTTCAATAAAAAGGCTGTAAACGCCATAAAGCACGGCTCCTACCATGAGTACAACAATGATCTTTTCTCTTTTCGACATAATAGACTATTCTTCGGCGGCGTCTATTCCTGGGCGATCCACACTTTCAGCCGGAACTCTTTGTTGCTTTTCACAGTTCGAATGCCAATGGACTCGATGTGCTCGAGATATGGAATCTCTCCCAACTGGAGCATCAATTTTCGAAAGTTCAAAAAACTGCCGGTCATTGTGGCATCCAGGGCCAGATATCCGGATCCATCGGTCAGGGTTAGCACATCCGGAACGATACGCTGCACCTTGAAGTTGTGTTTTCTTGCAAGCTCCTGAAAAAAATCCGAAATCTCCCCTGTTTCCTCTCGTGCAAGTTTCGCCTTTTTGGGAAACGGCAGTTTGGACGGGGTTTCCTTCTTTGACTGCTTCAAAAGGTCCAAAAACAACGGGTGGAGAGCCGCTTGTTCATCATTTTTTTCCTGCAGCTTTAAGATTTTTTTGTCCATATTGTCCAAGGCCTTATAGCCGGGAAATATCGCCAGCAGGATAAACCCAAGAATGCCTCCGATACAGATTACGATATAGCGGACACTTTGAAGCGGTGGCTTAGAAATGGCCATCAGATAATCTCCACCTGTGCCGTAAATTTCAAAACCTCTTGCTCATCCACAACCTCAATCGATTTATCAACCACCACAGGTCTGCCGAACAGGGGGGAGCCCTCGATTTTAACCATGTATCCGGCCAATGCGGCTTCAAAATTGAGGCGATCCCCAAACATCACCCCCTCCATGAGAACACTTTTTTCCAATGGTAAGCCCTGCAACAGGGAACCCAGGTTCTCTTTTGGGGGTTCCTCTTTTTTTCCCTCTTTTGCAATGCCGCCGAGGTGTATCTCAAGACCGGCCAGACTGATGTTGGAAGGAGTCACCTTCACGATTTCGGTAATAATCGCCATCCCCTTATACTTCTCGGCAAAAGCGTCTACACTTTGACGCTCGGTGAAGGAATGGGTCGCCAACTGTAAAATCATGTTCTGATCAACCAGGGGGATATAGCCTTCCAATTGCCGCTGGAGCTTTACCGCCGCCTTTTTTTTCTGATCCAGCTGATTGTTCTGATACGCGAAAAAGCCGATGCAGATCATCATGATCACGATGGAGACACTGAATATCCCCCGATTGAACTGTTGAATCTTCTCCGCCTTTTCCTTTTCCTTATGGGTGTAAATGAAATTGGGCGTATGCAGATTAAGGGACAGCGCAATTCCGATAGCCGGCACAAAGTCTCCCCGTTCATGGCTGGAATCAGGGCTGGAAACATCCACGGCCCCGGGTAACTCGGTATCGAACGGGTCGATGTATTTAACGCCGATTCCAATCTGGTCGCTGATATGGCTGACCAAACGTTCATGGGAACAAATAGGGCCAGAAATGAAGACGCTGCTGACGCGTTCGTTTCCGTAATTGAGGTAATAGTGATCCAGAGTTCTCTCCACCTGGCGAACCACTCTGTCCAGAGCAGGGGAGATCATTCGAAACACCTCGTCCAGATCGAAATCGATCCCCACCTCATCTGAGATTTTAGAAAAATCCCCATTGATGTATCCCTCCAGGACCGCCCCTGCCGTCTTCATCAGGTGTGCGTCCTTTTGATCTTCGGGCCCGATAAGCGCCAGTTCCTTATCATCTGCGGAAGGGGAGGCAAACTCCGGATACTGGCTTTCCAGTTGCTCGGCAACAGCATCGATCATGCTTTGTAATCCGGCCTTGACATCCCGGCAAAGGATCAGGTTTTTATTGCAGAAAATGGCAATCCTGGACCAGTCGGCACCAATAAAAAGGGTGCAGACATTATTTCCGGCTGGATCCGTCCAGCCGGTACGAAAAAGATTCTGAAGGGCAAAAGGAACAATCGATACACCCACCAGAGGGTATCCTGTTTTTCTAAATATCTTTTTAATCCTGTCGATTTCATGTTTGGGGGCGGTATAGGAAATGACATCGGTTTTAGGGATACCGTCTTCCACCGTGTCACCGATTACTTCAAAATCAAAGATACTCCCTTTCTCATCGACATTGCTTTCCTTTTTATGCGACCAAAACACCGTGTTGAAAAGCTGCTTTTTGGGTACCTTCGGTATTTTTAAAAACCGTGTTTCAACATGGGTGGCTGGGATGGTGCACCAAATGTCGACCCTTTGACGGTTGCCGATTAGATCGTGGATCACCGATTTCAAGAAGGCGGGAAAACGTGGGCTGTCTAAAGTAATCCCATTTTGGTAGGGCACCCTGACGTAGTGGCTCATCACTGGCTTTTTATCCGCACCATAGGTGATGCCGACAATTCTGACGCTGTCACCGCCGAAATCTATGCCCAGTGTAAAGGCTTTCCTGGAACTGAGCTTCTTTTTAACCACCCTCAACTTGGGAGATGCGGGCTTTGCAAGCTCTTTGGTGTCGGATTTGGAATCCTTGTCATCGCTCTTTCTGCGAATCAAATTCAACAGTCGCTCAGTAGAAGAAATTTCTGACTGTCTCGCCAATGCAAACTCCATAGAAGGTTTGATAAAAGAATTCTTCAAGTTTCCATAAATATCTAATTTAACCAATAATTATCTGACTTGTCAAGGAATGATGATTCCCCGATTGAATAATTATGGAATATGCTATAGAATGGATCTCTCGTAGCAAGATCGGTGTCATGGAGAACGTAAAGTTGGGGTGATGCCGATCCATGCAGTCCCCTGTATCAAATATGGAGGAACTTCATGAAAAATAAAAATGTGAACCGGGTCAAGCTGACGGACAAAATGGTGCTGGTCGGCCTCGGTTTGGCGGCAATCTACTGGTTTCTGGACACATTCCTGTTTATTTTCATGTCGTATGATGTACAGATCTTTAACGGTCTCTTCGGTATGAAGCTGAGCGATATCTGGACCCGGGTTATTGTTTGCTGCCTTTTCGTCATTTTCGGGTCCCATTCACAGGTGACCATCAACAACCGGAAGGTGATAGAAGAGGAGATTCGCAGGCGTGAAGAGCGATACCGGACGATTATCGAGAATACCGAAGACGGATATTATGAACTGGACACGGAGGGGAAACTGACCTTTTTTAATGACTCCATCTGCGAAATTTCGGGATACAGCAGGGAGGACCTGAAAGGCAAAAAGATCCAAAACACCCTTTCCGAGGAGAGTGTTGAAGCGGTGATGAACAGCTTCAAGACGGTCTTCAAATCGGGAACACCGGTCAGAGCGGTCGATTGGATACTGCAACGGTCGGACGGCGACATTCGCTATGTAGAATCATCCATTTCCCTGATTACGTCTTCAGACGGCAAACCCAAAGGTTTCAAGGGATTTTTAAGAGACGTGACAAAACGAAAGCGGGCGGAAGCGTTGAAACAGGAAAAATTGGCGGCAGAAGCGGCCAGTGAATCAAAAAGCGAGTTTCTCGCCAATATGAGCCATGAAATCCGAACCCCCTTGAATTCCATCATCGGTCTTGTGGAACTGCTGCTGGAAACGAAATTGAGCGAAGACCAGAAGGAGGACTTGTCGGTCATCGATTCAGCCGCGCACGCCCTCCTGGCTTTGATCAACGACATACTCGATTTCTCCAAAATAGAGGCCGGCAAACTCGCCCTGGACATGACCTGTTTCCAGTTGAGGCATTTTCTCGGAGAATCCCTCCGGATCATGTCATCGACAGCGTATGACAAGGGAAATGAGCTGGCATTCCGGGTGGCACCCGATGTACCGGATCGTCTCACCGGAGATCCGGACCGGTTTCGGCAGATCATTTTGAACCTGGTTGGCAACGCCCTCAAGTTTACCGAAAAAGGGGAAGTGATCGTGGATGTCACCCGGGAAAAGGAAACGGATGCCGGCACGTTTATTCATTTTGCCGTCCGGGATACGGGCATCGGAATCCCAAAAGATAAACAGGAAGGAATCTTCCGCACCTTCGAACAGGCAGACGGCAGCACTTCCAGAAGATACGGCGGGACCGGACTCGGGCTGGCGGTCTCCTCGCAATTGGTCGGTTTGATGGGTGGAAAGATCTGGGTGGAAAGTGAACCGGGTGTGGGTAGTACTTTTCACTTCACCGTATGTCTTACAGTTTCAGGGGATGAAACCTGCATGCCCCTTGTCCATGCCGTAGAGAAGATCAAGGGCAAAAAAGCCCTCGTGGTGGACGACAACCTGTCCGTCCGGGAACTCCTCCAGGAACTGCTGGAATGTTGGGAAATGCCAGTAATTGCCGTATCCGGGTCGGATGAGGCAATAAGACAGCTTGACCAGAGTAAGGCATCGGGAACGCCGTTCGGTTTGGTGCTCATTGACAGTGACATGCCGGACGTGGATCCTATCTCCATGGCCCGGCAGATCAGTACCGATGATCATCCGGAAACCCGCAAGGTCATGATGCTAACACCCGGATCACTGAAAAAACGCCCCCAGCTTCAGGAAGTAGGAATACATGCGTTTATCAGCAAACCGGTGTCGCCACCGGATCTCTTGGGCGCCATACAAGTGGCGATGGGCTTTTCCGCTGAAATACCCGGAGAAATGCAAGGCCCTAAGGAGGCAACGGAGGAGACCGGGTATCGCCCCCTCAGGATTCTGATTGCAGAGGACACCCCTTTCAACCAGAAATTCATCACCCGGCTTCTGGACCGATGGCAGCATACCGCCGTAATCGCCGAAAACGGAATCGAGGCCCTTGAAATTCTGGACCGAGAATCGTTCGACCTGATTTTAATGGATGTCCAGATGCCCGAAATGGATGGATTTGAAGCCACACAGGCCATTCGGGAAAGAGAAAAGAAAACAGGGGCGCACGTTCCCATCATCGCCATGACCGCCCATGCCATGAAGGGTGATCGGGAACGATGCATCGCCTTCGGAATGGATGACTACGTGGCAAAACCAATCTCCACAGAAGCCCTTCAGGAATCGATCCAAAAACTGATATACAGTAAGGAGGGCGGAACGCCGGCAGTCGCAGTGGCGGTACCCAATGTACCACCCCCAAACGAACCGGAAGCTTTTGATAAATCGGCCCTTCTAGAGGCCTTCGATCATGACTGGGAATTTCTGGGCGAAACCGTGGACATGCTGTTGGAAGATTACCCGCCGATGTTGAAACAGATCCAAAAGGCCATATCAGAGGGAGACAGCGTCGTGTTGAGGCGAACCGCCCATGCATTGAAAGGCATGGTCGGAAATTTCCAGGCCAAGACGGCGGCAAAGGCCGCATTCAAACTGGAAGAGATGGGACGGAGCGGAGAGTTGGCTGACGCAAAAGAATCTTTGAAATCCCTGGCAACGGAAATGAACCGATTTGAAAAAAGTATCGTCGGAATGCTGAGCGAGGCCAAAACGTGAACATACTGATCTCGGAAGATGATGCCGTCACCCTCAAAATATTGAAACATTTTTTGGAAAAATGGGGCCACACCGTCATCGCTACCCAAAACGGCTCCGAAGCCCTTGAAGCGTTTCAGGCCCACGAAGTGGACATTGTCATCACGGACTGGATGATGCCGGTGATGGACGGGCTGGAGTTCATCCGCAAGCTTCGGCGTCACAGCGATGACACCCCGTTTATCTATATCATTCTTCTCACGACCAAAAGCGAAAAAGGCGACGTTATCGAAGCGCTGGATACCGGCGTGGATGACTACATGGTCAAGCCTTTCGACCAGGAGGAGCTTCACGCGCGATTAAATGTCGGCCAGCGTACGGTAAAACTTGAAAGATCCCTGCGGGAATACAGTGAGGGATTAGAAAAAATCGTTCGGAAACAAACCCTCATCATCCGGAAAACCCAGGAAGAAACAATTATTCGACTCCTGAGCGCATTGGAATCCAGGGACGAGGAAACCGGCGGGCATGTCACCCGGATCGGCTTGTTCAGCGCCTGCCTGGCGGAAAAAGCGGGCTGGGATGCCAGTCATGTTCGGGACCTGAAACTGGCAGCCCCCATGCACGACATCGGAAAAATCGGCGTGCCGGATGCCATTTTGCTGAAAAAGGGCCGCCTCACGGAACCCGAGTTCGAAATTATCAAGTCGCACACCACCATCGGGGCCCAAATTCTAAAGGGATCCGAATTCCCGATGCTCCAAACCGCCCACGACATTGCCCTTAGCCACCATGAGAAATGGAATGGTTCCGGGTACCCTTATGGACTGTCCGGCCAGAATATTCCCGTGTCAGGCCGCATCGTCGCGCTGGTGGATGTTTTCGACGCCCTAAGCCGGGACCGGGTCTATAAAAAGGCGTTCCCCTTGGACGAAGTGCTCAGCGAGATGGCCAAGGGTCGCGGCATTCACTTCGATCCATATTTCTACGACCTTTTTATCGATTCCTTAGAAGAGTTCGAACGCATCTCAGAAGCCAATCCCTGATCCGCTCAATTTCCGGCTTTTGAAGGATTCAGTTGCTCTGCCATCAGTTTTCTCACCCTTTCAAAGTTGGCACGGGCATCTGAAAATTCTGGATCCAGCGCAATTGCCCGCTGGAAATACCGGGCCGCTTCTTCCGGTTCACCTGCATGAACCAATGCAATACCCAAATTGTTGTGAGCTTCCGCAAATTCCGGTGTGATGGATAGGGCTCTGCCATAATGCGGGATGGCCTCGATGGGCTTTCCGGAAAGGACAAGTGCGACACCCAGGTTATTGTAAGCCTTTGCAAAAAACGGATTGATCCGCACCGCTGTTTTAAAATGAAAAATCGCGTCTTCGGTCCTGCCGCTGTTGGCAAGGGCATTGCCGTAATTGTAATACGCTTTGGCGTATTCGGGATCCAGTTCCAGGGCTTTTTTAAAATGGTGCACGCCCTGTCCCAGATCGCCTTGACGGATCAGCGCCACTGCCAGGTTGTTGTGGGATTTGGCGGAATCGGGACGAATTTGAAGCGCATGCCGGTACAGGGCAACAGCGGCAAAGATCTTCCCCTGTGCCATCAGGACATTGGCCAGATTGCCCATCGCCTTGTCATAATCCGGTTTGATCTCAAGGGATTGGGTGTAGTGATAGGCCGCCTCCGCTAAGCGCCCCTTATTTTCATAGGCAATCCCGAGGTTGTTGTGGACGCTGTAGTTACCCGATGTCACTTGCAGGGCGTGTTGGTAAAGGGCAATGCTGTCCGACCAGTACGAGACCTGTTGCCGGGACATGACCGCACACGAGGCAACCACAGCCAGGGCAAATAGGGACAGTATCAAATCGCGCCCCCTCCATCTTCGGGTAACAGCAGAGATACCCCAGGTTAAAATAATGAAAATACCTGTCAAAGGCACGTAGGTGTATCGATCGGCCATGCCCTGGGAACCGACTTGTACCAGGCCGATCACCGGGACCAGAAGACCCAGGAACCAAAGCCATCCGATCAGGAAAAATGGGTACGATTTTCGATAAACCGCTGCGAGAAAACTGATCGCGGCAATGAGCAACAAGGCGCACGCGACCGCCCACCCGGGCGAAATACCGGGGTGGGGATAGAAAACCCCCAGGTCGACAGGCCATATGGTTTTCTTAATATACCCCATGTATGCGATGGGAGTATGGGCCAGACGGACATAAAATGGCAGGCGATCCAGTGACATGACGGCGGACCCAGCCTGCTGCGCCATCAGGGTCACGGTGCATGAGAGAACGGACAGGATGAAAAAAGGAATTTTTTCCGCCACCAAACCCACGGCCGGGGGATAGCGTCCCAGCAGATGAAGCATCCTTTGCGCATCGGGCCCTATCCTTTGAAGGGGCCACCGGTCCAGCAGCAGCAGGAGAAACGGCAGCGTCACCAGCATCGGTTTGCTCATCAGGCTGAGCGTAAAATAGAACAGGACAGCGGCATATTTCTTGATGCCCGGGTCCGATACGTAAAGAGAATAACGCCAGATGGCCGCAAACCCAAAGAATGTGCTGAGCAGGTCCTTACGCTCGGCGGCCCAGGCCACGGATTCAACGTGCAAAGGATGTAATGCGAACAACGCCGCCACAAAGGCACTTTGCCAAAACCCGCCTGTCAGTTTCCATAATGTATAGAAGATGAGAACCGCGTTGACAGAATGGATCAGCACACTGACCAAATGGTGCATTCCCGGATCGATCCCGAACAGATCCACATCGAGCATGTGGGACATCCAGGTGAGTGGATGCCAGTTGCTGTGCTCGGTGGCGGTCATTGCCCATAACAGGTTCCCGGGGGTCAGCCCGGCCCGCACGCGATGATTCTCGGTGATATATTCCGGATCGTCGAAATTGATAAAATCATGGCCGACAACCGGTCCGTACACCCCTAAAACAGCTGCGATAAGGAGCAAACAGACGGCCCATTCCCATGGCCGGGCAAATCGGACATTCTGTTGTGATGGATTTTCCATTTTATAAAATGAATGACCCTTGTCTCTCCGGCTGCTTACCCCTTCGGGGATGTCAAGGAGAAGTCGCATCCCCTGCAATGCTGGGGATGAGCCGATGATGATTATCGTTTCTCGGTGTGTTTATGGACCAGGGCCTTCGCCTTGCGGAGGTTTTCACGGAACTCGGTATCTTCCGGTTGAATCGTCAGGGCTTGCCTGAAATGATGAACGGCCTTTTTAAAATCACGGCTCCTGACCCATGCAATCCCCAAGTTATTGTGTGCTTCGGCATGATCCGGCTTCCGACGGATGACCAAACGATACTGATCGACTGCCCGCTCAATTTTTCCCTGGCCGAGCCATACATTACCCAAATGCAGCCGTGCATCAACCATTTCCGGATCGGTGGCAAGGGCTTTTTGAAAATGGGCCGCGGCTTTTTCGGCGTCGCCGTTTTCGGCGAAGAGGTTGCCGAGCCTGAAATGCGCAGGGGCAAAGTGGGGGCGAATTCTCACAGCTTCGGCATACCGATGAATTGCCTTGTCCCTTTGTTGCTGATTCTCCAAGGCCAGACCCAGGTTATAATGTGCCTCGTAAAACGATGGGTCACTATTTAGCGCGGCATGGTAATGCCACAGCGCCTGGTTATGATTCCCTATCTTTGCGAACTCCACCGCCAGATTGTTATGGGCCTTTGCAAAACCGTTGTGGTACACCAGTGCAAGCCGGTACTGGGCAATCGCCTCTTCGGTTCTACCATTGCCGGCGTAGAAGGTACCCAGATTCGTATGGATGGCATAGTTCCCCTTTGTGACGGCAATGGTTCGGGTAAATAGGGTTTCGCTGTTCCGCCAATACCCCACCTGACGATGGGCCGCCCACACACAGGATGCCATGATCACCAATGCAGCGGTACCCGCCATCACCCGTCTGGTTCGCCCTTTCGAGAAAATAGCGTCCCCTCCCCAAACAATTGCAATTAAGACTCCCACCATGGGGATGTAAGTATAGCGATCTGCCATGGACTGCATCCCGATCTGCACGATTCCGATTACTGGCACCAACGTACCCAAGTACCAGAGCCAACCGACCAGAACATAAGGATACCGTTTTCTGAGAAAAAATGCGAAAAGGGTGATCGAAAACAGGATGATACCGGCCATTACAGCTTCCCGAACCGGCAAAGCCCGCAAATGGGGATAGAAGACCGCCAGGTCCGAGGGAATCATCATTTTCTTTAGATACGCCATATAGGAAACAAGTGCATTCCCCATTCGAAGGTTAAATGGAAATGCACCCGAACTTCCCACCGCACCGGCACTCTGCTGAACGAAATAGGTAATGAGGCAGGAAGCGGCCGTCAGTGCCATGAACGGCAATTTTTCCACCACCGGACGGTCTAGGAAAGAATTTTTGTGTGCCTGCCCGCCATTAAACCGCCCAAGAGGCCATACATCAAGAAGTAACAGGACAAAAGGCAGCGTGACGATCATCGGTTTCGACAGAATACCGAGAACAAAAAACAACATCACCCACCCGTAGCGGCCAGGGGTTGGTCGGCTGACATACCGCTGGTAGAAAAGCAGTGTCATCATCCAGAAAAAGCCGACCAGCAGATCTTTCCGCTCCGCCACCCAGGCGACCGATTCCACCCGCAGGGGATGAACAAGAAAAAAAAAGGCCACCAGTGCGCTGTTTGGAATACTGCCTGTCATATGAACCAGCACAAAGTACAATACAATTCCGTTGAGGATATGAATCACCAGGCTGGAGAGGTGATGGCGTCCGGCATCCAGGCCGAACAGGGTGCAGTCCAGCTGATGGGAGAGCCAGGTCACCGGGTGCCAGTTTGCAGAATGGGCCGATGTGAAGGCCCAGAGGATGTTTTCCACGCTCAACCCGGTATTCACATGAGAATTTCGGACCACGTAAGCCGGATCGTCGTATTCGATAAAATCGTGGCCCTTCACCGGCAGGAATACAAACAGCGTAACCCAGATGAGCAGGCAACAGATCCCCATATGGCAGGAGGCCAATCTTAAGCGGTTATTTTCCCGAACCATTTTTTCATGATATTGTTGAACGTCTAATCTTTTCGGTTTCCGGCAAGTCAAAAAGCAGTTGACCGCCGGAAACAGTCTGCCATGAATCGGCGAAATTGGCACCAAAAAAATAATAGGGCCAATCTACTTTGAAATTATGGCGCTTAATCGATGATTTGGGTTGAAGTTTTAAGGGGAGCGTGGCATCCTTTTTAAAAAGGGCGAACAGGTCTGGAACTGCTCGCTCTCCCCGGCAGGAATCCGGGTGGGCTGCATTTACCCATGACAGGATCATCTGGGCCATGTCGGTTTGTTGAGATAAATTCCCAAGGCTGACCGGATCGTGCAGTGCTAACCATTAGGTTGAAATGGAGACCGGTAAATGGAAAAAAAGGATGTTCTGGAAATCGCGGAAGGGTTACGGCTGATAGAAGAGGGCGTTGAAAAGATACAAGGTGTCATGCGGGAGAAGAACATGAAATCGATCAAGGAGATCGCGGCACAATTGATGCCCGTATTGAGGGAGGATGCCGACTCCTTAACTGAATCGGTCATCAGCCGATTGGATTGACCGGTTCTTTCTTGATGGAAATGATGGAACGCTCAGATGGGATGTATGGCAGTGTATAACGTGTAACTTCCGGGGGCATCAGACCGCTGAACAGCCGGTTGTCTAACATTTCCGAGGTGCTCTCGATCTCGTTTTCCGTTTCAGCCCTGCCTTTCAGCGCGATAATGGCGCCCCCTCCTTTTAAAAGCGGCTGGGAAACGGAAACCATCGATTCAAGATCAGTGAACGCCCGTGAGATCACGACGTCAAACTGCTGCCTGAAGTCGGAATCATGCCCCATCTCTTCCACCCGTAAATGCCGGGCCTGGATCTGCTTCAATCCGAGCAACCGAATGACGTGACGCTGGAAGCTGACTTTTTTCCTGGAGCTGTCGACCAGCAGGACCGTCAACGACGGCATGACCACCTTCAATGGAATTCCGGGAAACCCTGCCCCTGAACCGATATCAAGAAGGAGGGCATCAGGGGGGATCCATGGTGCTGCAGCCAGCGTATCGATATAATGTTTGACAGCCACCTCTTTTGGATCGGCAATCGCGGTCAGGTTGACTTTCCGGTTCCACACCTCCATTTCTTCTGCATGAGCGGCAAACTGAACAACGTGTTCCGCCAAAACGTCAACACCCAATAGGGCGCAGCCGTCTATAATCAGTTGCCGCCACGCTGCCGATCCTGTTTTCATGACGGATCGGCGGCTCCGTCAAATGGCATTTCAAGGGTCACCTCGAGTCCGCCGCCGCCGACCGTTCTGATATCAGGAAATCGTTTCTGGAACACATGCAGCATTGCCGCATTTTCCCTCAGCACGGATGCCGTAAATCCGGTGAACCCGTTTTCTCTGGCGATCTTTTCCAGAATCTCCAGAAGATAGGATGCGATTCCCATTCCCTGAAAGTCCTCTCGAACCACAAATGCAACTTCGGCCCAGGGTGTTTCATCCAGCGCATAGGAACCGATGGCGATGATCTCCTTGTGCCCCCCTTTTTGAAGAAGGCCGATGAGAGACATGTTTTGCTTGTAATCGATGACGGCCCAGTGCCTCTGAACCACTTCATGGGAGAAAAGTTTCATACGGTAGAAAAACCTGGAAAAGATCGTCTCCTCTTTCAGGGAATAGAAGAAGTTGCGATAGAGAAACTCGTCGGAAGGCAAAAGCGGGCGAAACTCCACCGATTTGCCGCTTCTCAGGTCGTAGGTGCTTTTGTAGTTTTCCAAAAACAGCAGGTCCTCTTCTGATGGCGGCAACTGATCGCCAAAAATATAATGCCGTTTCTTGGCCAGTTCGATGAGCTCGCTCCGAAACCGGGGATGGGCAATCTGGGCAAGTTCCATGACCCGCTGGTAGATCCCTTTGCCCTGGAGTTCGGCGATACCGTATTCCGTAATGATAAAGCTCACATCTCCACGGGTGGTTGCGACTCCGGCACCTTCGCTGAGATGGGGTACAATTCTCGATACGGCCCCGTTCTGGGCGGTGGAGGGCAATGCAATAATGGAAAAGCCTCCTTTGGACATGGCGCTGCCGCGTAAAAAATCGACCTGATCCCCGATCCCGCTATAAAACAGATATCCCATGGAATCGGAACAGACCTGTCCGGTAAGATCGACCTCTAAAGCCGAACTGATAGATACCAGATTGTCGTTTCTTGCGATCACCGTCGGGTCGTTGACCCACTCGGAAGACCTGAAATAGAACATGGGATTGTTATTCACATAATCGTAAATCTCCGAAGAACCCATACACAGAGATGCCACCACCCGGCCGGGAACCAGCGTCTTTTTTTTGTTGTTGATGATATTGTTTTTAAATAGTGGCAGCATCCCATCCGTGATCAACTGGGTGTGAATGCCGAGATCTTTTTTCTTGTCCAGGTATTTCAAAATGGCGTAGGGCAGGTGGCCGAAACCGATCTGTAGGGTGGCGCCGTCATCCACCAGCTGATTGACGTAGAATCCGATTCTCAGTGCGATCTCTTCGTCTTTTACACTCGGTAGTGCTTCTACCAATGGCTCCTCATGAACGACCATGTAATCGATATCATCCACATGCACAAAGCTGTCACCCCAGGTTCGGGGCATATATGGATTCACCTGGGCGATGACCATATCGGCATTTTTCATACCGGAACGGGTAATGTCCACCGATACCCCGAGGCTGCAGTATCCAAACTGGTCCGGGGGGCTGATTTGAATGAGGGCCACGTCCAGCCCGATTCGCTGTGATGAAAACAGATGGGGTATCTGAGACAGATAAACCGGAATATAATCGATTTTACCCTCGAAAGCGGCCTTGCGCATGGCAGCACTGATGAAAAACAGCTTCAGTGAAAAGCGCTTCAAGAAAGACGGGTCATCGACATAATCGGCGAAGGTAAAGGAGAGCATCTGGTAAACCATGATATCCTGTAGTGTCGGGTCGCCCACCATTGCTCGGATCAAGTGCTGGGGCTCGCCGCAACCGGTGCCGATAAAGATCCTGCTTCCGTTTTTAATTTTCGATACGGCGCCCGCTGCATCTGTCAATTTGTCAGGGCAATACTGTTCAAGCTTCATCATTCAGCTCCAGTCTGTCGGGGGACCGCCGGAAATGGATCATCCTATGGCAGCGGTACCGACGGGTCCGGGTCAAAGGCTCGGATGATCATCGTTTTTTGTTACCATATTCGGTCTTAAAAACACACGATAAACCCCTCAAAGAATTCCTGTCAATAAGGATTGACCCGAAACGCTGCCGTTGTTAACCTTTTATCATAACCCAACTAGGGGGCATGCCATGGCTTCATATAAATCATCCGGTGGTTTCAAACCTTTTGGTGAATTGAAAAGATGGCTGCCGGAGGTTCTGCCCGGGTCCGTTTGGCGGCCGGGGAACCGAAAAAAAGAGACTTTCACGGGAAACTCGACGGATGGACATAACCCCTGGGATGCCGAATCTGATGCGGCTCTGTTTCAGGCGGCAATGGCGGATGTGACACCTATCTTCAGGGACGGTCCCCATGGAGAACGGATCGGGTCGGGACGCACCGCCCCGCCCTTTCAGGACCCTGACAGGGAGGCCATCCTGAAATTGAAAAAGCTCGTGGATCGGGGTGAAGGATTCGTAGTATCCCAAACGCCGGAGTATATGGAGGGCTGCGGAACCGGTGTTCATCCTCGTATACTAAAACGTCTTCACCGGGGCGACTTTTCCATACAGGCCCATTTCGATTTACATGGATATACAGTGGCCGCGGCCAAAACGGCCTTCGACCATTTCATGAACGACTCGATCTCAAGAGGCAGGCGGGTCATCCTGATTGTACATGGCCGCGGCCTCTCCTCTCCCTCCGAGCCGGTGTTGAAAACCCGTGTATTTTCATGGTTGACAAGCGGTCCATGGAGAAAATGGGTGCTCGCCTTTACAAGCGCTAGACTCGTGGACGGCGGAGCAGGTGCGACTACGATTCTTTTAAGGAAGAAACCTGTCACGCGTGCAGAATTGAAAAAGAGCAGATCTCAGAAAGCAGAATCTTGAAATGATTAAAAAGATCGTATCCGGTGGACAGACTGGTGCAGATCAGGGCGCCCTTGACGCGGCCATAGAACTGGGGATCCCCCACGGGGGATGGATTCCCAAAGGCCGAAAAACCGAAAACGGTGTTCTGGACCCGAAATATCAATTAAGGGAGCTGCCGTCATCAAGTTACCGGGACCGCACCGAACAGAACGTCATCGATTCCGACGGCACCCTAATCATCTCCCGGGGGGAACTCACGGGAGGCTCGGAGCTGACCCGAAACATGGCAGACAAACACGGCCGCCCCTGCTTGCATGTCGACTTGATCCAAACCACCGAATTCAATGCGGCGCTTTCCATCAGCCAATGGGTGAAAGAAAACAGGATCGAAATCCTGAACGTGGCGGGGCCGAGGGCCAGCCACGATCCGCTCATTCACAGATCGGTCACCGGAATCCTCAGCAGTGTCGTCTATATTGACCAGATGGGGGGGCCCGAGAAACATCCCCATCCGGCCGAATCGCCCAGCCGACCGATGCCCAAAACCGTGGCGGAGGCGGTCCAGCGCCTGACGGATGGACTGCCTTTGAAAGACCGCACACTGCTGGCCAATATGACGGAGGGCGAATTGCAGGCGCTGATGGCAACGTTGGGAAAGCATATCCAGGCGGCACATGGACTTGATGGGGGAAATGGGGATTTGATGGCGAGCTGCCGTTTTGTCGCAGGCTCCGAAAAGATCGATCCCGATGGAGCGGCCATGGTCATCATCCGGGAACTGTGGAAATCTCTCTCCAAAACCCATAAATTGCGCCTTATCAAGTAGAAGCCATCTCAAAATTGTCTTTTCGCCCAATCTCGGTGTCGGGTGTTCGTTTCAAGT
>Ga0066187_1000318_pt1 | contig 17541 bp, 10 predicted proteins | sample WorMetexBAHAMAS1_FD_58706 | JGI IMG/M metagenome (GOLD analysis project Ga0066187, IMG submission 58706) | Marine gutless worms symbiont microbial communities from Max Planck institute for Marine Microbiology, Germany - Inanidrilus exumae... | ecosystem: Host-associated > Annelida > Digestive...
TGACGTCACGGCGACCACCGGGGGTTCCCCGGGCGAACACTCGTCGCTGTTCTGCGGCGTCGGCGGCGGCCACGACATAGCCAACGACTCTGACGCCGCCAGCGACGACCTCAACGCCGACAGCGACGCCGCCGGAAGTCGATCGTCCGGTGAGTACGCCCGGAAGGACGTGTTTCCGGTCGGAGCTACGGCCACTTCCGGTTTTGCTAACATTTGACGACGAAGCAGCTGCGTGCGCAGTTTAATTGCCGGGCCGGCAGGTTGACTGCATTCTTTTCACATGAACAAGATGATCTCATCGGTAGATGGAAAGTGTCTACCAATGTACTGACCACAGAATACAATGAGCATCGGATCGTGGGTCGCGTACACAGAACGATTTACGGTTCACCGAGCAATGCATATGCTGTAGAAACTTAGGCCTATGGTGTCACTTTGCAACTAAGCATGTTTTTTGTAACATAAATTTTTGAACGACAACCGGAAAACAACATTTTTCCAATTTTTATAAGCATAAGTACCATACACGCGGTCTTGTCATTGAGTCTCATTCTACACATGTTGCTGAAACATACAGGGTGGAGCAGAAAAAAACAGGTTATTGATTCAACTCAGACAGTTACTGCTGTTCACTGGAATTTTTTCTACGTTAGTTACTTTTGTTAATGAGTTAATCAATCAATCAATTATTTGCTTATACTGTGTAACTTTTTTCATATCAAACTTCAGTGAAGTTCAGAACTAATGTTTACGTGTTTGGGCATTACTGCATATTCTTTTGAGTTTGGCACAACTATTGCGGTATAATACGCATGATCGGTACAAATCGAGTCACACATGTGTAGTATAACGTGAGTGATAATTTTCGGAGCGGCGTATTATGTTGATGTGTTTGGACCATGCTGCCTATGTCCGTGATACTACGTCGCAGTGGACGATATTACTATAATGATCCCGTCATTTACGGCGTGCAGCAAGCGCTCGGCACTCATATCAAATCGTGTGAAATTGCGTGTCGATAATAGACGCTTGTAGCGTCGTTTTGTATGTTAGTTGTACGTGGTTCTGTCCACGCACGTAGCCAGAGGGGGCGTGGGTGAATGTCCCCCGTTACCGGCTTAAAATGGTACTACCTCACACTAAATATTCATTGAACCACGGCAGGAGACCTCCTGTCCCCTTAGGAAAATTCTGGCTACGCACTTGTTTCTATCGTTGTAGCACATGGTATATTAAGCGCTGAAAATGCAGTGGTTTACTCTTGCTAAGCGTTAACGCGCAGCACCTGTAGGCCTACTTTGACAGTCCGCTTATTACCTCCGCCACAGCTTGGTGGGGGTAGTGTGTAATCCGTGTTTGTCTGTTTGTCTACTTCGTTAGCAGATAACTGAAAAAGTTATGGATTATTTTCGTGAAATTTGGAGAATATGGACCAGGAAAGACTTTCTTACGTTTTGGAAGGTTAGAGTTATGGTTAGTGCACCTGCTGTTCGTAAACAGTCTACTATAGGCGATTGACATGAAAGGTGAAAGGAAACTTGGGAATACCAGTTACGGCGCAGTGCGGAAAAATTTAGGGCGATGTATCTGCTGATCGCCGGTAAAGACAGTGTGCTGATTTCAGTGTGGCAAGTCGGAGGTATGCGCTCTATCGAGTGTGGTTGCTCTAGTAACTATATGTGTGTTTGTTGGCCGTTCACCATCGCAAACATATATAGGCACTGCAGTTTGCGGTGATTGAATAATGTAGGTGTAGTGTGTGTGTGTGTTTGTTTCCGATAATGCAAAACGTGTATTGTCGTAAACCGTTACAAGAAGAAGCAAGAACTGTAATACTGCACGAGGACGCATAATGAATCCATCCCGTCATCTCCAAACACATTCTCATTCTATCTCCGGTAATTTTTACCCATTCTGACGCATCCACAAAAGTTCCCACACCTGCTTTATGCCTGCGGCTAAACCGGGTGGACCGGGTGAACACAGATGTCTTTTTACCACATGTGAACAAGGTCTGTTAAGACGGTTCGTGTTCACGGGTAATGTGCGCAGTCGTCCGTGAACACTGGCATTATGTAGCGAACCGAAATTAGTTGAAACCGTTTTCTTTGGACCTGCCGGAGAGCTCGCGATGCTCCTTTTCCACGGCAGTCAAGTCATCAAGGGGTAACCCTACTCTGATGCTCATCTCTCAATGATAAGCTTATACCTTCGTCGTGTCAGTATCAGTGTCCTTTTGTGTCTCGGCGGATGTCACATCCAAACAATGATACCTGATCTTTCGATGACAGCAGACAAGGTACTACATGTTCTGTCTACCAGTTTACCGTCTTGCTCGCTCTTACCCAGACGCTATTTCTGATCATCCCAATATCCATGGCAGTCGTAAAGTTCAAATTTCACTTCAATCAAAGCGACTTTTGAACACATAACTATCAGTTTCTCTAATAATATTTTAGAACTTTTCAGGAAGCCACGGTAACATAACCATAAGTACGCGAATGTCTAGTAAGTAAGTAAATATGTACGTTAAAAAATCATGACACTTATAGTTAATTGTATGGCGTGACATTTATTATAGTGAATGGTGCGCCTAAATCACAGAAACTTTGCGCGGTGATCGTCTTCGCCCTGTTTCTTGTTTCTGTCAGATAATTTTTCCGCTGATCTGCAGTCCGGACCACCCATGAGTGTGTGCGTGTCTGTACAAAGTGAAGCACTCACTTGTTGTATTACGTAGTCATAGTGTGTATACGTCTTTCTGTGTGTATGTTTAGTGTAACATGAGTGATTTGGCACTCCACAATATTGATGTTTGTTTCTGACTTAATACTGCCGTAGATGATCAGGAAATTTGATGGCTTGTCTTCTGCGTTTTTGTCGAACGTATGAATGCACGTAGAATTTACTACGATTTATTGGGAATGAAATCTGTAATTTCTTTTGTATCTAATGCACAATATAGTACTGTCATGACGAATTGCAATGAATAGTCAACATGTAACTAAATGACAGCATTAGACACACTATCAAGTACGATGATTTTCAACTTTTCAATCCATTCATCTGCCAAAGTGGCTGCCGCTGCATGTTGCTGAAACCAAGCGGACTCCATGCTACGTACTTTCGACATCATCACGGCAGTAGTATTTTTTCTGTCAATTATTTTTTTTCAGTTTTACGTAACGTTCTTTTCTTTACGTGTACGCTTTCTCAGAAAACGATTCCGACATGAAACGTGTGCGTACTGCGTAACAGATGGCTGGATGCTATGCACATTATTCTTGGTCCTGTTTAGTGCATACAGTCAATCTTTCTGCGAAAGAAGGCAGTTTACCTGTGACCAGGTGATATAATTGCAATGTGTTTGGTTTTGTGTCTGTTGGCAAAACAACATGATACAACTTTTGAGTTAAAAAATGCAATTTCTGTCTTTTCTGTTTTGCCAGGTACATGTAGTGCAGAAGCACAGTCAGGTGAGGTGGAAATGTGAAGCATCTTTCTCTTGCCTGCTTTCTGTGTAACATTATTGCCAAAATTTATGAAAATTGGAGAATATTTGCTCAAGTTGCAGCTAAAACTATTAAACATCTTTTAGACACAATGCACATTGTCTGCGTTCAACAGATCGCTGCAGTGAGCCTAGTGCCATGAATGATGATGCATCGCAGGCGTTCTCTGGGCTAATGTTTTATGCGACGTTTTGCGTGTAACTTTCGCCATTCGGACTTTACATGTATCTGAATTATCTTATTCAGTCCCAAATTCAAAGGGTAAACAATGGAACATACCGTTGCCAGGGTACAGCATAAGTGATGATTGATAAGCAGAAAGTACCGTAATCGCTGAGCGATTTCTGTTTTTCGCGTGTTAAACTGCTGTTGAAATTTACTTCTGTCTCAACTCGATTTCGTTAACTATCAACCAAGCAAGAAATGCACGAGCTGTGACTATCTATGCAATTTTTATGCGTTTAAAATGTTTGCATTTTGCAATAATTACTTATTTATATATGCACTGCGATCCACAAAAACGTGCCAATTTGTGCGGATTATAACTGTTGTGTTTCCTGATTGATTTTTACACTTTTCAAACCAATGTAAACAGGAATGAGTACTTTACAAATGAATTATAAATTTTACAACTTTACATTAACCACGTCTTTAACCGCGGCAATGTTATCTATAGCTCAAAATGACCTTGACACAACCGCTTCCTGTAGTGAATTATGATCGAAGCGGATGTGCACAACAAAGAAAGCTGTCCAGTGTTCTTTTTCCAAGTTTTGTTAGGGAATTCTTTTATAAGATAACGTCATCTTATCTTATGACGTCATCAAGCAACTGCGCAAGGAATTTACACTCAATTTTTCTGTTTCCACTGGTACCAAAAATATAAAAAATCCGCCAAGAAACAATGGAATTAATAGTCCTAAATAAAGTGGCACGTTGTTATGGACCAGACTCGCTTCGCTTCGCTTGTTGTAAAGACGATATATACTTTTGCAGAGTCGCGATAGGTGTTTTTCATAATATTATTAGGGCGGCAAAGCGCCTCGGTAGAATTCGTGTAGCGTTCGTATTCGACTGCATGATGACATATGTGTATTCGTTCTGCTCAGACCTTTCGATGTTTTACATTTAAGCTCTGATTCTTTTCGAACTGTATCGAACTACGTCAGTTAAACCTCGTGAAATAATGTATAATATATTATGCCTCGTTAACTACTGTTTTGTTGTATATTAATAAGAGCACTAGAAAACTGAACGTTACACGTAACTAAATATTACTGTAAAGTTTTGTTTAACACGACGGCTATAACCGATTAAATAGGATAATACCAATCAAATAAAAGTTGCACAACGAGTCAATTAAGAGATAAGATGACATTTGTCAGGTGTTCCCCGAAGCGGAAATGATGAATGGCGGTTATATCACGTGACAGATGGCGTAGAATATTGATCTGCGTTCTCGTTGTGACGTCTGCGATGCTATCTGCGAATCTCGATACGACACAACTCCGTAACAAAGACTCAACGCGACGGAAGGAAGAGAATCAACGGACAATTCCCCTCCCGTCGTTCGACCCCCTGAAGAGATCCCGCCTGTAGGACGATCGCGGCCGGCCCTGCTTGAGCGGGGTCGTGATCCGCCTGCGTCCGATGCGATCTCGGCGGGGCCCGCCTGCGCCCATCAATCACCGCTATCCGGAAACAACTCGGACCGTCTTCCGACGGTCGCCGTTACGTAGCAGTGACCCGGCCGGCGACCTCGCTTCGTCCGCCGCCTAGCCGGACCCGAGCTCTCGGTCGATCGACCGTCCGGCATCGTCTCTACGGCTTGATAAAGTTGTCCATAAACGATCGGACGTTTACATCCTGTCGAACGGCAGCAGGGTCATCGAAGCTGTACAGCAGTCGCATGCCAATTCGATCATGAACTGGCTCTTACATAAATAAGGGCAGCCGTCAGCGGCATTGCTACATCTTGGTTCATGAACCTTGACCTCCGACCCCCAGGGTCAAGGGTCAAGCGATCCCGAAGAAAATGTTGGTCAGCCGAACAAAACTCACCGAGTGCCGTGGATTGCTTTAACGTCGTAGACTGAAGGCCCATTCACACCGAGCGCGTCGACGTCCGTCGACGTCCGTCGACGCGTGTAGACGCGCGTCTACGGACGTCGACGCGCGCGAAGCGCGTCGCGCGACGGACGTAGATGCGCTCAGTGTGAATGGGTCTTGAGACTGTTGAAATTTTTCTTACTTGCCTTTTAGCAGTGTATCTAGGCCTGGATCCTACTGCCGATTCTTGGCAGCAACGTATTGTGTCACTGGCAGGTATTGCAGTCGAATGCCAAGTTGATCGTGAACTATAATAGCCACGTCTGGTCACGCAAATATTAGATGAATGGCATATATACTGCTTCTGCTGCAGCAATGCTGCTTCCGCTGTATGGTGATAATGAATATCTTTATTCACGAGACAAAATCCGGTAGCAACAAAATCAAAAGGAAAAAAGAAAGAAAATTTAACAAAATTAATTAAACAGAAATAAATACACAAATACATTACAAATATGAACAAAATATACCTTAACTATGGGTCACAACTAGATCGCACAAATACCAAAGTAACGATGCAGATTGGTCAGCAAATTTCCTCTCGAATTTGGCACCCTTTTGTGCCAACATCTCACTGGGTAATTTGAAGTTAAAGTACCATCGACAGTTATTGATAACGTCCATGTTTGCAGAATTAAATAATTTTATTAAGAATCGTACAACTGCGAAATCGAGAGATTTAACATAATGATAATGAAATTAGTTTCATTCGGATTGCAGTTGACGGTAATGTTCAACATTCCGCTGACAGTTGGTTGAGACATATTATTGCTCATAAGCTGTAATTTGTGCTATGGGCCCTGATGGCTGAATGATCATATTCACATTTTGATAATCTTCGTTCGCCAACAACAAGGGGACAGAGTAGCGGATGCTGAGCACCTCGCGATATCAAACAAGATGTGCAAATTATGACAATGGGAATATACCAGTTATCAGTTCGTGCATAAAAATGTAATCCGTGGCTGTTGCATTTATAAACACATTAAAAATGTTAAAGGAAGAGTTATCGAACAACAACTGTCGTTATTGTTATACACGGGGACGCAAAAACTGCAGAACATTGGCCACTATGAGTCAAAAGAGGTGCCGCTACATGGTGGCACAAAACGTTGCCAAATGCTGACCGATTTTAAGCATTTTTCATCTTTGGACTCGGCAGTAAATTGATAATAAAGTCCTTGTTGTGAATTATAGCTCGACATTAACATATCGCTTGTGAAATATTTGGCGCCTTTTTGACTTTTGACTAGTTATTCGTTTTTTTGCGCGCCCCCGTACAGCGCTATCACAAGACAGACGCTCATTAAAAGGGCGACTACATAAGCTGAGCTTTTGTGACAATGAAAGTTGAGGCATACATCATGGTTGACAGCTGATTTTCATATCGGCGTACGCCATACAAGCAGCGATAATTCTGCGAGTGTACGCGTGTTGATACTGGCATCAGTGTTAAGCGTTGTAAAAGCGTCATAACAGAAAATGGTGTCAACTGTCGTACGTAAACGATGTAGATATTTTGCATTTATCATCTCTCCTTTAAATGCTGTCTAGACATTACTAAACTTTGTTTCTATCGTTTATTTGCTTCCATTTTAGGAAAGTTGATCGAATTGCTTCCGACGAGGTTACTTTGCACCTTATAAAACGATATATTCTTCAGTATTGCAGTTTGGGATCTTGTTATGTAAGTTAAGGTACAAATTTATAAATACAATTATTAAAATTATACATTTAAGAATCTTTTTGACTCTAGCAGTCTAGCTAACAAGAGAGTGCAGATATTTTGTTCAGATGGTTTTACCGTATTATATCGGCGGAGCAGGCTATCCGCCATTGCCATGTGCACGTCTAGGCATAGATTTCTGAAACATTTCATTTAGCTTAACAATGTACGGTGTTGCACATTTGTTGACAGTGCTATGAAAGAACTAGTTTTATTGTAAGTCTCTACACGAATTGTTTAGTTAAGTAGTGAAGTCTCTACTGTTGAAGTATCGATAACATAGCCAAGTTTTGTCAGACAACATGGTTCGTACAGTGTACTGTGTCTTAAAGGAAAAAGGAAAAATATGTAGATTCTACAAGGTACCGACAAAAAATCCACAGTAGCTGCTGCAGATCTTATTATCCATTTTAGTTCATTTATTTTACTTTTTTAGTTAATTTACTTCACCAACTAGACTGTCATAAAGTATACTTAATTGTCATCACAATTTTGATTATATGCTTTTTAATTTTATTTTATATTTTCGTGGTTCAGCGGAATGCAATCAAACAACTTAAATAAAGAAATTAATATTCATTTATGATATTATTAATAATGCACTGTGATTTTTGTAATTTTCTGACTAAATTTAATTTCAAATAATTTACGTGTCTGTTATTGTATATTGTAATTTATTTGTTTTATTTTGGCATTTTAGTTGCATGTATACGCATGAATACTTCTAGACTTAATAGGCAACTTATTTCCTTATGGTTATCGTCATTACAAGCTAACAACATTTATTTTTTATCCCTATTTAAGCACGGTGCCAGTGAGCCTTGGATAATTTTGGGAAATATTTTTGAATTAGAAGTTTACTGTTAAATTTTAATACGATTAAATTGTGCGATGGTTTTGCTTAAAAACTGATAAGTAATCAACAACTATTGATATTCTGCTGTTTTTTATTTTACAGAAATTGTAGATTTAAAAAAGGGTTGGGGAAATTGCGTCTATGTTGTCAACCGGAATAGTCTTGAGCGTACATCCGATGTTTATTAAGCATGCACAGGAACATTTCTTCAGTTTTTCATATAAGATGCAACCTATAACTGATTCCGGTGACATTGACGAAAAGTCTAATTTATTGCTGATCGCTGTGAATCCAATCCAGGTAGTCAGAACTCAGTCGAATGTCCACTCTGCGCCGAATTTCTTGACAGATGAGATAATCAGGACGAGTTTCCACTGAGTCTTGGTACGAAGCACGGCAAGGCACACGTGCTAAACATCGACGTCGAAGCGCTACTGTGCTCTGAACTGCAGCTACCGTAATATAGGACGTTGCGGTAATTTTGCATGAGCCGTGATATACGACGCACTGGGTACTGGTGTCAGCTGCCTTTTTAGTTTTGTAGTCCGATGATAAGCGCAAACACTCTTAGACGGCTGTACATGCTGTACGTACACGTGACATGCTCTATTAAAAGCTGCATCTACATCGAACGTGCACAGAGTTCAAGCCAAATAGCTAATTTTTCAAAGAATTGGCGTTATGAATCTTTATTTCATACCAACAAGTTACAGACAACTTAGAAAGATAAACAATGTGTACAAAAATATTAAATATAACTTTAAAATAACTCAACTAACAAGAAAAAAAAATGAAAAAAAAGAAAAAAAATACATTTAACAACATAGCATTTTTACTACATACAATTCCATCTTCTGTTTAACGTTGCAGTTTAGGCAGCAAAGCAAAGGCTTCAATATCGGCCCACTCGCTATACCTAGGGACCTTCCGTATCACGGGGCGCGGCCGCGTGGGGGCAAGCAGGTTGAAAAGATAGGGGGAGGAAGGAGGTAAGGGAGTAAGGGAGGCACAACCGCACAAGTGAAATGCCAGAGGTGCGATCCATCATCGCGACGAAGCATCACGTCACACGCTCGTAGCCTATTATAAACAACCCGGTCGGCCGACAGGCACGACCAACCGTCTCTATGTCTCTGTATATCTGTCTGTCTGTCGTTCTGTTGTGTATAGCGTCTGCCGGCATCGCGTCTGACCGGGCCCCAAACCGGCAGCTGTTGCACGTTAGTGATTCGACAGGCAATGGGATTGCCAGTAACAGATGTACGGACGGACGGACGGACGCCAAAGTTCTGTCTATACTATAGTCACGCGGACAGGGCGTATACTCAGACAAGTAGTCCTATATAATAGATGCTATTATACAGGACTACTTGACTCAGAGCACGATTTACATGTACGTCCGCGATACAATTTAAGAAGCTTCGCAAAGGGCTACGATTTTGCTCGTAAAGTACGCGTACTTAAGTTGGTAATAACGTGCTGTGATTAGTATTTTATCTGGACGTTTTCGTCCCGAAAAAGTTGGAGAATAATAAAACGAGAAAACTCGATAGTTAATGCCAAAGACAAAATATTTTTAAAATGCTAAACCGAGGCGTATAAAGTTGATATAAAATTGAAATAACCAATACTATATGGTTGGTCACAAAATGAGTTATTTTTATTAAAAAAACATTATCAGCTCACCTGTATGTTTTCGCATACCTTCATGTACGGGGCTTACATGCCGTTTAATATAACACACACTTAAGATAGTACTTGATGATAACGAAGATTGTACCTGTGAGTACAGCTAATTTGCATATTATCACAGCATGAAAATTTTTATTCACTTTATTACTGTCCAGTGATAACTACAAAAGTTAATTAAGAACTGGAAACCATAAGCAACGCGACGCCGAATCATTGCAAAATCGGCATGATGTGACCAGCATAGCTCTCAGAAATTAACGTGCACACAAAACGACATTTTGCACGATGTAAATTTAATGCATTTGACTTATTTCACTGTAAGTGGTAACAATATGGAAATATTCACGTATACATGAACAAGTTCTCTCAAAGCAGGCATCAGTGTTAGAATTTCTTGAAACTGTGAATTCGCCACATGGTGCGCATGTGATATCGCGTTATTGATTAGCAGTCAAGCAGCGGTGAGTTCTTCAGTTTATGTCAGATTTCCGAGATAAACACTTCACGCTTGCACTAATGTGTCAGATTGGACATAAGTATGTCTCAGTGAAATAATGACCAACTTTATGCCCCATCGGTGGTAGAATAAAATTAAAGCGAGAAAAAGTGCAAAAAAAGTATAAACAGTAAGCGGTGTCTACAGTGTTTACAAAATCGATTTTCAACACAAACGTACCGAGACAAGAACTTGCGTTTTTTGATAATTAACTAACTTGGCATTTTAATACCAAAATGGCTTCGACAGTCTCCCACAACGCGTCAATACTACCAAGTTTTGAATAAAACTATTCCAAACATTAACTACTCGAGAACAAAAGAATATATTCGTTTATTGTAGTGACATGTAAATTTATGCAATTTAAATTTATTTCCTCATGTTACACTCAGTTGATTAAAGATAAAATGTATCACAGCTCCTGCATCGTAGTAATTATGTACCATTTAAACACCTTTATCATATCACTCAGTGAACGCCTATATTTCAATATAGGAAGTTTGAGCTGTTGTAATCTTTCAACATATGGTAGATGCTTTAAAGAAATAATTAACTTTGTAGCTTTTTATACATTGATTGTAGTCAATCAATGTACAAAAAGGTTATTGCAATGCTATAAAGCTAACGTGTTCACATTTTCTTTTAATAATTCAAGCCTAATAAAAATTTCAACGTACGTATAGATTTGCATTTTTTAATATTTTATTTTGCAAAATGTGCATCAATTTAAATATATCTAAGAAAATGTAATGTTATTAGTTATTTTTATCTGTTATGTGTTTTGAAAATTCTTTTATTCATTGTAAGGAATAGTTTGTTATTTCAGCTATTGAATATTCTACATCTATATACATACTAATTTATTTTAAATAGCATGCGCTGTTAAATTCGTCTGAGATGAAATTTTACATGTATTTAAGTAATCTCAACAAAATTGTCTTTTTACTTGTGCAGCAAACGTTTGCAATAAATGCAAATTAACGAAAACAGACCGATTATACTAACAGCTAATTCCGATTACTAATTGCAAATTTCGAATTTAAGTACGTGTGATTCTGTACAAAGTTTAATGCATTTTCAAAAGACGTTGCAATTTTAGTTTATCTTAGAGATGAATCGCAGTAAGCACTTGACGAAAAAATGTAATAAAATATAACACAATAACATCAGAAAATTACACACATCAGGACAAATATATTGTCAGCAAAATGTGCTGAATATAGCTAATATCTGGAAATGTTCTGTATAATAATTCGAAAAATCACGTTCATAATGCATCAAGCTGCCAATATGAATGATGTCCTATTATACACGACGTTCGATCGACCGCGTTTATTGAACCGGAAATGATGGATCAGGCTAGAAGAATTCCACGCAGCTGTACCGGACGTCTTCATCAGCCGCATTCGATCGATCCTGTCCATGGACAGCTCTGCCGCCGCCGGAATCATCGGCGAAATCGTTAAACGATTCAATTGACTCGTCGCCAACTGCAGACGTCCGTGAAAGAGAAATTGAAATCTTCACCCAACACTATTTCCGCTCGCTAATCGCTGTCTTATAACACACCACTTCGCCACAGCAGCAGATGCGGTTTTGCGGTGCTCAACAGACTGCTGTATCGCATAAAGCTCTGAATTATTTAGCGGCGTTATATTTGACGAATGACCGCACCGGGATGTTTTATTAGGCATTTTGCATGCCAAAGTCAACCGCTAGTCGATCACCTTTAAAGCTTTATATGCGTTTTATTAGATGAAATTTTCTGTCAATCATTTTTTGTCAGAATATTTTAATACTTTTATTCCATGCTGCACGATTAACGTTTGTACAGAAAGTAAGCATTCCATTTATGATATTTTATTAGTTTCAATTTCTTTTAGTTTGAATGGAATTAATCACATTTTGGATTTTAAAAGCTTTTTTGAAAATCTTTGTTCACCATGTCTAAAGAATATAGGACAAAAAACAAGAAAAATACAAAAATTTAAGCAAGACAACACTTAGCTAATTAATGAGGATAAATTACCAAATATTACAGAAGACAGACTTAATTGTCATTTATAATTTGTGAATGTCTGTATAAGTCTATACACACTGGAAAGTAGATGAAATAATAATGCCAATAGTTGCGTAAATAATTCTAAATTATCGAAAGTCATCTTAAAATTTAGTCGACAAAAATGGACTGTGGTACATTTGATTGCAAATTAGCATACTATAATGCCGTTTTCTTCCATTGCAGTTTTTGTCGTAATTTATGTGTTAATTCGTTGGTTTCATTTTTCTGAACAGTTGCGTTACGTTTTACCAGTTAAGTATTAATATTTTCTCTGTGTATTTAATTATTTTCCACGTGTTCACATTGCCGACATTTATGGTCCAACGACACAAATATAATTTAGTTCGGATTTAGCTAAGTTCTGCTATATGCACCGTGGTTAAATTTAATTTAAAATATTTTGTTAATGTAATTTGACATTTTTCTTTTTCTTAAACTCCGTATCTCGCCACAATTTTCGTGGATGCTATAATTGCGTATCAGCGTTTATAATTTAACTTTCTGTTGATGGACGAGGTTTTATAAATTTTACAAATGTGTTTGACGTTTTCTCAAACGCTTACGATCCCAAGAAAAAGTGTTAACGATGTGAGCGGTGAGTTAGGGTTACAGTTTTAGAAAATCTCGCTATACTAATCCCGATTTGTCATGTTGGATAGAAACCTTAACAAAAACGTGCAGAAGAATGTTGCTGTCATTGACACGTCCGATGTGGTAGATATACGATATTGATGACCTTCATTGACCTTTATTGGCCGATAAGTGGTAGAAAATGGAAAAATAAAGAAATATTAACCATGCCTTAAATACCGGGGAAACAAAATTATCCAAACACCTAGCAATATTTCACGAAATTCTATTAAATATACATACTGATAGTTTTACGCAAGAGTAATCCTGGGCAGCTTACAGTTAAACTATATATACACTTGACACATGCAGTCTAGTACACATGCACTTAGTTCAGAATAATTCTTATAAAGAATCGATATATAACTAAATAAAACTATCTAATTATTTGGCCGTAAATTGGTGCCTATACAAGCTATATAGCAGCCTTGGTGCTATTGTCATTGTGATCTGTATATGACGTTAAATAAATAAATAAATAAATAAAGTATAGGTCATGTCGCAGTAGTTGGATATGCTTCTTGTATACTTACCTCGTAAATCTACTGAATGGCTGTCTAATAAATGTAATTTTGAGAAATGTTGGAGAATTTTTTTTCATTTTTAAATTAAGTTTGTTACGTTCCGATTTCGCCGTGCCACGAGCCATGAAAACGAAGCATACGTCCGAAGGACCATTATGCTTAGAATTCGTTACCACAGTCCGCCGTTCAGCGGGTAGCATCGGCGACTGCTGAAACGTTTATGAAATTATTCTGAACTAACAGTATAGATTTCGTTTACTTCTGCCTTCTGCCTCAGCTGCCCGTACGTGCACTTTTCGTCTTTTTGTAGAAGCGCATTTAGGGCCGGTTTTACCAGCGCAAATAAATATCCCATTAACCTTAATGGAAGATTAATTTGCGGTGAAAAAACCGGCCCTTAGTAATTTGTTTTAATACTATGTTTAAAATTAATTGATCAACGTTGTTGATTAATTTTGTAAAATGGGCTCTTAAAATACAACGAATTTTCTGTAATATAACAAAACTTACAGAGTAATATTTTGTCAGCGCTGGCCCGCCGAATTTTTTATAAAAGAAAAGTAATATAGAAATATAACCGAAATATATATATATATTAAAATTTAAGACAAATGCATGATATCAAATCTGCGTTAGCTATGACTAAAACACTTAATTCATAAAATATCTATTTGATGTAGATGGAAAATTTTATTTACAAGCATTGTGAGCTACTATATTTCCAATATTTATAATTGTCTGCTAGCCTATTGCATTTTCCCATGAAATAAAATATCTGTGCTCATGTATATGCGCATGCATTTGGTTCTATTTCTAAAGGCTTCTAAAGGCTTCTATTTTTAAAGCTTATATTAATTCCGGGCGTTATATAGCTTTTACACCTTTAGAAATACATAAAAGTTTGGAATTCCGGGGAATAAAATTTATCATTACAACAATATTATGAATATTTACGTCTATACTTCGAGCACTCTGTTTTTCTAACATCTAAACAAAAAAAAACTTCTGAACACGCTCATATTGTAAGTGTTGTGGCTGGCGTTTTTTTGTTTTGCGTTATTTTGTTTTCCCTATTTTTGTATTATTGGATACTTATTTTTTCTGCAAAAGTAATTTGTCATTAAACATAAACTTGTACTGTGTTGTTTTAACTTGCTTAGCCTATGTTTCCGTTCTCTGAACAGTGTCCTTGCAATAGTCTTAACTGTTTAGGCCACTTTAAAAAATTTGATGATGATGATGATTATATTTATATTAATTATTTGAGCTTTCTTCAGTTAAATTTGGTATTAGTCAACTGTATTTTGCTGCTTATTAAATTTTGTTAAAATCCATATTACGTTCAGTAATAGTTAATTTATATTATTTTATTTTTTGGTTAGCGGAAAATGTTTCATTTCAACTTTTATTATACTTGAAGTTAAAAATACGTAGGCTCAAAACAGGGAAACAATTATGTGATTATTCTACAAATATATTGATGTTGAGGATTTAGTTTCCTGAGTAAAATTTAACAATAAATATTCTTTGACTCTTCTTTTAAATTATGGCAAGAGCTCCGACGCATCTTTTAATTACATACACATAAATAAATGTGTATGACCTTTTGTCGTACATGCCAATTTGTGCAAAACATTTTACGAACTTTCCAATTTCATCGTCACTTACACTAGCGAGCGACGGACAGTAGTTACTGATAAAATATATTACAACAATACAAGTCAACTATACGTGAAATCGGTAGTTAGAAACACAAGAAATTGTCTACATTTAATCTGTAATTTCGCATAGAAATTAACATAAAAATATGGAAACCTTAATAAAATTAAAAGTGGCCACAATTGACAAAATACCCATTATATATAGATCTTTATTCACCAACTTAATTGTTGTAGCAAAGAAAAGCAAAATATATACTTACATAATAATATTACACATCACTGTTATGCTAACACGTATCAAATTGAGTACTTATTTTAAATTTTATTGGTTTCATGTCTCGTTTTGTTGGCATTTTGCATTTAGTTATGTTATATTTGAAATTACTAACAACATAGTCATGCACTGAAATTACATAATTACATAGGCTTTAGTGTTTAATTGTAATTTTGCTAATTCATCGATGAGGTAGTAGAAAATATAGACAAAAAATATAATGCGCATTTTAGTCTGCAAGTGTCTATACACTTCACGTAATCCACTAATGCTCCTCGTTTCAACACTGATACTTTCATGGTTCATTAACAATCTTTATTCAACGTAAAGCAATAATATACAGCACAATAAATACAAGAAAATAAGTAAACAAAACAAACAAGTGCAATGTTGGCAAACGCTGGACATTAACTATGTCACAGCTGTTTATATAATCTAAAATAATTCATGAGATTTCCGCACAAAATTGGCGCATTTAGACAGCTCTTGTTCCTGGACCCAGTTGTATATTTTGTCTACCTACTATCTGTTTGTTTGCTCATTTCTGTACGTTTTTTCTGTCTACCAGAAATGATAAATAAAGACGAATATAAAAATATCAACTGCAAAGTTAACAAATAACGATGATCGAAATAGTGCATCACGGTAAGTGAATTTTGAAAGGCGGCGGCTACTTCTAAACTTCTATAAACGTTGCTGCATAATAGGCAGTGAATCACAAAATTATATTCACAAACAAAAATTATTGTTGCATAAGTTGTGAACGAAAGAGAAAGCAATAACTTCTAATTATTTACATGTCACTGTCATGGATTACGACTATGTGTGATTTTTTGTCTCGGCAATATTCATCGGAAATAAGTCAACGCGTATAAGCACGTACATTACGTTGTAAATAACGAGCTAATTTGTAGCACTTTGTGTAGTCTTTGCACCATGTTCCAGTGTTTGATTTTTTCGTGCGTTGTCTTTTTTGCTTTTCTATTATTTCTACCAGCTTTCTGGTGAATAAAGGTGAATATAAAGTCTTTATAGTATGAATTCATTTTATATACTCGGATCTCGACTTGGGTCCAATTTAATTTTTCACGTGCATCATTTTTCCATTAAAATTATTATTGTAGTGTGTTTAAGTCAGTCGTTTAGCGGTTTAGTGGTGAGTCATAAACCTCAGCCTCCGACCGGATCTGCAGGAGTTTCAAGCTCCAAAATGTACACGTGACGCCAATAAATTTGGCCAAACAAAGAAAACTGACAGAAAGAAGATGTGCGTGAATAGAGTTAATGACGTTTGTCGGTATTAACTCTGGAAATTGCCTTGGTAACAGTAAATTTACGGACGTGCATCAAACGCTCAATTCAAACCCATATAAGCCTATTAGGTTTGGGCTAAACATACTCCGGCGGGTCCGGATGGCGGATCCGTTTGGGCCCGATCGTACTGCTAAATGTGGACCTATGCAGGGTGTTAGCTATACGCCATGTGCAATAGCCGTTTTACAGTCCTCAATTTGGACAGTATGCTATGTGGAAGTTGTAGGAGTAGTGATGCGAAAAATCACTTAGTGAAGACGTTGTCGGCAATATACTGTCATGAAAAGGTGGCTTTAGATGCATGCAGCATTTGCGTTGAATTAAGGTGCCAGTGATATGTTTCAGTACATTCGAAAAGAGGCGCAATCAATAACGGTGTTAATCGTTGTAATTATGGTGGTTTCAGTGGCACATGTGAGCAGATTGATTGAGTTTACAGCTGCACATTCTCATTGCAATGTCAGCTATAGACGTTGAATTTATGTCAATATCTTACGTCACAGGCCACTAGCGATGACTGTAATGAATAATCCACTGAATGGACACACACGGCGACGGGTAGACAGACACGAGCATGCATGACTAAGCGGGTCCATTCACTCCTGTTCTCCTATAGAACCCGCCATTATCGCACGGATCGTTAAGGCACAAACGTATTAGCGATTGTTGTCGCCGGCCGGCCGGC
>Ga0066187_1000319_pt1 | contig 17518 bp, 14 predicted proteins | sample WorMetexBAHAMAS1_FD_58706 | JGI IMG/M metagenome (GOLD analysis project Ga0066187, IMG submission 58706) | Marine gutless worms symbiont microbial communities from Max Planck institute for Marine Microbiology, Germany - Inanidrilus exumae... | ecosystem: Host-associated > Annelida > Digestive...
TTTGGTCGGCAAGACCTTATTGGCAGGGATAAGGCAATCCGCGAAGCGGTTCAGTTCTTACATTAAGTTTGAGCTTCGAGAATTTTCAGTATACGAACGGTATCCTTAGCAATTCATTCTTGATACGAACTTCGAGATTCAGGATGTGTCAGAACGGCCGGATGCCGGCCGGCGTCCGGTTTTCTGACCCGCTATATCTTGAGGTACGCATTTCAACGGCACACAATGCGGGAATTCCAATTTTTCGACCCCGAAAATGGAATTCTATCATCCCACTCTTCCGAATTAACGACTGAACGATATGACGAACTATTGGGCATACAGCCCCTCCGCGTAAAGCTCAACGGGATGGCGCACCGATACGTGGGTATCGGACTGCGACAGCATGTCGGAGATCTGTACCATGCAGGCCGGGCAGCCGGTGGCCAGAACAGATGCGCCGGTATCCCGTATCTGCACGGCTTTCCGACGGCCGATATCCGACGAGATGTCGTAGTGTTCCAGGTTGAAGCTGCCTCCCATGCCGCAGCACCACTCGGGCTCTGCCATTTCGCTTAGACGGTAGCGGGAATTGGCCGCCAGCACCGTGCGGGGTTCGGTCCAAATCTTGAGCGATTTCCTGAGATGGCAGGGATCGTGGTAGGTGACGGTCTTCCTATCCTTCGATCCCGCATCCGCCTGGGGAAGGGCGTCAATCAGGTTGTTTCGGACCAGAAACGCGTTGATGTCCATGGTGCTTTCGGCGAGCTTTCTGGCCGAGGGGCGTGCCCGGTCCTTGGCCAGCATGGGCCAGATTTCCTTGATGGTGGAGGTGCAGGTGCCGCAGGCGGTGACCATGTGATCGAAAACGCCTTTTTCGAACAGCGCGATGTTGTGGGAGAGCAGTTTTCGAAAGGTGGTCAGATCACCGCTGGAGGCCGCGGGTATCCCGCAGCAGCCCTGGCCCTCGGGAAGGTAAATGCCCACGCCGCAGTGGCGGAGAACGCGAACGGTGTCCCGGGCAATGCCCGGAAACATCTTGTCGATGAGGCAGCCGGTGAACAGCGCTACGCGAAGACCCGACCGCCCGGCGGGTTCGTCCAGGTGGGGGATCTCCCGATGAAACGGCGTCTGGGCCGGAGTGCGGAAATGCCTTCCCTGGAGCAGAGGAGATACCACCCGTGCACAGGAGGTGCCCACGATCTCGTTGGCCGGCTTGCTGAACACCTTGCCGAACTTTGCGCCCCACTCTGCCACCTGGTCGAAGAGGATGGGATGGGCCAGTATGCCCCGGAGCGCCAGACGTTTGGCAGCCGGTAGGCCCATGTACCCGGTGAGAATCGCCCTGGCCTTGAGGAATATTTCCAATACACCGACGCCGCTCGGACAGTTGGCCGCACAGGATCCGCACAGCAGACATTTGTTGAGCCGTTTGTAGACCCCTTCCGGATCATCGAACATGGACTGCATGAGTCCTTCCAGCAGCGCCAGCTTTCCCCGGGCCACATCGGATTCCCTGCCGGTCTGATCGAAAAGCGGGCATACCGACTGGCACATCCCGCATTTCATGCAGATCATGAGTTGATCTTCGAGTTCCCGCATCAGGTGGGTGAGTTCTTCCAGTCTGGCCATAGTCCGTCAGGCTCCTGCAGGGATGATCTTGCCGGGGTTGAGGATGTTGTTGGGATCCAGCGCCCGCTTGACTCGGGATGACAACAAGATGGTGCCCTGGCTGGTCTCCTTTTCCAGGTATTTGGCTTTTGCCGTCCCCGTGCCGTGCTCTCCGGACAGCGTTCCGCCCATGGAAAGCGCCTCGCCGAAGATGTCGTCGATGGCCCGTTCGACCCGTTCCCATTCATCTTTGTCCCGCTTGTCTGTGAGAATGGTGGGGTGAAGGTTGCCGTCTCCGGCATGTCCGAAGGTGCCGATGTCCAGGGCGTAGCGGTTGCCGATTTCCTGGATGGCCCGCACCATGTCGGGGATCCGGCTCCGGGGCACGGTGGCGTCCTCCAGCACCAGCGTGGGCTTGAGTTTGGCCAGCGCCGAAAGCGCGCTGCGCCGGGCTGCCCAGACCTTGTCACGCTCGGCCGCGTCTGCCGCCACGCGGATGGAGGTTGCGCCGTTGTCCCGGCAGATGACCTCCACCTTCTCGGTGTCTTCCTCCACCTGGGCCGGGTGGCCGTCCAGTTCCACCAGCAGCATGGCGGCGGCCTCGGTGGGAAGCCCTGCCTTGCTGAAATCCTCTACGGCCCGGATGGTGAAATTGTCCATGAATTCCAGGGTTGCCGGCACAATGCGCCTGGCGATGATCTCGGCCACCGTCTCCGAGGCGTCGTCCAACTCCTCGAACACGGCCATCATGGCCTTGCGATGGGCGGGAAGGGGGATGAGTTTCAGGATGATTTCGCCCAGCACGCCCAACGTGCCCTCGGAACCCACCATGAGACCAGTCAGGTTGTATCCGGTGGCGCATTTCACGGTACGCGAACCGGTCTTCACCAGATTTCCCTCCACGTCGTAGAAGGTTAGGCCCATGACGTAATCCCGGGTCACACCGTACTTCAAGCCACGGAGACCGCCGGCGTTCTCCGCCACGTTGCCGCCCAGGGTGGAGACCGCCTGACTGCCGGGATCAGGCGGATAGAACAGGCCCTTGGCTTCCACGGCGGCGGCCAGCTTGGCCGTTACCACACCGGGCTCGACTACGGCGTACATGTCCGGCTCGTTGATCTCAAGGATGCGCTTTAGACCGTTGGTGACCATTACCACACCGCCCTGAATGGGCACAGTTCCGCCGCTGAGGTTGGTGCCGGCGCCGCGCACGGTCATGGGCAGTTTGTTTTCGTTGCACAGGCGGACGAGAGGTCCCAGCATTACCCGGTCGATGGGACGCACTACCAGCGCCGGCCGCTCCGCGTCGACAACAGCGGCATCATAGGAATAGGTATGCAGCTCCGTAGGATCGGTCCATACGTTGTCATCTCCGGCAATCGATTTGAACTTTAGGATCAGGGCCTCCCCGATCATATCACTCGCTCCTTGGTGGTTGGATTGGTTCGTTGATTCGTTGACTCGTTGACTGGTGAATTGGTGACGCATTTAAATGATCTGGCGTGTCCCAAAAAAAATCCGCTACTGGGAAGCCAAGGATTATATTCTTGGGGCAGAACGGGTGGTAGCCGGTGACGAGCTTATCGAAGGTTAACACCAGATCCGGTCGAGTTCATACGCTGCACCAAAGGTTATCTGGATGAGGGTTTCACTCTTCGAGCGGCAGCCGGAAAAGGAAAAATCATCACCCATTGAAATAAAGAGGTTATATACACGGATATTCGTCCTAATGAAATATTAAATGCAACGCATGCGCCCGACAGGCTATCTGTTGCGAAAACTTGTGCAATCGAATAAGATCAATGCCAGATCGGCGGTTGACATAATGCTCGTTATCGACGGTGCACATTTGAAGAGAGGGCGGTTGGCTGCGGGCCCGCAGCATTTTAGTATACATATTGCGGCGGCACAATTGGGTGTTCCTTTTTTAAGACCCTGAAAAGGGATTTCTTATCATCCATCCACGTGAGTAGTCTTTACAGAGGTCACGAGCGCTAAATGAAATACCTGATAAAGGATGCGCGACTCATCAACGAGGGCCAGATCCAGACTGGTGACCTCCTTATCCGCAACGACCGTATCGAACAGGTGGGGGGCGACATCACCAATGCCGAGGCTACCGTTATTGATGCCAACGGAAAATACCTGCTTCCCGGACTTATCGACGACCAGGTTCATTTCCGCGAACCCGGTCTTACTCATAAAGCCACCATCGAGACCGAATCACGCGCCGCTGTAGCCGGAGGCATAACCACCTTTACGGAAATGCCCAATACGGTGCCTCAGACCATTACCGTCGAGAAACTCGAAGAGAAGTTTGCCCTTGCTTCGCGCACCTCTTGGGGGAATTACTCCTTTATGATGGGAGCGACCAACGACAACCTGGAGGAGATCCTAAAGGTCGATCACCTGCAGGTGGCAGGATTGAAAATCTTTTTGGGAGCGTCCACCGGCAACATGCTGGTCGATGATCCGGCCGTGCTGGAAGAGATCTTCAGCAAGACCAACTTGAGGATATCGGTGCACTGCGAGGACGAGCCCACCATCCGCCGTAACATTCAGCAATACATGGAAAGATACGGGGAGGAGATCCCCATGCATTGCCATCCGGAGATCCGTAGTGCCGAGGCCTGCTACCGATCTTCGTCCCAGGCCATTGAACTGGCCAGGAAGACGGGTGCCCGCCTACATGTATTCCACCTATCGACAGGGGGAGAAATGAACCTGTTCGACAACAGCTTGCCACTGCACAAAAAGCAGATTACTGCCGAGGTGTGTACCCATCACCTTTGGTTCTCGGACGAGGATTATACCGAGAAAGGTTCGCTCATCAAATGGAACCCCGCTGTCAAGACTGCAGCTGACCGGGATGCGTTATGGCAAGCCCTGTTGGATGATCGAATCGATGTCTTGGCCACCGATCATGCGCCACACACATTGAAAGAAAAGCAACAGCTTTATACCAAGGCGCCTTCGGGCGGGCCTTTGGTGCAGCATGCCCTGGTCGCCCTTTTGGAGTGTTATCACAGGGGGCAGATATCCTTGGAAAAGATCGCCGAAAAAGCCTGCCACAACCCGGCCATCCTTTTCGAGATCGCCGAACGTGGCTTCATCCGAGAGGGCTACAAGGCCGACCTGGTTCTGGTAGATCTGGATGATCCCTGGACTGTCGACCGATCCAACCTCTTTTACAAATGTGGCTGGTCTCCCTTTGAAGGAACGACCTTCAGGTCGAAGGTGACCCATACGTTTGTGAATGGGGTGTTGGCGTACGAGCAAGGACGTTTTCCCAATCACAGTCGTGGGGAACGCCTAACCTTCAATCGCCTTTCTTAAAGGGATTGATTTGCAAAGGCCCGCTTCGGCATTGGCTACCCGTGCGCAGGCTGTGCAGATGAATTTGGGGTGGTTGACCAGCGTTACACAATTTTGGGGGCCTATTCTGGGACCCTGAAAAGGGTGATTTGGCCCCATCAAGAACTTCACGGACTGTTTTGGCCAATTCAGTAATTAGTTGTCTATGCGGCGGGTGGCGCATCTTACACTATTGAACAAGGCGCTGTTGCGAAACACCCGGGATGGAACACCCTTAATTAGTGAACCGCGCAAAGATAGCTCTCAACCTTTTCGAATTATCCGGAGGTTAATGAGAGCTTTATCAACCTAATCTTCCGAAAACGGTTTCAACTAAGGAAAAATGCTAACAAAAAAATTTGAAATGTAATATTTCCTCGGCCTGTTTTTTTGCTTTTTCGCTTTTCCTGAAAGCGACCATCGGCATGTCGCAGAGCTCATTCCCTTAAGTCGTTCGGCTTCTAATGATCGCTCCCGGCCAAAAAGTCAAACGCAATGGTGAGCAATCGGGAGGGAATGTTGGGCTCCGGCCGGCAAGGCGGCAGACGGACCTGATTATGGACAAAGACCTGCCGGGTGAGCTCGTTGAAAGAATGGAAAACCGGCCAGTCGGAGTTCAGAAGCCAAATGTATTCGCCATTTCGGTAGCCTGAGCTTGAATGATCGGCAATGGCAAAACCGCAGGCTTCGCAAACCAACAGTTCGGTGAGCCGATCCCTAACAAAATATTTTCTGTCCGGAGCTTCGCATTGGCGGCACATCTTGTTTCCCTTTCTTATCTCAAAACCGTGTTAACCCGCAGATTGCATCAAAATGTTGGTGGTTCGTTACCAGATGTAGATGATAACCGGTTTATTCCTAATTTAATGGGCTCCCGGTGTAATACGATTTGTAATGCATTATATTGAACATAAACAGGTCAAGATTTTGCCCCTTCGGGCGAGCCTGATGCGCCCATTGCCGGCGTCACAGGGGGCTCGCGGTAAAACGCTACAGCTTCGCCCCCCAATCCTTGGCAATGAACCCATCAGGCTCGTGCAATATGCGGGTTAAGCAGTCCAGTGCAATCTGCGCCCCTGCTCTAATTCCCTTGTCACAAGCAATTTCTTATAGGCGCCCCAGGGCCGGGCTGGCTTTTTTCCCATAATCCCGGACGGTATCGACGATGGCGCACATGTTTTCCTCTTTGATGTCGGGCCACAGGTCACAGCCGGGCCAGATCGCGTCCACCTTGCCGTCAATGTTCACCTTCATGGCCTCGATGGCTTCCTCAACCGTGGTTTCCTCTTTGCAGGGCAGGGCGAACACGTCGAAGTTGCCGAATACGAGCATATCGTCGCCGACTTTTTCACGGCTTTCCAGCAGGTTGTTTTTGATATCGAAACTCAGCGCATCGGCACCGCATTCGTTAATCATTTCCACGATCAGGTCGGTGGCACCACAGATGTGGAGCACCTTGGGACAATCCCCCCAGGAATCGAGGATCTTTTTGACCCGTGGCTGAATCATCTTTTTCCATGTTCTCGGGCTGATCAGGTCCGTACCGGTGGCCATCTCGCGCAGGGTCATGTAATCGCAGCCCGCGTCCATGTAGGCTTTACTGACTTTGATGAGCATATCGGTGATTCGGTCGAGAGACTGCTCCACCAGTTTTTTCTGCTTGAAGACGCCCTTGAGCAGAAGGTCCAGTTCCAGGAGCTGGCCCGCCATGGTAAACGGGCCCAGAACCCAACTTCCGATGGCCAGATCCGGGGCTTCCTGCTTGGCGATCTTGATGGCCTCGCACACCATGGGAATGCGGCCGAGTTCCGTGATGTTGTCGGGGAACGCCAACTCATCCATGGTTTTCCACATTTTTTCCGGAATCGTTGGATAGAGGATATCGATGGAATCCTCGTACAGGCTGATTTCGTTGCCCACGGCCTGGGATTCGCAGGTCATGTCGTAGGGGACCACCACGGAATCAAAGCCGTACATCTTGCTGCTCTCCACGGCGGACTTGGCCATTTTTTCGGCATCGGTATGCACCTGTGGGAATTTGTAGCCCAGTTCCTGGATAGCGGGCATGAGCACCATTCCCATACCGCTGAAGAAAGGCATGGTGTCCACGGGTTCCTTTTTGAAACATTTCATCACGCGTTCTTTACCGGTTAACTGTGACATGGATCGAACTCTCCTTTCTGATTTGTCAATTCTGAGTCATCAGAATCGATCTCATAAATAGACATGCAAGCACCTACTTCAAAACCGCTTCCTGCTCATTGTGTCTCCTCATGAATGGATATTATCGCTAATGCAAACGCATTTGCAACAATATGTCCCAAGGCCATCATTTGTCAAGCTTATTGCGATAGCACTTACAGTAAGCGTGGGAAAAACTTAACCTCTAAAAAATTGCTGTATCTTTTCTAAATCACCACCCACCGGGTGGAAGCCGGACGGGTCGGTGCGGGTTTCGATCTGATCGGGGAGGAGCGGGACGGATGCTGGGTTGCGACAGTTTCCGTGCGGCGGACCGTCAGCGGGGGGCCGTCTCCGTGACAGCTCGGGGCGCGGTCACGCAGCCGCGCAGCTTTTCCATGTATGGCCCGGCTTCGATGTTCCAACCGATGACGGTCAACAGAGTGCCGTCGCCGTCGTTCCATGGATGGATCTCGGTTCTGCCGCCCACGTGATTGACCATGAACGAACCCCGTGCAAAACGCACCGGGCCCTTGATGCGGAATACCTCAAGGGGGAGGGAAGCGAGAAAACTGTTGAACCGGGTTTCATCCAGCACGCCTTCATCTTGGAAGGTAAACGTCACGAAACCGGCCTCCTCCAAGTGCCCGTGACCGTCTTCCGAGTGTCCGTGGGATCGGTCCAGGTGCGCCGGCCGGGCTTTTTCCCTAAACGACGGTGTCCAAAGGACGGTGGGATCGATGTCACAGGCGATCGTGGGCAGTACCCGGGTTCCCGGAAAGGCTTCATGGAACTGCGCCAGAAAGTGCGGCACATCGGCACTGTCCACGACGTCGATCTTGTTGAGCAGGATCAGGTCGGCCGTTTCCAGTTGGTGGATCCAAACCGGCCCGAACTCGTCCCTGTGCTCCCAGAGATCGGCATCCATCACGGTCACTACCTTGTCCAAGCGCATGGATTCCGAGAACGGAGAGTCTTCGAGCACCGAGAGGACGGCCCTGGGGTCGGCCACACCGGAGGCCTCGATGATGATGCGGCGGGGCGCGAATCTATCCCGGATGCGCAACAGATTTCGCCTCAGATCGATGTTCAACGTGCAGCAGATGCAACCGCCGGACAACTCCACCACATCCGACCCCCCATCTTTGAGAAGTACGCCGTCGATGCCCACCTTGCCAAACTCGTTGACCATAACCACAGTGTCGGACAGATCGGAATGCCAGCCGAGGATGCGCTTCAGCAGCGTGGTCTTACCGGAGCCGAGAAAACCGGAAATCAGCAAAACGTCGGTGGCGGTCGCGGTCTGATCCGGGGAGAATGTATCCATCATGCATCGTCCTTTGTAGTATCGGTTGCAATATCGGTGATTCGGGCACAGCATTAACGCAGTGTGAAAGCCGGAGGCAAGCCGTGTCAATCGAGGCCGGCCGGGGAAGCGTTTGTGGAATCACTACTTTTTAATGACCTGCATGCCCGCTTTGCCGTCCTGAACCACGTAGCCCAAGGCCTGGATTTCATCCCGGAGTCGGTCAGACGCCTGCCAGTTCTTGTCTGCCCGGGCCTGCTTGCGCAGTGCCATCAACTCCAGAATCTCCCGGGGCAGGGGTTCGGCAACCTCTTCCCGGTCCAGTTCAAGTCCGAGGACTGCGGCATCAAACTCTTGAATCGTGGCCAGTTTTACAGGATCGGGGAGGTCTGCTTTGAGAAGCTCCTGAACCACTGCCAGCGCTTGCGGCATGTTGAGGTCGTCGTTGACACGGGATAGAAACTTTTCACGGAAACCATCATCTATCTTGGGCTTTTCGCAACTGACGCTTTCCCCCAGCCGGGCGACCTGACCCCGTAGGTTGCGCAGGCCGTTTCCGGCTGCGGCAATGGAATCGTCACTGTACTCCATGGGTTTGCGGTAATGGCTGTGAAACGTCGCGTAACGGTAAACGAGCGGATCGATATTGTTCTTAACAAAGGCGTTTTCCAGGGTAAGAAAATTCCCCTCGCTTTTGGCCATTTTTTTGCCGCCCTGGATGTTGAGAAACTCCCCGTGCATCCAGAAATTGAAGAACCGGCTTCCCGTGGCCGCTTCCGACTGGGCAATTTCATTGGTGTGGTGCACATCGATATGGTCGGTTCCCCCGCAGTGGATGTCCAGCTGGTCACCCAAATATTTCATACTCATGGCCGAGCACTCGATATGCCAACCGGGAAACCCGATGCCCCACGGTGAGTCCCACTCCATCTGCCGCTGGACGCCTTCCGGTGAGAATTTCCAGAGTGCAAAGTCCGTGGGATTGCGTTTTTCCAGATTTTTTTCGACCCGGGCCCCCTCTTGAAGGGCGTCCCTGTCCTGGCGCGACAGCTGCGCGTAATTTTCAAACCTGGCCGTATCGAAATAGATCCCGTCCCCGGTTCGATAAGTGTATCCCTTTTCTTCAAGGGTTACAATCAGGCTGATCTGCTCGGGAATCGTATCGGTTGCCTTGCACCAGATCGTGGGTTCGATGATATTCAGATGGACCAGATCCGCTTTGAAGGCCGTCGTGTAGAACGCGGCAATCTCCCACGCGGTCCGCCCCTCGCGCCGGGCGCCCTTTTCCATCTTGTCCTCACCCATGTCCCGGTCGCCGGTCAGGTGCCCGACATCGGTGATATTCATGACGTGTTTTACCTGCAGTCCGTTATAGATCAAAACACGTTTTAAAATATCCTCAAACACATAGGTTCGCAGGTTGCCGATGTGGGCGTAATTGTAAACGGTGGGGCCGCAAGTATAGAGCCCCACCTTGCCAGCCTGTATGGGATTGAAGCTCTCCTTGCGTCGTGCGCGCGTGTTGTATAAAAACAGATCCATTGAAGCATAAACTCCTGCAATCGCAGATTCGTTTCACCGCACCGTCTGAACGATGGTAATCGTTCACGGGGGTTACATTACCCAAATTCAACTACACCTCCGAAATGTATGCGTTTGCAGGGTACCGCAGGTGCAAGGCGCTGGACGCGCGGTCGTACTGCGGTACTTCAAGCGTCCGGCAACGCCGCAGATGTGGTACCTGTGAACGCATACGAACGATGTGTCAGAGTCGGCCGCCTTCGAGAAGCTGCCGGTAGTGCGGCTGGGGCATCAGGTTCAAAAACGCCCGCTCAATGACTTCGCTCAAAGACGGATGAATGTGCATGCCGGCAAGAATGGGAGTGATCACCCGCTGGGGAGTGTACATCAAATTCACCACTTCTTGGATCAGTACGGATGCCTGCGGGCCGATGACGTGGGCACCGAGGATCTTTTCGCCTTCGCCTGCAATGACCTTGGCAAAGTACCCGCTCAGTCCCATCGCATCCCCTCTGGTGGTGTGCTCAAATCGCTGAAACCCGATCAGCACATCATCGGGGCCGAAGCGCCGGACCGCATCGGCCTCTTTCATTCCCACCGAGGCAATCTCCGGCCAGGAGAACACGGCATGGGGTACGGCATGGTAGTTGACCTTGATCCGTTCCTTCAGCAGGGCGTTGTAATAGACGATCTGGGCTTCATGGTTGGCGACGTGCTTGAAGAGATGTTTGCCGTTGGCATCCCCGAAGGCCCAGATATTCGGCTGGCTGGTCTCCAGGTATTCATCGGTGACGATCCAGCCGGCCGCGTCGACCTCGATGCCGGACCGTGCGGGCTGCAGCAGATCGGTATTGGGCGAACGACCGGTGGCGACCAGCACCTGTTCGGCTGTCACCGAAAAACGGCGGCCGGAACTTTGGTGCAGCACCTCCACCTGCTTTAGCCCGGATGGATCCTCCGACAGTCGCAGGGCCTCGTGATCAATGAGGATTTTCATGTGGGGCGACATCTTTTCTGCCGCCAGCCGGCTGACTTCAGGCTCTTCTTCCGGAAGAAATTGCGGGTTTCGGCCGATGAGGGTGACCTCGGCGCCCATGGCCGCAAAAAAATGGCCATATTCCGCGGCAATGTAGCCGCCGCCGATGATGGCGACCGACTTCGGCAGGGTGGTGATGTCAAGGATGGTATCGCTGGTGTGGTACGCGACGCGATCGAGCCCTTCGATATCCGGCAGATGGGGTCTGGATCCGGTGCACAACATGATCAGCCGGGATTCGATTCGGTCCTTGCCACCGATTTTCAGGGTATACGGTGCCGTGAACTCGGCCGGTGCCCTGTAGTAATCGATGTCCCTGGCCTTTTTGAGACCGGATTCGATCCGTTGGATTTCGGTCCGGACGCTGCTGCGCACGCGCTTCATGATGCTTTCAAATTCCGGGACAATGGTATCCGTGCGGATGCCGAGTCCCTGCGCCTCTTCAATGATGCGAACGACCTCGGCAGGATACAGCATCATTTTGGTTGGCACGCACCCTTTGGTCAGGCAGATTCCGCCCGGGGGGTCCTTGTCGATCACGGCGATTTTGGCACCGGGATGCATCTGCAGGTAAGCATCCACCAACACCATGGCCGAACCGGTGCCGATGGCGATCAAATCATAGGTTTTCATTGGTTTCCTTTCGGCTAAATATCGTTTCCTGGAAACGATAGATGCCATGGGCCGACTTATCCAGTTTTTCGGCTTTCTGCAGCGCTTCGGCACCTATGCATATAGAGGCCGATCGTCGGTCCGGTCGCCAGACTGCTTTGGTCGGTGGATTGCCGTCAGCCTTTCACTTCGATTCACGAAACAGAACGTGCTTTCGGACAATGGGATCATATTTGCGAAATGCCAGCTTATCCGGTGTGCTGCGCTTGTTTTTGGTGGTGGTATAGCGATATGCACTGTGAGTGCTTTTCAATTTTATGATGATTCGGTTTCCTGATTTGGCCATCTTTTGTCTCCCATATACCGTAAAACGCGGTTCAAGCCAGACACGCCTTGAACCCCATATTGAGAAAGTCGCGATTGAGGTTTCGACCGATAAAGACCAGATTGTTACGGCGCTCTTCCTTTCCCCAAGTTCGATCGAATTTACCCTCAAAGAGCATGTGAACCCCCTGAATTATATAACGCTCTTCACGGTTGCTGATACTCAATACGCCCTTCATGCGAAAAATATTTTCCCCCTCTGTTGCGATCAATACCTTCAGCCAGGCTTTGAGCAACCCCAGCCTGAGGTTCCCCGGGATTGAAATGCCCACGGAGGTTACATCTTCACCGTGTTCGTGCCGATGTTTGAGTTCCCGTACTGCAACCGGCGCAATGGGCTCGCTCCCATTGTAAATTCGGGCATCGAACTCATCCGGATGATGTTCGCTGATTAAGGCATATCGGCCGGAGTGCTTGATGTGCAACAGAAACACGGATTCGATTTCTCCCATCTTTAGCCGCCGGAGGGAAAGCCCCGGGTCAAAAACCGTTCCCGGATGCACCAGATGTTCAGCCTCGGAAAAAAGCACATCGGCGGCTTTGATTGCGGCCGCGGGCACTTCGTCGGGCTCGCCGATGACGGGTATCAAAGCCGCATTGAGAAATGCGTCCGGCCCGGGTTTGAAGTTCCATTCGTAGGTTTCGGCCTGAAAATGGTACAGACCAACCCATTCGAAGGGGTACTCCGGTTGAAGAAAATCAGGATCGACCAACAAGGCCCGGTCCAAATTGAAACCGCCCTGGTTGAGGACCTGATCCATATCGACGGCGGTATTGACGGTCCGGTGAATGGCCGCGGCGGCATTCACCCTGCGGATCCTGACCTCCAATCGATCCAGGGTTCCCGCATCGACCAGATCCGTCTTGTTGAGCAAAATCACGTCCGCGAAGGCGATCTGTTCCTTGGCCTTGTCGTTGCCGTCGATGTGCGCCTCGATGAACTTGGCATCGACCAAAGTCACCACCGCATCGATGGTGAGCGCCTCCCGGAGGGTCTCTTCGAGCAAAAATGTTTGAACCACCGGCCCCGGATCGGCAAGTCCGGTGGTCTCGATCATGATGTAGTCGAACTTGTCTCGACGCTCCAACAAGCTGTGCAGGATGCGGATCAGATCTCCCCGAACCGTACAGCAGATGCAGCCGTTGTTCATCTCGAAGATCTCTTCTTCGGCCCCGACCACCAGATCGTTGTCCACCCCGACTTCGCCGAATTCATTCTCAATCACGGCAATCCGCTTGCCGTGGTTTTCGTGTAAAATCCGGTTCAGCAGGGTCGTTTTCCCGGAACCGAGGAACCCGGTCATGATGGTCACCGGGACCCGCCGGGGAAAGGGTTTTGAGTTTTTCTTTTTGGTGGCCATGGTCGACCTATTTTACAATCCCTTCAATCCCATATTCCGTATTTGGGCGTTGTGGTAAGTGTCATGGGTGGCGATCCATGCGATGGCTTCTCCAAACCCGCAGTCCCATTCCTGAATCACGCTGCGGTCATAATCCCCTTTCACTGTCCGAAGCACCTCGATATAGGCGTCGTGAATTCGATCGCTGACCAGCAGAGATTCCCGCCATGCGTCACCCGATCTGTCTTCAGGCAAGGCCGGAAATTCCGTTTGCTCATAAGGAAAGTCAATTGGAACGTCCGGACGCAGAAACAACGTCATTTTCCATTTGAAGTAAGCACAATGCAACACAAGGCCCCACACCGTAAAGGACTGGTGGGTTTTTTTCGAAAGCACCTGGTCGAGTGTCAATCGGCGAACGGTTTCCATTAGCGAATAACCATTAAAAGAATGCCCGCGGTATTCAACCTCGGTCAGATGAATTAGCCATTTTAAATCATGTTTGACCACAGTTTACGACCTCTCGTTGCCAACCACTCGATCATACCGTTGGTTGGAACCAGCCGACCCAGGCTCTATCGGTAGGGGTGATAATCTGCAGGGGCCGGATAGAATGGATACGTCAGCTTTTGGGCTGTTCAGGATGACCTCCGTATCGTTAATAATATTTTTCCTATGGACCCGCAATACGATTTAACTTATAGCATTTATGAATAAAATAAGGAACCGCCCCAAGCCAGCATCAAACAACTCAAAACGGCGGCGGTTGCCTGCCGGACCATCAGGCCAAGCGCGAACCGCCAACCAAGTTCGCGGACGATGGCAAGTACCGTCACCAGACAGGGCAGGAAAATGCCCGCCAGCGCTACCGCAGTGAGCACCTGCATCGGGCTTTCAAGGGGTACCTTGAGGGTACCGGCCTCCATGTTCAGAAGTCCGATGGCCAACCCGTCCTTGCGGATGGAACCCAGAACCACGGCCAGGGCTGCTTCTGGTGGCAGATTGAAAAGCGACATCAACGGTCCCATCAGCCGGCTGCAAGCGTCCAGCACTCCGGACCAGGCCAGAAGCGCCGCCAGGACGCAGATCACAAAAAAAACCGGCAACGCCACCTTGAAGAACTGATTCACCACTTGAGCCGCCTCGCGTCGAATCGCGCTCCATTGGGGCCAGTGCAAAAACGCGCGCCCCTCAATCAACAGATGGTTTTGGGGATCGCGGGAGGCGCGGGAAGCGGACAGCGCCAAAAGCGCGAGCGTTACAACCGCCAGGAACAGAAGATACGGCGCAACCAGGTACGTCATGTTCGCTGCTGCCAGAACACTGACGGTCGCCGGCAGTTGATAGGAACACGCCGCGCCGATGCCGATAGCCGTGACGCAATTGGCCCGGGAGCAGGACGAACAGGCGCGGGTGTTGACCACCGCGGGGACGTTGCAGCCGAATCCCATCATGACGCGCACCAGATCTCGGCCGGCCAGGCCGAAGGTGAGCATCAACGGATGGAGCGACACCGTCATTCGGTCGACCAGACCGGAAGATTTCAGCAGCGCGATGATGACGGCAAAGAAAAGGACCGTCGGCACGGAATAAAGCAGCAGAAAGGGCAGCATCGCCACAAATCCGTAGTCCCCGCCGAATATTGCGGCGAGCAGACCGGGCCACCCTTCGATCGCCCGGAGCAGCGGTGCGATAAGCGCGCTCAGCGGATCGAAAAGGCGGTCGGCGAGGGCGTTGGCGTATTGGGCGGCGAACCATGCTGGCAGGATCAAGAGCGACAGCGCCAAAATCTGCCCGATAACCGGTATGTCGAACGGGGTCCGCGAAGGCTCCACCGTCCACCCGGCCCTCTGGGAAAGAGGGCCCGGTGGAAACTTCCGTCCTTCACCCAGCGCCCGGCGTATGTCCTGGCGGTGGGTTTCGGACAACCGCCGGGCGTCCAGCGGGATGATGGGAATGGCCGCCCGGCGGCTCAACTCCGCCAGGCGTTCACCTGCATCCGGTATGGAGGCCACTTTGTCCCAGAAGGTCACAACAACGGCACCGTGTTTGTCTTCGACCAATCCGAGAAGGTCTTCAAGGTCCTGGTCGATATGGGCTGCGTTGACCACCAGCAAGACCCTTTCGTGTTCGGCAAGCGCCGCGAGGGTATCGCGGCATGCAGCGCTGTCCGAATGCCGCAATAGGCCGGGTGAATCAATATAGTTGTAGAACTCATCCGTATAACAGTCGCAAGTGATGGTCGAACCTGGAAAGTTGTAGCTTTCAGCCCACCTGCCGGTAAGCGAGGCGACCAGTTGCGACTTGCCGACGCTCTCTTTACCGATGACCAGGACCCTGGGATGACTTTCCTTACAGTCTATCTTCATCTCCGTCAGGACTGCGCTTCGAATTGGAGACTCACGTTGCTGATGTGGGTGATCCAGGTTCGTTTCGTTTCCTTCTGCTCGATTCGCACGAAGCCACTGGCAATGCAGTATTCCACCTGTTCGGCTTCAATTTCGTTGTTACTGCATTCCGTGCATTTGGCTGCCAGGAAACATACCTTGACGTCTTTGAGAAGATTTGTCGCGAATGCATTCATGCGTGCTCCTTTCCGTTGGTTGATTTTGATGAATAAGATTGAGGACGAAGGTTATGTTGATTGCTTTGAACGCCGATGAGAATGCCGCTCGTCAGCATGAACAACCCGATCCGCAACAAGCCGCCAGATCACGTAACACCATGTTGGCGTCGTCGTATTCCGACAGGGGCGAGATGTCGAGTTGCATGCGCGACGCGATTTCCGCCGCTATCAGCGCGAAGCGCATGCGGAATTTGTAAATAAAGCAGAGAATTGCAACACCATTGGCGGTCTGGTGGCGGACCATGGGACTACAGACGAACAAGCCGGGGGTCCGTGTTGATTCATCGGCCGCTTGGGTCAGCACCGGGAAATCCACTGTCGCATCCCATTCCAACAGGTCGCGAATCAAAGTGAGGCTCCCCTGGAAGCCGGTTGCCAGCACGGGACGGGAATCGGTTGGGATGTCGTGCGTTTCGGTCCGAATAATGTATTGGCCGTTCTGTGCATCGACCCGTTCTACCTTTTCGGCTATGAAACGGACCCGCCCCTCGTGATGCTCCGCTTCCATCTGGCGAAGCCGTGCGATCGTGTAAGGCGATAGCACGAGGCTCGGATCGGTTTCATCGCTCTTTTCCCAGGGGCCGGCCGGATCGATCACAACCACCGATTTGCCGGCGCGACTCAGATGCCAGGCGGCGTCGATGCCGCTCTCGTAACCGCCGATGACGGCTATCGACTCTCCTTTCCAGGAACGCCACGAGTCCACTTCGCTGTTGTGGATGCAATGTTCGGCTCCCGTGAAGCCGCACTTGTGCGGATATTGGAATTCACCGGCGGCCCATACGACAAAGCGGGCGTTGTATGCACCGCCGTTCGTCTCGAGCACGAACCCGTTATCCTTGTACGATACCGACTGGACATCGACACCCGTTCGCACAGGCAGATCGGCGTAGCGGACCACGGCGTCAAGATATTGGGCATATTGCCGGCCTCTTGGATGCTCTTCTTCCAGAGAAAATGCGGGCGAAGTCGAAGGGTGAACGGCATTCAGGTCTACAAGCCCCACCGCGTTGCTTGTAAAGGACGGTGTTATAAACCGCATATCCTCCGGCCAGCGACGGAAGCTCTCACCCACCGCACCCCGCTCTAAAAGGATCATCGATTCTACACCGCCACTTTTGAGCGCCATGCCGACGCCAACGCCAGCCGCACCGGCCCCGACCACGATCACGTCAAAGGAATTTATAGGTTTCATCTGGAAATATCTCCCTTTGGTTTGCCAGCACGTTTTGTTCGGAAGCGCCTGCCTTTCCCAATGCCGGATATTTTATTATTCATTAAAGATACGAGTGGTTATCATAAGTAAAAGCCGTTTTCCGCTCATTGTTTCTCTTCATGAACGAATGCTAGTGCTATTGCAAATGCATTTGCAAAAATATGCCCGGAGGCATCGCGTGTCAAGCTTATTGCGAAATTACTTGCAATAAGAGCAGATAAAGCCTACACTAATGGAGTAGGAGGATCAGATGTTGAGACGCAACACCACACAAAGAATGGCCATAGAGCAGGTCTTCAGGCAGCATGAACGGCCGTTGGGCGTGGATGAAGTGTTAAAGTACGGCCGCAAG